>Ga0074197_1000565_pt1 | contig 43205 bp, 71 predicted proteins | sample EPASupsiteSAE305_FD_64526 | JGI IMG/M metagenome (GOLD analysis project Ga0074197, IMG submission 64526) | Bioremediated contaminated groundwater microbial communities from EPA Superfund site, New Mexico - SAE3-05 reassembly with SPADES | ecosystem: Environmental > Aquatic > Deep subsurface >...
ACTTGATGGTCCAGCAATTATTGATGCTAATGGTACTCAATATTATTATCAGAATGATAAACGACATAGACTTGATGGCCCAGCAGTAATCTATAGTCATGGATCTAAAATATATTATCAGAATGATAAACTTCATCGTGAAGATGGTCCAGCAGTTATTCATTCCGATGGATCTGTAAAATATTACCAAAATAATAAACTCCATAGACTCGATGGACCAGCAGTAATTCATCCTGATGGATCTCAAATGTATTATCAAAATGGGAAACGGCATAGACTTGATGGTCCAGCAGTAATCTGGACGGATGGATCTCAATATTATTATCAAAATGGATTACGGCATAGACTTGATGGTCCAGCAGTAATCAGGGCTGATGGCACTGTAGAATATTATCAAAATGGATTATTGAATAGACTCGATGGTCCAGCTATAATCTATAACGATGGATCTGAAGAATACTGGGAACATGGAAAACAAGTGGGCACAACAATTCTCCCTTGATATATTCTATTAAAAAAATTATCAAGAGAGCTTTAAATTTTTCGCGCAAAATAAAAACTTAAGGATGCTTCCTGTCAGCTTCATATTGCCATACTGGTTCATACAAATTAGATGTCTTCCTGAGCCATCGGTCTACCTTGACACATATATCTTCAAAATCTTTGCATATGTCCACTCGCACCTGAAGGTAATTGGCCTTGTCCTTGCAAGCTTCTTTTACACGATTGAAACTCTTTCTCCACTGGGCATATAACTCCCGTACGTTCTCAGGATTATCTTCTTCTAATTTTCCTAAATCACTGCCACATCGATCACATATACCATTGACTATCGGAATCTTATCGTCTAAATGGAAAACAGCACCACACGTAAAACATTTTCTCCTACGGCTAAACCACTTTATAGCTATCTCAGTGTCAGCATTCAATACACATACATGTGTCGCCCATTCCACTAGCCTCTTATCTGGTATCTCACTCGATAAAACACCTTCCTCTTCCTCAAATACTAACTCAATCTCCTCATCTAATAACCTATTCTCTAAATAATGCACTTCTAAATCATTTAACTCCTTCTCTTTAAATGAAGATAATGGATCCCTATCATTATGCTGCGACTCACTCCCCGTAAGAAAATCCCCAGTATCTATATATTGCGTGGGTATCTTATCCTCAAAGTAAGTCTCATTATTATTAGGCTCCCTCTCTATAGTAGTAAAATCTAGCTTATGAAAAGAACTTATCCTTTCACCAACTTCAAAAATGGGAGTTCCCGGAATTCCTATGATCAATACTTTAATCATGCCTTTCTTCCTTTGTTATTTAATTATTACAAGACTTTATTCGTTTCTGCGACACTTTACTCGCTATTCGTTTTTTTTATTTAAATATTTAATATCTGAATAAAAAAGCTCGTTAGACTTCTGGCCTTTCTTAAGCTGATATCCTAACCTTGATCAATCTCGGACTCGTTAGTAATTTATTGCGTAACGATTAATCTATGGATTGTCTCAGTGAAATATCTCTCTATCTTATCATCTCGACTCATTTCTGTCCGCTTTCTATCTGTTCACCCTATACTATTCTATACTCACTCTTTTTCTTCCTTCTCTTTTTTTCTGCCCTACTATATTTTTTTTCACTCACAGTCTGTGTATAAATCTGTGCTTAACTATAAACCCTACTATATTTTTTCACCACACAGCCTGTGTATAACTCTGTGGATAACCTCATGACATTGATTCCACTTGCTTTATATCAGCAAACCCTCGGGCACTCCGATTCTAAGTCCATACTTTTCGCGCAAAAAGTAAAATATATATTGTCCATATCTAAACCTTACAGATAAAAAAAGTCCAGACCCCCCCTACCAAAAAGAGTCTGGACCCCCACCTCTCAGTAAAAATACTGAGAATATCTGTTTTAAAAATCAAACTAGCTGGTTGGCATACCTATATATATCTATATATATTAATTATAATCCTTACCTTCCATAGTCAGTTTAGTCATGAACGACGCATCATAAACAATATCAGTATTCCCTCTATATCCCATGATCTCAAGAATACCTCGCTGAAAAGCAAACGAATCCCATTTCCTGTCACGAGCCATCCTTATTAAATCACCCATCAATAAATCAATGTCTTTCTTCTGATACTCTCCATTTAACTCATAAAAAACAATATCAATTCCATCGAAAACTAAATTCATTTCTGAATTCGCAATAAAACTCTCTCTAGCTTTTGGAGATATCATCGCTTCAATAGGTAACTCTTCTACTTCTGATCTTATATTAAATATCTTCTCCAACTCTTTTAAAAAGAAATCTCTGAAATTACCTACACTCTCTCTATATCCCCTTATATTATTATAAAAACTATCTCGATAATCCATATTGTACCCTGTAACCTAATATATACCGTAATTATGAAGTGTCATCTACACAGTGAAAACAACACACACACGGAGGTCAGGAACGGGATGTCTAAGCTTTGATTACGAATGATTATCACGAATACTTAAACTACAATTTCTAAGGAGGCGGGAGAAATTGTCCCCGTTCCATTCTATCCGTCACTCTTATTTAATATACTATATTCTTACTGTTCTGTAAACCGCCATTTAAAGTTATTCTTCCCCCACCTTTTTCCACAATACCAACGCTTTTGTCCTGACTTGTTTTATATTCTTTATTTCTTCCTTAGTATCTTTAATTACTTTTGCCCATTTAGGATCATCTTCACATCTTTGATAAGATATCAATACACTCTCACAATCATCAATCCCTCTAGTTAATCCCTTTATGATCGTAAGTAACTCTCTTTTGGTAAACATATTTAAACCCCTTATTAATAAAAAAAGGATGGATTCATACAGATAAATCCATCCTATAAAACAGAATGCCTGTTAACATTTCTCTATATCCAAATCCTCGTAACATTAAGCCATAGAGATGTTAAACCCAGCCGATTAACAAATAGAGGTTAACACATACGACTCATGCTGATCAAACGAGAATCCTTCTACTATAGGGAGAACACCCTATTTTTATTCAAAATTTTCTTTTAAGATATCCTTAAATAGTTTCCTATCTGTATTATCAAGAATATCTCCGCAAGAATTCTAAATGTTTACATTCAATGTTTGCATTTAGACGTGTGCCGTTTTAAAGAAAGCGAAAAATGCGACTTCCTTGCTTTCGCTGGTCATTTTGACAAACTATCTCGCTTCTCTGGCCGTTTTAACCACTCCGAAGAGTGATCAGTCACTAAACCTTCCCACGAGACTGATATTACCTTACCAAAAATACTATATCTAGTCAAGTATCGCCAAAAAATATCTTGACTTTTCTTCAACTTAAGGCTAATCTCTACTCATATACACTACGTTTTAGCCATTTTTACCACTTTACTCTTCATTTTTCTAGGGGTATAATGAGTCGAAACTCCATTTTTTACCAAAAATTGCCCTACAAAACTATTGATTTGCCACTTTTAAAGGGTTTTTTTAAGTTTTGACCATTTTACTCTTCATTTTATAGGGGGTACAATGAGTTCCATGCTTACTAAAGAAACAAATCCTACAGAAAAAATCCAATTGATCCCTCCTGATGGTGACGAATTTACTGTACAGGAATATTTTGACTCATTCGAAATAACCAAAAAAGTAAAAATCTTTCAAAACGATGAAAAAAACTGTAGAAATTATCAAAATATTGATCAAAAAGTGGTGAATTTGACCTAATTGTGGTTATTTTGACCTAATTGTGGGTTAAAAGACATTAACATCTTAATAGAGGGTCCTTTTCTCACAAATTCCATGGGAGAATCTTCTCCTATTATTTAATAAAGTTAAATTAGAATTAGTTAATTATTTTTAGAATATCGAATTATATTTAAAATAATCTTCTGTAGTTTAGTATCTATTTTTTTATTTTCTTCACTATCATCGGCCAATATAAACCTATTAGCATCATATTCAAAACCTAAACGAGAAAATTTATATTGGATACTGACAATTGAATTTTTATTATCATGTTTACTTCTGATGTCAGGATTAGCTCTTTTGGAATTAAAATAAAAAAGTTTAAAGATATGTGTAAGTTTTTCTTGAAAGAGTTCAGTGTTTTCCAAAGGGATAGAATAGTATAAAATAGGGATATCCTGATGATCGTGATATTCACTTATTATCCTACCCATTAGATTTATGATCATACATTCTTTTTCTTCGCATACATTTCTAAAGATATCTATAAGGTATTTGTCTATAGGTTTATCTATTTTTACTATCTTCTGATAGTCTTGGATAAAAGCATTATATTCTTTAATAATTTTATCAAGATTATTAAGGAAAGGTTCTGCTTCTGAATAGTTATTATTAAAAAGGTTGTTAGTCATTATCAATGGTCATATAATGGTCATATAATGGTCATATATTTATAGTTAAAGAGAGATTCTTCAATATTTATATCGAAAGCTTTTAAAGATTCATCTATTGTATTATCGTCTATAAAATCGATCATTTGATTTGTGATATACTTAGTCATATATTTAATATGGTCATCATCTTTTATGATCTCAACTCCTAGGAAAGCCAGTACTTTCACTTCTCCGTTACATAGGCATTTAAATAGCATTTTTCTATCTTCCATTTTCTTTCCCGCTAATTTGAATACATTGAAGATATATTCAAATTTTTTATTCAAGTCATTTTTATCCAGTGGTTCAAGTATCAGGAGGGGTTCATCATTATGTCCATTAAGATGAATTTTAAATTCATCATCTATGGCGAAAAGGTTAATTTTATATAAGTAATGTTTATCATCGATTATTTTAAGATAGGTTTTCCTGAATTGGATATACTTCTCCATTTGATTTAAGATATATTGTTCAGTTCCTTCAATAGGCAGAGAGTAATTGAATTCAGTTTTCATGTTTATTTAATTCCATAAATTATACTTAATGTTTTATTGATGATATTGATAAAGCATTTATTATCATCGTATTTAAAGTAATCGAAGAAGATTGATCTTACTGTTCCCTTATAGTATATTTTTACTTCTAATTCTTTGCTTATATTTTTATTTCCCGCGAATTTTAATAAACGGATAGCATATCGGATATGTTTGATGAAATTTTTTTCATCTATATTGGTGGGATATTCATAGTTTAGTAAAATTGTGTCATATTCATCAAATATTTGAATTGTTGATTGATTTTGTTCAATACTGACAATCATTTTATACGTATCGGAATTATTATCGAATAGGTTATGATAGGTTTTCGTGAATTGGATATACTTCTCTATTTGATTTAAGATATATAGTTCAGTTCCTTCAATTGGGATATTATGTATAAAAGGTGATACTTGCATAGTTAGTCCTTAAAATTTATTAATTTGCGTAAAAAACAGAGTTATTCAATTGACAGGAGATCGTTATTGTGTCTAGACTCGTTTATTTTATTTATAATTATCTGGATAATACAACACATAGTAACCTTTATATCTTTGAATATCATATATTGTATTTTATTGATATTATTATCGTGAATAAATTCCACTTCCACATGTCTATAGCTGGCATATTTAATTGATTTTTTTGGATCATCACATGACAGGGAAGTTGTCCCCAAGAGTCTTAATAGGTTAGCTATATAATAAAGTGTATAGGATATATTATTTGTGTTTATATTTTTGATGTTATAGAATAATATAGGTGATTCTCCGATGATTGAAATAATAAGATTATCTAGTTTTTCTCCTTTAAGATATATTTTAATATAGTATTTATTTGGATCAGATGCAGATAAGACATTAAGTTCTTGATTAATTTGATTATATTTAGTTATATAATCATTTATATATTGTTCTGTTGTATCATCGATTTGAGTATAATTAAAGCCTGTTAAATTCATAGGATATCCTTATCGAGCATTATGTTGATTTCTTTCTCTTATTATGGTTAAAAGGTGAAATAATTTGAATAATTGCGTTGCATTATGTTCTTTTTAAGCATGTCTTCATCTATATCAATCTTAGGATATCTCAAATCTTCTTCTATGTCAACACTTATTGTTTGGATTATATTGGTAATATGGTCAGTATGTTTTTGGCATCCATAGACAGAAGGATATATTTTAAACATTTTATCACTTCTACGGTAATATTGTATCTCTATTAGTTTTTCTTTTATTCCTATTCCCTCCATCTTTTCCGCGAAAATAAATATGTCAAATATATGATGCATAATAGATTCTACTTCCGATGCGCATTTTTCATATTTAAGTTCTTTACAAAAATGTATTTCGTTCTCCAATAATTGGCTCATTGGAAGATTAAAATCTGGCCTAACATTAACATTCATAATATCATCATTATTTAGATAGATAGATATTAAATATCGATTCCTATCATAACGACTTATGCTTTGATTTAATAATTTATTATAGTCTTTAATTATATTTTTGTATTTATTAAGGATAGTCATTGATTTATCAACTGATGATTTGATCTCTTCTATTGAATACTGATTATGGTTAAAAGGGGATATTATTTGCATAATTTCAGATCTCTTTCTATATTGATACTTATATCTTCTATTATAGAATTGATATTTTTCAGTTCTTTTTTACAGTCATGGATAAAGGAGTATTCTTTTGTCATTGCTATATTAATTCTATTGTCATAATATAAGTAATTCACTTGTATTTTTTTATCTTCCATTTTTTTACCCGCGAATTTAAAGACATTGAATATATGATTCATAGTATTCTTAAAAGTGTTATATAGAGGAGTAATATTTTCTTCATGAATTAATTTTATTGTATATTTTATTCCATTTTTATTTTTGATCATCAAATGGTTATCATCTGCTCTAACTTTAATAGAGACAGTGTTTTTAGAGATAATTTCAATAGTTATAAGGTAATATTCAACATTATAATTATCGTTTTTTCCGAACAGTGAATTATAGTCTTGAGAAAGATGTTTATATTTATTGAGGATAGACAAAGCTTTATCCACTGAGGATTCTATTTCTGTAGTAGAAGTTATATTATATATAAAAGGAGTCATCATATTAGTATATCATCGATTGGGGTAAGTTTTTTAATTTCATTCCATTTACTTACGCTATGTTCTTTAAGTTTTAGTTCTAGTTTTTCGATTAGATATTCAGGGCTTCCATATTGTCTTTTTATTATTGGAAAATAATTTTTCTTATCATAGATTATCCTATAGTTTTCCCTACATTCTTCACTGAAGCTATAGTATATGTCTAAGTATTTACCGTTTATTTTCTTTTCCGCGAATTTAAATAAAATAGTCTTTAATATCATAGCCAAAAGACAATATGTCTTTTAGAGATTCTTTTATTGGTTTTAATTCTTTTGAGATAATACAATAATCATTCATTATCTTGTTTATTGTATTATCTAATTCTTCTATTTTAAATGTTTTGTAGTCAAGAGGATCATACATATTTTAAATATTCCATAAATTCTTCTATCACTTTTCCTTCCTGAAAAAGATCAATATTTATTTTCTTTATAGTAATTGGTAAATTTGGCCCGAAGGTATATTGAAGATTCATGATTTTATTATTGTCGATATAACAAAATATTTTCTTTATCAAGTTTATAAAGTCATTAAATTCATAATCAAATGAGTAATCGTCTTTTTTTATAAATTTTTCTAAGACAATAAAATCATAATAATCATAGACGCCCCTAAATTCTAAATTTATATAAATACTTTTATCAACAGTTTCTGGTTCAATGACTCTTGCCATAATACAGAATTCTTTTATATTTTTGATATATTTTTCAACTTTGATCAAAATTGATCTAAAATCGAATGGTTCTTTAAAAAAAGAGATATAGTTATCTATAGATTTTTCTATAGATAAAAGATCATATGGATTATAAATAAATTCTTTCATTTGTACATAACATTTATATAAGATGCTATATTAAAAGATATATATTCTGCTATATCTTTGTTTCTTGAATTCAGTAAGATATTATATGCTTTATCTTTTTCTCCGCTAGAAGTAATATAAAATACTGGAAATGATAGGATTCCTATATTTTTTATGTAATTTTGGCAAATATCGAAAATATTATAAATTTTCGATATCATTTTATAAATTTCTTTTTGAATAAGGTCTTTTTTATGGTCAACCTCAAAAGATATTAAAACTTTATTATCTCCATGAATAAAAATCCCTATAAAATCTATTTTAATTTTTCTTTTTTTCTCATAAAATTCTTTCATTTCAAGCCTAATTGCTAGAAGATCATTAGAAGAAAGTTGTTTACATATATCATATAAATCCAAAGATGCCAATATTTCATCAAAATATTGGTTCATATTTATCTTATTTAAGTTTTTGTAGATAAAAGGTGTATCAATCATGTTATCCTCTCTCCCACTCCAATATAGAATGATACTACATAGACTATGGTTCTGTCAATATTGGCGGTTAACAATCAGTCTTCATAAGCATACTTTTTTATTTGGTCGAATAGATTTTTGTTAGGTGGCTGGTCATATTTGTTTTTATGAGAATAGATTCCTATTGGACATTCATCATCTAAATAGACATAAATTGATGGATACCTGCTCATTTCGTATCTTTTCGAGTATACAGACACACCCTTTGATACATAATCTATGAAGTTCAGAAGCAGAAGTAAGAATGCGACATCGTCAGGATAGTGAATAGATTTAAATTTTTCCTTTTTTTCACCATTTACGATAATTCCAAAATCAATAATTAAGATTTTAGAAAATCTTTTTATTTTATTTTCGGTTATTTTTTTAGATATCTTTAAGAATACGGAATCGATATAATGTTCTTCAGTCAATAAATAATATACTCTTCTTGGTATCCCTTCAATATATCCGGGATACTCAGATATTCTTTCTATATATTTGTTGATAGAAAGAATATCTGGAAAAACTATATCAAGTGGATTATAATTCATAATTATGCATAAGCTGTCAATAGACTGATATTTCTTTTTCTTCTATTGGGGAACCGGACATTTTTTTTAGAATATAGTTTTTAATCTTACTTGTCGGAAAACATTTTAAAGATGATAAGTTGATGATATCGAAAGTTTGCTTATATTTTATTGGAAAATCATTAAAAGTTTTTACAATTTCTACTTTCATTTCTTTTCCTGCCATTTTTTTACTTAAAATTTTCAAAAAGACAGATAGTTCAGAATATATAGAGTCTTCTATCATAGTGAAAGATGATCGTTCAAAAATTTTAATAGCTTCGTTTCCTTCGTATACATAGACGTTAATATTATAAATATCCCGACTAGACTGACTATATCTTGCTAATTGAGAGAAGCAAACGGAGATCTTATCTCCCTTAATATCCATTCTGATTGTTGAAAGCAATAGTTTTTCCAGAGGCTCTTTTTCATCAGCTTCTTTAATCATTGTCATGTATTTTTCTATTGATGTATCAACATTAGCCTTGTTGAAAGTAAAGCAAAAATAATTCATGAGGTTAATATTTCCAGAAAGTTTTTTGTGAAGGTATCGATAAATTTGTCTTTATTGTTTCTTCTCAGGGTTCTGATCAAGCTTGTATTCTGTTGGAGAGGGACTTCTTCTTCCCTTGAATTCATAGCAGAGATAGTAAGCTTTGTTTTTGTAAGGATAAAATCCTTGCTAAGGTCATCGAGGTAGTTATAAGTAAGCCCCATGAGTTTATTGAAGTCTGAAGTTCTAACGATAACTTCTTTTTCAAGGATATTGTTTTTAAGGAGATAAATTTTTGCACAATAACATTTATTCTCATATTTTTTTGCATATGGGCAATCCTTATGAGAACCTCTGCATATTTGAAGTATTATATGTATATTGTTAAAAAATGGATATTTGCGCATCATCTTCCTTATGCTATCTTCTATTCCCTTTCGGCTTTTATTTGTCAGATCATAAAAGATGTTTTTGTCATTGGTGTCCATTTTTTTCCCTCCACCGATAAGGCTTTGGTTATTAGTAGACTTTCCCAATGTAATTACCTTTCCCGACAAAATGTTGATATGCCCATCAACTTCATGGGTACTCTATCGATGATTCATATTAACATTGAGAGAGAAAACATTCAACATAAATGTATCGCCATTTTACCTATATTTTATCTTGTTTTTTCATATGACAAAACTTATCTTTGAGCGAATGTAAAAATCTTTTGGTTGATTCATCTGAAACTTTATTTTTCAGATCACTAACTTCTGATAATTTTGCATCGGTATATTGGTTAAGATAATTATAGACAACAGAATGGTTAAAATTAGAAGCATACAAGTTTTTAAGATTAGGGATATATTTTCTTTTATTTTCGATAATATCTTTAATTTTTTCTTTATGTATAAATGATGAACCATGTTTACAGGCATAGCAAGATATTTCTTTTCGTGTTCCTGTATTTTTTTTCTGATAAAAATTAAAAAGATTTCCTCCCTTGTCCTTTTCAAGGATAATATTTTTGATTTCTTCATTTACTTCTAATATGACATATTTACTTTCTTCTGGCCAAGGAAGATCAAGATAAGCTCCGAAGGCATATTTCTTCCTAAGTTTGATTCCTACAGTTTCTACGACTCCCCCTTCCAATAATTCTGGCACAACAATAACATTCCAGAAGTTAGATACATAGTTCCTAACCTTCCACAGATAAAAGGGGACAGGAGATGTTAGTGGAATAAACCTGAAACAAAATGATTTTTCATTTATTCTAATAATTTTTACTAAATTATCTATGATAATTTTGTCGTAGAAACTTCTATCCAGATTTTTTTCTACATTTTTTTCTATTTTATTTCTATCGAATTCATAAACGAATGGAGTGTTCTCTATATAATCCATTTGTTATATTCCTCTTCTTTCTTTCTCCATAACTTGTCCATGGGTATTTGCCCATAACATTGCTTTTTCTAATTCTACAGGTTCAAAGTCCCAAGCATCCGTTCCGATATCACATGATCCTCTTTGGATGGGTAAATTTTTGTCCAATCCATAACATCCAACTCCAGAGTGGATGTGTCCAAAGAAATGGGGGACTCCATTGTATTTACCTTTCCAAGACAAAATAGGATAATGAGACAAAACAACCTTAACCTTGTCGATACTAGTATGAAGAAGTCCTTTAGAATGAAAATCATAAAGTGTCTTATTTTTAACAAGGGAAGAGTATTGGCTATCAGAAAGAGATTCATGATTCCCTTTAACCAAAATTATCTTACCATTGAGTCTTTTTAGAATACCATTCATTTCTTCTATCTTAGACACTCTCGCAAAATCACCTAGATGATACACGATGTCTTTCTCATTTACAACTGAATTCCACCTATCTATGAGTGTTTCGTCATGTTTTTTTATACATGACAACATCTTCTCGTCTTTAGCTGGCCAGTTTACATCATATTCTATGTTCATTCTTTCTGCGCGAGAGCAAAAATCGTTACTCAACATTTTTAGGCTAGAAAAATGAGTATCTGATGTTAAATATACTTTATGTTGATTCATGAAAATTAGCTCTCGCTATCTATATTTTGAATTTTTAGTTCACCATTTTTAATTATATCAATAACATCATTTACTTGACTTGATATCTTCCTATCGTAATATTCTTTTATTTTATCCTTTTTATTCAGTAACATCTCTCTTATCATTTTTTTATCATCGTCTCCAAGTGGACAGTAATCTCCTAAAATCAATTGATAAGAGTTATATCTTTCTCCTCTATTATATCGAATAATGATAGACTTATCATTATTGATTGAGTCAATAATCATGTCTGATTGACTAAAAACTAAATAAGGCATTTCATATATAAAAATTTTACCTCTATCATTGATATCTAGGACATAAGTTGAATATCCCTGACTCACTCTATGCCCTAAAGCGACAAGTTTTTCTTCAAATTCCTTGCAATTATCATTGATAAGCAATCTATTTCTCAATGGGAGACTAGAAAATGATTTCATGACAAGTTCATCACTAGAATTATCTGTATCTTTATTTTCTAACCATACATTTTTATAAGATACTAATTTATGGGTAATAAATTTTATTTCATTCAATCCTTCTTTAGGCTTAAAAAAATCAAAATTTAAAACTTCCTTTTTTGGCATTTTTATTTTATTATATATGGCCTTAATCGAGTTATCTTTCTTATCTTCCGCAGTTTGATTATTAAAAAAGAAATTTTTCTCAATTCTTTGGATATATTCAATTTTTGAGCAAGCTCTTTCCACTGATTCTGTTACAGCATCATTATCGAAGAAAACTTCTTCAAAAGGCGATTTATAGATATCTTTCATCACTTTACCTTTTACAAAATACACTTCGATATACTATCACTCTTTTCCCTTATCATCAATCGCCATTTTAGCAAAACCAAGCCTTTCCAACGAAACTTCATAGAATTTTTCATTCATTTCTATTGATATGAAATTAATTCCTTCTTGCCGACAAGCTAAAGCTGTGGTCCCACTGCCACCAAAAGGATCTAAAATAACTGGATTTTCCCTTGTTTTGATATTGCTTAGTTTTATACAGTTTAATGGTAAACCAATAGGGAACCTATCATTATGGAGTTTTTCATTTTTATTCCTTATTGTCTCATAGGGAATGTTCCAGATGTTTCCAGCGCATTTTTTGTCATGTCCACCATTTCCCTTCCATCTTTTGATGTTACTTTTACATTTGTATTCGACGCCAATAGAGAGTCTATCTAACTCTGGACATTTTCCTTTATTGAACTGGAATATATACTCGGTGAGATTATTTACTCTTCTTTTACCTTGAAGAGGTCTATAGTGATTCTTTGCCCAAATAAAAGTTTCATGAAGAGAGAATCCTATATTTATAAGTTCTAAGGCTACCTTAAATGGTTTCTCTTTCTCATGAGCCATATGGCCAAAGTTTACCCAGCAGATGCTATCATTTTTCATGATTCTGAAAGATTCAGTGAAAACGTCATGTATCAATTCCATAGAAAAACCATCACAGTCTTTATAGGGCGGCGAAGTAATAATCATATCGATTGATTCATTATTAAAATTTTTTAATTCTTGGGAAGAATCTCCAAGTAAAATTTTATTCATTTGAAAAACTTTCTAATATTTTGTTAAATTCAGACATTGTAATCTTGTCTGTTTCTTCTTTACCTATTGTCTGTTTTGAAATAAACATTCCATCTATTGGGAAAATATTATTATGAATTTCATTCCAAGATTTTATTTCATTCACTATAATTTCTATTTCTTTTGGATCCTTAGTTATATTGATTGCCGAATAAGCTTCTTCATTGATTCCATTTTTTGGAGCTTTAACCCATTCAAAATCTGGAATATTTTCAACTTCCTTCTTTAGATCATTAACTTTCAATTTAAGATCAAAACAATCCTTATCATCCATGGCCAATTCATCAAGTTCATCAAACTTTTTCTTAGATACTTTATTAACTTCCTTTTGTCTAAGGAGAGCATCCTCTTTTGATTCAGCAGCCTGATTAATGCTATCTATGATTTCACTAATTTTTTCAGGGAATTTATCTGCAACCATATTTTTATATTCTATTTGTTTACCAGATAAAATCATTTTTTTATTATCTTTTTCTCTATTGCTTAATGATAGATAAAATAAGTCTTTTCCTTTCTGTCTAGAGACAAAAAAATATTCTTTTTTAATAAAATTTGTATCTTCATTAAGATAAGATTTTTTTTTAAGCAAATCCTTAAGCTTATTGATATCTAAGAAATCCATTTTATCAACCTTTTGCGTGTATTCTCATTTTTTCTAATTCATAAAGCCTAACAAAGTTAGCTGCTCTTTTGTTTTCAAATTTCAAATATTCTTCTTTTTTAAAAATTCTCATGAATAATGTCCAAAAAAAGAATTTGAATTTATTTCTGATAGTAAGCATGCCTTGGTATTTAAGGATATATTTATCTATATTTTCTTTAGTATAATTTCTATAGATATCCATATTTTCTTCTATTTCTGGGAGGATACTCTCCCTGACTGCTTGTGTATTACTTTTGTAAGCCTCTTGTTGATCTTCTGTAAGTTCATTTATATTTTCTGGGATATAGTCTTGATCGAATAAATCTTTATATTCGTCAGAATATTCTCTTTTCGGCGGTTTTCTAGATTTTAAATCTGTAATTTTTATATTAGGATTAAAATTACCTTTTTTTATTACCTTAAAATCTTTAGTGCTATCTTCCATTATCAATATCCTCCAGTTTTTTGGAATATTATTCTTTTGGCATTATCTTCGTCGGGGCAATTTTCAAGCAATTCTTTATCTGATATTATATCCGAATTATATAAATCTGACATAGATTGTGTCATCGTTATCATTCCGTTTCTTCTTTCCGTTTGCATGATTGATTCTAGTTGGAATGATTTTTTTTCTCTTATAAGGTTACGTGCTGCCGAATTAATTATTAATATTTCATAAGCTGCTATTCTTCCGCCTGTTTTTTTCTTTAAAAGAGACTGTGCGATAAACGCAAGACCAACATCAGCTATTTGAGATCTTACTTGTTCCTGTTCTTCTTCAGGGAAAGTCGATATGATCCTCTCAGGAACATCAGAAGATGATGATGAGTGAACCGTGGCGAACACAAGGTGACCAGTTTCCGCTGCTTGCATTGCCGATCTAATCGTCTCAGCATCTCTCATCTCACCAACTAGAATAACGTCTGGGTCTTGTCTTAGAGCAGTTCGTAACCCATCAGAGAATAACTCGAAATGATCATTTTTTTCCCTTCTAGTAAAAATTGATTGTTTTGGAGTATGAATAAATTCTATTGGATCTTCTAGTGTCACAATATGAGCTGGACGTTTAGAATTAACTTCTTCTATCATAGAAGCAATGGTTGTTGATTTACCACTTCCTGTTACTCCAGCCACAATAATCATTCCCTGCTTTTCCATCGATAATCTTTTAAAAACTTCTGGCATTTTAAAGTCATCTATTGTTGGTATTTTATTTGGAATAATCCTACATACTATTTTGCACCCTTCATAACATTTGGCGAAGCTTACCCTTAATCGACAGAAGGTGTCTTTATATCCTTCTTTTATTTCGTAACCTTTGTCAACCGCGCCATGTTCGTCTAAATATCTTATTGATCTATCATCCAAAATAATTGATTTTATGTCAGTTATTTGTTGTTCTGTAACTTTTGGAAGATTTATTTGTCTAATATCTCCATCTACTCTGAATTGTGGTTCGTCTCCAGATTGGAAATGAATATCAGAAGCATTTTCTTGGATTGCATAATAAACAAATTTATCTAAATTATATATTTCTGACATTTTATTCTCCTATTTTATCCATCATAATTATTTCTTTGTTCTGAAAAAATTCAAATTTCTTTCCATTATCTAATAAATACAATTCCAATTCTCCATTCATATCTACCTTTAGTGAAATATACGATTTAGACAAACCTCCTTCTGCATTAAATTCATAAAATATTCTTCCATCTTTTCTCTTGTATAAAATTTTATTTTTCAAAAAAGAGAAGTTCTCTCCTATCTTATATTTACTTAAATCTATTTTTGTTTTAAGCTTTTTATTTAACGTAATATTATCTTTAAAAAATACATATTCTCCAATAACTGACGAGAACATTATAGGTTTAAAGCTAGTATTTTCTTCTACTATCTTTATCCACCATCGGTCATCTTTGCATGTTAAGTGTGTGCTGTCTGCAAAAAAATCATCTAATGAAGATGTCCCTACTCTTAGAATTAATTTCCCTTTTATCGAAGACACTCTTTCTATTTCGTCAAGACATTTATAAATATCTTTTAAGTCATAATGTTCAAGTAAATCGGCGCATAATATCAAATCAAAATAATCATCTTTGAACGGAATATTCAACATATCACCACATATCACATTTTTGTGGTTTCTCATCCCTGTTTGAATTCTAGATATATCCAAACCATATATATTATTATTATTAAAATAATCTGAAGTGAATTTAACTATTTGTCCATATCCACAAGGAGATATGAGGATATTTTTACCAGCAGCCAACAATCCAAGATTTCTTATTGTTGTACCTATATTATCATTATGACTTCCGAATTTATAAAAATATTCTTCATCATACTTTAACATAATTGAAATCCTTGATATATTTTAATAAATCAATATTTTTTTCAATTTTAAAATCTCTATTGATAAAATCCTTATTCTGAATCATATATGGAGACGGATATTCTTTATCATTAACTGAGATAAAGTCTCGGTCATATTGAGATAGACTTATTTTTATATCTTTGGGATAATGATTAATAAAAATTCTAGGAATTATAAAATTTTTCCAATCAGTACCATTGTGGAATCCAAACCAAAGATCAAATCTATTTCTCATGCTTATGTGAGCCATTGGCTCATTGCTGTTATTTAATAAAGTTATAAAAGGAATACTTATTGCTGAAGAGAAATTATAAGGATTCATTTCAGTAAGTGATAAATTCATTTTATATTCCGGATTAGGCAACAAATCATCAAGGATTAAATCTCTGATCATTTCCATAAAATATTTACATGGAAATAGCCCTACTTCTTTTTGTAATTTAATTATTCTCTCTATATCCATTTCTTCTATAAAATGAAGATAGGCTATTGCGTATTTATTTGCCTCATACTCAGCAGGAAGATATAATTTTTCAAATAAAGTCAATGAGTCATAATCGTCAATAGATAATAAAATAGATTTGTCTTCTAAAAAAAAATGGGATAATTCATGAGCCAACAAAAAAATATCCATTACCTCATTGTTCGATGTTTTGAATCTTATAGTATTTGTTACATTACAATAATAATTTTTATCATCAGGATAAATTATTAAACTATTTTTTTTATTAAATTTTTCTATTTCTTCTTCCATATCACAAAGAAGGTTATATTTTAAATTGACCATGCCTCAGTAGCCTCATCCTCATTAAGACAATCGCCGCAAGTATTTGATCCAGAATTTAATCCCGAAGCCCATACTCCACAATCGTAACTTTCCTCAGGACTAAGGTAATTATAAGTTCCAGATATTGGATTATATATAAAAGAGCATGTGATTGTATCTTTACAATATTCATAAGTTTCTGCATGATTGAACCAATTATAAGTCAAATCACCATTAGTAAAATCTGGGCATGGATCTGTCACTGTCCAAACATATGGTTTTGGATTTTGAGGGACATCAGAAAGCCCTGTTATGTAATTTATGCTCGTCCAACAGTTTGATCCTCCCCAATTTCTCTCATTTTGATCTGGTGGATCATAAGCAGTATTATCGGGTGGGTCATCCATAATCCAACAAGTATCTGGGAAACATTCTGATCCACAATTAACTCCATGTTCTATCCCGTCAACATTCGTGCTCGATGAGCATACACAAGCGTCAATTAAAATTTCTTTTTTCTTGATTATCTTTATCATTTATTTTTACCGTCTATATATTTTTCCATTCTTCTCTTAAAGGCGATTCTTCTTTGAAAAATCATTGATCCTTTGGAACATACTTTACTAGGTTGATTAGGATCTATTGGATGATAAACCTGAACACACCCACCATAACACGCACTTGCTATCTCACATTTACAGCAATTTTCGTCTTTCATCCATGCTGCCTTACTCTTTATTTTCCGAAAACCACTCACAATATCCTCTACTTTATCATTTACTCTCCCAGCGATAAAATCTTCTTGTCCATAGGCAGGAATCAAAGGTCGGATAAGCCCATCTGGAGTGATATTTATTATATTTCCTTCTCTAAAGGCACAACATTCAAAGCATTTTAAAAATGAAATCATTTTTTCAGTTTTATCAATTTCTTTTTCATAGTTTTTATCTTTTTTTAAACCAACGAATTTATGAGCATAACTAGTCCTTATTTCTTTAATTGGAACTTTTCTCTGGAAACCACCATCCTTAATCTGTCTCTTCAAAGAGCAAGGAATATAACCTTCATAATTAGGAGATAATGCAGAATAAGATGAATCCATAAAAATATTCTTTTCAATACCAAATCTTTTAAAATCATCCATTATTCTTTTTTTTGCATTTTTCTCCATATCCTTTAAATCTTGATAAGGGTTTGGTCGAGACAACAATTTTTCATCCTTATAATCCCTATCCGAACAATTAACTAATTTTATAATTAAATCATATCCATTTTCATAAAGTTTCTTTATATTATTTAATATTAAATCATTTTTGTTTTCGCCACTATAATCATATCTATTTTCATCATCATTTTGTTCTGGGGAATAAGAAACCCTATATGCGACTCTATATTTATTCATAAAATCAATGTATTTGCTTATATCAACCGTTCCGTTGGAAGTAATTACAAACCCAAATTCAATATTATATTTATTACCAAGGGAATGAATATTTTCTACAATATATTTCAATAAACCCATTTCCAATGTTGGTTCTCCACCTGTAAATTGCACAGATATTGATTTTAGATTTTTATTATGCGTAATGATGTTTTCATAAAATTTTATTGTATTGTCTGCTGTCTCCATGTCCATTTTTCTTTTATTCAATTCGCCTTTAAGGAGACAATAATTACAGTTTAAAGTGCAAAAATCAGTCAACATAATAGAAGTTAGTATTTTTGATGATCTAAACATAGCATCATTATACATCATAAAAAAATTATTTTTAAGTCTAGTGAAGTCATGCTCGTCATTTTCTACAATGAAATCCTGATCTTTCAAAGCAGACAATTCATCTTCGTCTAATGATGAGAAATCTCCTTTCTTTACTAATAAATATTTTTTTCTTTCAATCTCAATAATAGAATTATTTAGAAGATTAGAAACAAATGATCTTTGTCCAAAATGACATTCTATATGATGTTTTGTTAATTTCATAGATACAGTATCCTTCCTCCAAATCCTTGATAATATTCAAAATCCCTTTCAAATAAAAAAAATTTATGAATTGAATGTTTCATTTTTTTATTACTTCTACATAAAACCATATATTTTTCTTTTATTTCTGGCAAAAGAAAAACATTGTTATATCCCTTATTTCTTATCTCTTCAAAATCTTCTTCACGATCAGTATAATATACGGGTTTATCTGCTAAAGGTTCTCTATTTTCATATAAATTATTCATTAAAAGGTTAAGGATATCTTTCTCTGAATTTTCTATTTCTATATTCCTAAGCATTGTAATTATCTTTATTTTATCATTTTTAATAAAAATATTGATATTATTATTATCTTTAGCTATTCCTAAACCATATATATCTTCATCTTTTACAGGAAAATCTTCGCTACATTTTAAATATATTTTATTATTTCCAATAATTCTTATCTGTTTCATGTTCTATTACCAATATATCTTTACAATCTATCTTTTTATCTATTATCCAGTTATTTATCTTATGGAGGGAAAATTGATTTTCTTCATTAAAAATAATCTTATTATCACCCATCTTTAATCTAATATTCGTATCTCTTGTTATTATTTCGTTTTCACAAAAATCAACTAAAATTATTCTATTAGATGTTTTTTTTAATCTAATTTCAAAAACAGGTCTCTCATTATCCATTATCGTAAGTATATTAATTGAATGAAAATATGTATTATTGAAATAATAAATAAACTCATGTTTCATGATATATTTTTTTCTTTTTCCCTTGGTATTTCAAAAAAAAATCTCTATCTTCTTTTTTTACAGAGAATAAACCATGAAACAGATAATTCATCCTTTCTTCGACTTTAATTAGATCATTCTTATCCCCACCATTATACCTAAAAACTATTCCATCAGAACCATTTGTCAAGATGCATTCATTGAAATTTAGATCGGGGAAAAGAGTAGAATAAATTTCCATTCCATATCTCTTTATTCCATTCACTTCTATTATTTCTGTTTCCCTTCCTAGAAATTTTTTTAATAAAAAACCGTTATTTCCACATCCACAATTTTTATGAGATACAATTCCATAGTCTCCATTAAAATAATTATAAAACAATTCCTTTTCATTCCACAAATCGGTAAGATATAATTTATTGTCATTATTATTGATTACTTTGCAGAATTCAAAATCTATATGATATTCATCATTAATACATTTCCATGCACTTAACCCGCCATCAAGACAAGTTATCCAGTCCACAAAACGACTATTATAATAATCTTCGTATTTATTTTTATCATAAAGTCTTTCTAATGACGAGATACATAACTTTATGTTATTCCCTAAATTTATATTTTTATCAATTATTTTTTGGTAAATAGATGGAGAAGATATTATTATTTTATTTTTATTTATAAATTCTTTAGAGATTTCATCAACCATATTGTCTCTGACAGAAATATAGTTATTTATAAAGCCTAAAGAACCCTCAACAATATCATATTGCATTTGTCTATATGGTGAAATTTTTATAAAAATACAGTCATCGATACTAATGTTATAATGATGAAGAATTTTTCTAATAATATAAGAATTTCTATAAATAAAAAATTCAGAATTCAATCTAAAAGATAATGGCTGACCTGTTGTCCCTGAAGTTGAATATTCTCTTTTATTAGTTTTTCTCTTATAAAATATATTTAATTTTCGATGATCTTCTTTATTATAAAATAATGATTTATCTACAAAAGGAAATTCATCTAATAAATAGCATATTCTGTCTCTATGATATTCCTGTATATCATTATGGTCTAAAGATAAATATTCTCTTAATTTTTTCCCATTAAAATACGGATTATCTATCATATTTTTTTCTACAATAAAGATTCCTACTTTTTATGATATCAATAACTCCAGTAGAAACCATCCTTTTGATTAAATTTAATTTTAGCTCAATATCTAAATCAAGACTCAAAGCTTTTCTTATTTCCGTTGAAGATATATTTGGAATTGGCGAATTACTATCTTCATCATCAGTATTTCTAGGAAGAATAATAAAAGGCGATGCCATCTCAGCAATATCATCGTGCCTTTCCCATAGCTCAAAATCAGCAAATGCATCTTCTCCAATAATCAATCTTATATCTGCATCAGGATATTGTTTCTTTATATACGATAAAGTATTAACTGTATAATTTATTTTCCCCTCAATAGCCTGATTGGCTTCCCATAAGCTTACTTCTACTTTATCTCCAAAAATACCAAATGTCTTTAGACACATATAATACCTGTCTATATCATCCTCAAGCTTTTTCCCAAAAGGATGTCTTCCAGAAGGCATAACAATCACTTTATCGAGACCTTCTTCCAATAAAGCATAGGTAACCGCCATCGCATGACCAAGATGAGGCGGATTAAACGATCCACCGAAAAATCCTATTTGTTTTCTCATCATAAAAACTTTCTTGTTTCCCGTTCTAAATCATTAAGATTATCGACTATTTTAATCTTGCCATTAATGTCTGATAGTTTTGTTTGTATCCTAACATCAGTCTCTCTTTTGTACCCGGTTCTATACCAACTACAAAATGAACTCCTGTTATATTTATTCTCTCCAAAATACGTCCTAGCTCATGAAGGGATATAACACATGGCGCTTCCTTAGGAAACCACATAACTATAATATCAACTGCTTTCATGTGATCATACTCCCATTTAATTTGTTGATATTCTATTCCTTCCTCATACTTATCGTAACCTTCTCTTCTTGGGTTAAAAATAACTACATCATCGTCATTAAATCTATCTATAAAATCTTTTTGCCAATTAGAAACAGTTCCTGTTATTCCTCCACCTATAAATAATGTTGTTTTCCCGTCATAATTTATATTATTCGGTGGTTTGATTTCAATCATTTTTTTTACTCCTTATTTTTTTACCATATTCCCAATATTCTTCTGTACCATCAGCCCTGATTATTGCTGGGCCATCTTCTCGATGACATTTCCCATTTTGATAATATTCTACAGATCCATCAGACAAGATTATTGCTGGACCATCTTCCCTGTGTTGTTTCCCATTTTGATAATATGCTTGATATCCATTAGGATAAATCACCGCTGGACCATCGAGTCTATGCAATTTATTATTTTGATAGTATTCTTCATTTCCATTAGAATAAATCACGGCTGGTCCATCAAGTCTATGTAGTTCTTCTTTTTTATTGTACCATCTTTTATTTCCACTTTCATCTACTTTTGGATAATCATATTTATTTAGATTCATTATTTTATTAATATATGAATCTATAAGTTCAGGATTATATTCTATTTCGGGAAAATATGAGATCATGATATTCTTTTCCCATATTCCCAGTATTCTTCTGTACCATCAGCCCTGATTATTGCGGGTCCATCAAGTCGATGACATTTCCCATTTTGATAATAAAATGTAGATCCATCATTAGTGATTATAGCTGGACCATCTTCTCTATGTCGTTTATCATTCTGATAATAATATTGAGTACCATCATCCAAGATTACCGCTGGTCCATCAAGTCGATGTAATAATCCTTTTTTAAAATAATATTGAGATCCATCATTCCAGATTACTGCTGGACCATCAAGTCGATGATATTCCCCTTTTTCATTATACCATCTTTTAGTTCCATATTTATTTACGACTGGATAATCATATTTATTTAGATTCATAACTTTATTAATATATGAATCTATCAGTTCATGGTTATATTCTATTTCAGGGAAGTATGAGATCATTTTGATTACTTCACTTGTTAATAATTGTTTCTCCTTTATTTTCGATGATATCAAAAATTTCTTTTTTAGCATCTTCAAGATGCTTATTAAGGATTTCACATATTTCTTTTGAATTAATTATTTCGGATTCATTATCTGCCCACATAACAAGATTCCCCGCATCATTCATTTGTGAGGAAATATTAATACTTGATTTTTTTGGATATTTATTTGTCTTAAATCCAAGCGAACTAATCCCTTCGATTAAATCGAATATATTTTTAGAAAACATTGACTTCTTAATTAAGCTATGAACCATTTTCTTTTCTCCATTCTTGTATTTCTTCAAAGAATTCTTTGTCATTAATATAGTCTTTTATATTCCACGAAAAACCTTTTCTCGCTCTTTTATAAACTTCTGTATATTCATGAGAATTAGTTAAATGACTTTTAATATGATCATCATTTTTTTTGTTTTTCTTGCAATAAAGAATATAATCATAATATTCATTCATTGCTTTTTTTGTCTCTATATATGCCCAATGTGACCTATATAGATCGTACAAATATATAAACAAAATAAAAATTCCAACCAACACAATAAAGAAAATCATAATAAACCTACTTTAAATAATTATGACTCATCGGAATTCTTCGACCAATTCCAAAAGTTTTAGGAGCTACCTTAATCCCCGGAGCAGCTTGTCTACGTTTATATTCCTGATTCCTGAATCGACGAATACAATCATCGACAATCTTTTCTGGGTACCTTGTGATTAATTCTTCTCTATTATAATTACCATCGACTAATTCATCAACCAATGGAGCAAGGATATCATACCCAGCGCCAAGACCTCTTTCGTCAGTTTGATCAGGAGCTAATTCTGCCGATGGTGGTTTTTCAATTGTATTTCGTGGAATAATTTCTTTATTATTAATTTTATTAATAAATCTTGCTATCTCATAAACTTCCAATTTATTAAGATCGGATATAGGGGATAGACCTCCCATCATATCTCCTCCTAGTGTACAATAGCCCAAAGCCATCTCTGTTTTATTACCTGTACTCAAAACAAGATTGCCAAATGAGTTTGAATAGGACATAAGGATAATTGCGCGAATTCTTGCTTGTAGATTTTCTTCTGTCAATGTTCCTTTTATTTTTCCGCAAAATTTATTATTTTTAGAGTCTTCATCAATAGTAAAACTGATTGATTGCACGGCATTTTTAATTGGCACAGAATTAAATTTAATGCCAAGATTTATTGCTAAATCATAAGAATCAAAAATACTTCCTGTACTTGAATAATCTGAAGGCATCGTAACCCCAACGACATTTTCTGCTCCAATAGCCTTTGTTGCTAACGCAGCTACAACAGCAGAATCAATACCACCTGATAAACCAATAACAGCTTTTGTGAAACCATTACGAGAAAAATAATCTTTTATCCCACAAACAAGAGCATCGTGCATGTCCTTAATATCATCTCTCTCTTCAACTTCAATTTTTTCCGTTGAAAAGATATTATCGATAATAATCATCTCTTCCTCAAATGCTTTCCCAATCCTTACAATATCTCCTTCAGAGTTAGAGACGACACTTCTCCCCTCAAAAACAAGTTCACCGTCATATCCATCTTGACCACCAACACAATTGGTATAAATAAACGGAACATGATGAGACTTTGAAATCCCACTGATCAACGATAAACGCTTTCCCATCTTATTTTCATGGAATGGGGAAGCTGAAATATTTACGATAAAATCAATCCCATTTCCCCTGAATCTTTCTGATGGATCAGAGAAATATCCACGAGACCACATATCTTCACAAATTTCAATACCAAACTTATATTTTCCAATATTAAAAATATGAGTAGTTTTTGCAGAATCAAAATATCTGTTCTCAAAGAAAACATCATAATCAGGCAAAAGAGTTTTGCTCTGAGAACCTATAAATTTCCCATCGTCGATATAAGCAGCGGAATTATACCGTCGCCTCAATCCATCAGGTCTGAGGTTATATTTATCCTCAATGTCTATAAACCCGATGATTACGCCAATTCCTTCGGTGCATTCAATAAGGCTTTCCATGGCCAGTATGTTGTCATCGACAAAATTCTCCTTGAGAATAAGATCCATGCTCATATATCCCGGAATAGCCAATTCAGGGAAGACAATAAGATCAACTCCCTTAGATTTTGCATTCTCGATATAAGATTTGATCTTCTCGATATTCCCTTGGATATCACCGGGATTCGTCTTAATTTGTGCTAATGCTACTCTCATTTTATTTCCCTTTTTTTATGGCAAATAACAGATACCAAATTCTGATACCATCATAGTCTTCATTCCCTTGGATGTCAATTCTCTAATAAAAGCATCGCCAAGTGAATCACATCCCTGAACATTACTGGTCGCATCTGTTACCAGTGTAATAACTTCAGGAGAAACAACCTTAACTAAGGATCGAACACTGCTGGCAACACAGTGACTTAGTGCTTCTCCCATCACTACGATGTTTTCTGAATATTCAAGATTCTGCGGAATAAAAAATTCAGTAGAAGAATCAAACTTTGAAGGGATTTCTGCCTCAAAAGCAGAGAAATGCTCTGTATGAGGATTAAGACCCTTATAAATATAATTTATTTCCTCTCCGAAAAAATCTTCCCACTGTGAAAGTCCATATAAAATTTTTTCATTAATAGCATGACCCCATGATCCAGCGAGACAGTGAGGTGGCCAGATTCGATGATCATATTTACCCTGATTCCTTAGTCCCATCAGGTATGTTTCTACATCATCAGAATATTCTTCTCTCCATGGTTTCCACTTCCCATTTTTTATGTCTTCTACTGTAATTACATCAAAAGGTTCTGGACTTTCACGTTGACAATTAACCCAGTAAGAAGGATGAGAAATATCAAATGAATGATGAGTATCGAGAGATACTGTGATCGATTTTATCTTTGGAAAATTATTCTTTAAGAATATAACCATGGACTCAACATCTTTGTCAAGCCTTTTCTTGTGAGCATCATAGCACCCTTCATAAAAAACTCCACCTTCAGAACAGAAATCATTCTGAGGATCAATAAGGAGTAAATCAATCGCCTTTTCCATTTTTTTCTCCTAATTTCAAATTTATTGTGATCGCGTCTTTAATTGAAAGTGTTATTTCTCCATCGTATTTACTAACAATTTTATACAACTCTTTACATCTTTCGTATTGTCTTCCACAAATAAAAGTTACCTCTGAAGCACCTATCTCTTTTTTGGCTTGTTCAACAGTTATCCTTTCCCTTCTAAAAAAAAGACCATGACGCCAATGTGCATTTCTGCAAACTTTTATTGATTCTCTAATCCATTCTTCCCTTTCCTTATCAATATTGCTAATTGTATTCTTGGCACAAAGAGCAACTAATTTAGAATCGACCTTGATGTAAGAATCCTTATCGTTATAAATCATGATTTTACTCCGAAAACACTCTTAAGATATTTGACGTAATTTTCATTCTCACACATTCCTTTTCCGGGAGAATCGGAAATCTTGGCAACATCTTGCCCATTACATTTTACCATCTTTATGACAGAATTCAAAGGCTTTGTTCCCATATCATTTGTTAAATTTGTGCCAATACCAAAGGCTACATTGATGTCATTCGAAAAACAATCATGTAAAGCAAACGCTTTTTTCAGATCCAAACTATCAGAAAAAACAATTGTCTTCCATCTTGGATCGATCTTTAATTTTTTGTAATGCTTTATTATCTTATCGCCAAATTCATATGGGTCACCAGAATCATGTCTGACCCCATCGTAAAGTTTAGCAAAATAAAGATCAAAATCAAGAAGAAATGAATCAAGATTAATAACATCAGTTAAGGCAATTCCAAGATCGCCTCGATATTCCTGAACCCATTTCTCCAGCATGAATTTTTGAGAATCACGGAGTCTCGGTCCAATAGCTTGCCCTGCTTGAAGAAATTCATGAGCCATTGTTCCGATTGGTGTTAAATTATTTTCCATTGCGAACAAAACATTACTAGTTCCTGTCATAAAAGAAGATGCTTTATCGGCCAATTCTTTAATAACTCTTTGCTGCCATTCATAACTGAATCTTCTGCGAGTTCCAAATTCAGAAAATTTAAACTTTGGAGGAGCAAATTTCAATGATTCTACTTTTGATTCAAGTCTCTCTTCTCCTATCGACAAAATAGCTTTTGTATCAGAATACATTTCTTTATTATATATTTCGTTGACAATAGAAAGAACATGAACTTCAAATAGAATAGTCTGGAGCCATGGACCGCTTATTCTTATTTGTAATTCCTCACCACTGGCATCAACGTTGACATAGGAAGGGTCTAAATGAAAGAATTTAAGGAAAGCAATAAAATCTTTTTTAAGGAATTTTAACTTCGAAAGATAATTTAACTCATAATCCCAAAAGTACAATTCTCCAAGATAGTCTATCTGTTTTCTGATCTCAGAGGAATAAGGTCGAAGGTCTACTCCTTCATTACGACACTTGAATTTGAATTCAACTTCTGTGTCTGGAAATTGATGTAGAACACACTGCATCATTGAAAATTTATACATATCGTCGTCTAATAGAGAGTTAATTATTCTTGTCATCTTAAAAATTCCTTCCTATTCCATTATCACCTGAATATTTAAACTTACACGTTTTGAGCTCATCCATTATTTTATTCCGAAACCTTTTAGTAATTAATTCATTATCCAATAAAAAATACATAACATTATCAACTTGCAACATATCACTCCAATTTGGACTTATACAAATACCCGCAGAAATGACTTCTTCCATCTCATGCATTTTAGGGAGACCAGTCCTATGTCTGCATTTTCCCCATCCACAAATCTCCATTGATTTCTTTGAAAATGGATTATTGTTTCGGTCACATCGTCCTCGTCCATCATAGAGATCATCTTCGTCTCTAATTTCATAACACTCGGCGTCTGGATGATACCAAATAAATTCTTTATATCTTTTACCCTTAATATAATTTGCCCAACAGGCTTCATCTAACTTTTTCCCAAAATCATGAAAATATTCTCTGTCAACCATATCAGAATGAGTATCAACATTAATGACCTTATCTATGTCCATATTAATTCTATTTATATGCTTTGCCATTTCATCATGATATGCGACGACATCTATCGGAACGTCTAAATCTATAACTTTATTTAAAAATGAAATCATTTTTTTAGACCCAGTATCATTATTGAAATTTGCCCAATAATCCAAATCTATAGATAAATAATTACTCATTTAAATCCTTTCTTTATATGAATCTTGCTCCTGAATATTGCCAATCATAATATATTTCTCCAGAAGGGTAAAAAATTAAAGTCCTTATATCACTGTTATTCGGTTCAATTGTTAGGCAATCAGCGATACATACATTTTGCCCTTTACAATCATATACCTCTGCTCCATGTACTAATTTCCTCAGAAAGACACCAGTTGATTCAATATATTCTTTTATTAATCTCACTGTATAAGCATCCAAACCATTATTCATCACATAATTTGATGCGGTAATATCTTTTGCCTCTTTTTCAGGCTTTTTTATTGTTCTAAGAGTTAATTGAAAAATATTGTTATACTTACAGAATTCAATACAGTTGTTGACTTCCATAACATTATCAATAATGCCTTTCTGCATCATTACACAGAGCCTTACTTGAAATCCAAATGAGCGAATGAAACTCACTGTTTTTTCTAAGTTTGGATAATTTTCAGTATATACTTTTTTATTGCCTTTATTCTTAAAATCCACTACAGACAAGGCAATGGTATCAAGCCCACGAGAATACCATTGATTCAGACATTGATCTGTAAGATTAAAATTTTCCCCATTTGCCAACTTTCCAATTTGGATACCATTTGTCTGCAATTCAATAATAGGTATCTTACAATCTAATTCTTCAAACAAATTTAGATACTCTGTTATTTGATTGGGATAAAGAGTAGGTTCTCCTTTGCCAGTGATTAAAATTGATTGAGCAGAATGTCGTTCGGCCATGTGTATGGCTTTTTTTAAGTTCCGCTTATTAATTGGCGGAGTTTCTTTTAATTCTTTGAAGCCCGTCATTCGACTAATGCAGAATGGACATTTTGCATCACAAGCTCTGGTGCCAGATACCACTGAAAAGGTCTGGATATTCATCTTAAAATCCTCAACTCACAGAATCATTACTCCCATAGAGTAACATGCTTGTCACTATATAGCAATCATCGCCAATTTAAATCCGAAGATTAATCTTCAATATTTTTATTTGATAATATAACCATATTCCCAATATTCTTCTCTTCCATCAGAATGAATTAATGCTGGACCATCAAGTCTATGACGTTTTCCATTTTGATAATAATATTGAGTTCCATCGGCATAGATTATAGCTGGACCATCAAGTCTATGTTTTAATCCATTTTGATAATATACTACAGATCCATTAGACCTGATTACTGCTGGACCATCAAGTCGATGGCGTAATCCATTTTGATAATATATTTTAGTTCCATCAGAATAAATAACTGCTGGTCCATCAATTCTATGTAATATATCATTTTCATTAAACCATCTTTTAGTTCCATTAGAGTCTATTTTTGGATAATCATATTTAGTTAGATTCATTATTTTATTGATATATGAATCTATAATATCTGGGTTATATTCTATTTCAGGGAAATCTATGATCATTTTATTCTCATGCCATATTCCCAGTATTCTTTAGATCCATCGTTATAGATTATTGCTGGACCATCAAGTCTATGAAGTTCTCCATTTTGATAATATATTTGATCTCCATTATTCCAGATTACGGCTGGTCCATTAAGCCTATGTAATTTATTATTTTGCCAGTATTCTACAGATCCATCAGCCCTGATTACTGCTGAACCATCAAGTCTATGCAATAATCCATTTTGATAATATATTTGAGTTCCATTCCTATAAATTAATGCTGGTCCATCAAGTCTATGCAGTTCTCCATTTTCATTGTACCATCTTTTATCTCCATATTCATTTACGACTGGATAATCATATTTATTTAAATTCATTATTTTATTAACGTATGAATCTATAAGTTCAGGATTATATTCGATAGTATAGAAATTATCCACAGACATAGGACTATATTTTTCCTGTAGAACCAAATCCATTTTCACCACGTTCTGTTTTCTTCAAATCATCAACCATAACTAAATTAGCATAGGCAACAGGAGAAAAAACGATTTGGGCAATTCTTTCTCCTCGTTTTATTTTTATTCGATTGTGAGAATGATTTATTAGACCAACTTTTATTTCTCCAGTATAATCGCTATCTATTGTTCCGGGAGAATTTATTACACTAACTCCGATCTTGCATGCCAATCCACTTCTTGGTCTTATTTGCCCTTCATATCCCTTAGGAATACCAACACAGATTCCAGTAGATACCATACAAAAATTTCCTTCTGCACTAGAAGGCATCAGTATAATGTCCTCTACACTCATAATATCCATTCCTGCACTACCATTCGTCTGATAACAAGGCAAAGGTAGATCTTTTGCACTATCCAAAACTTTTATCTCGACATTAATATTCATCAATACCAATCCTCTTTATCAAAAACATTCACTCTCATATAATTAAATAATTGTAAAAAAATATTATAACATTCGTGAGATGCAGAAAAAAATGACTCACTTATTGCCTCACAAATGCATGGGTTAAAAATAAAACAAATCAAAAAGACAAAAGGTGTAATAGCAAATAATATTGGAAACATCAATAATATCTTCAAGATAGCTTTTATTTTATTATCTCTATGAGCATACATATTTTATACCTTATATCCTTCTTCCTGCATGTCAATGTACTTCCAATATTCTACTTTATTAAATTCCTGATTTTTATTCATGGAAATCTTCTCTACCAAAACTCCATTAATCTTCTTTGAACCGCCAAGAGAATCCCAAATCCAACCGCTTTCATCGGTATCCACTTCAACTTCTAAGATCAGTTTTGTCTTCATGTCTCAAATCCTTTAATATAATTTTAAATGTCCAGTTACAGGATCAATATCTTCTTCCCAATTAGGCCCAATTGCCAAACAAGTCTTTGTAGGAACGCCATTAAACTCCGTGTCTCCAGCATCAGTCACCATATTCACTTCAAGCTCTCTACTTTTTGCTGATTCATATATCTCGTCTAACTCCTCCTCTGTTTCAACGGAAAGACATATTTTCGTTATTTTATTCATCAACCAATCCATCATTGGCTCAGTATAAAAATGTTTATTTTCACTAACAAATAAACCACTTTTTATTTCTGGTGAAAAAAATTCTAATTCACCAGTAGGCATAGGGATGATTGGTTTAACTCGATGTACAAGGAACAACATCGAAGCATGACTCCCTTGGGCAATCATTTTCCCTTTCCTGACTGTCTTTACCCCGCCTTTACCATCAGGATATTTCGTCCTCATAACAATAACTTGTTTTGATCTCATGATTATGCACCTCTCTAGTAATATACCATAAAGTCCCTAAGTGGCGATAACAAAATATCACTCTTCAATTCCTTCTTCTATCAAAGAAGCATGTCTTATTTTTGATACAATTTCATGCAAATGATCCTCTTCACCAGAATAACTGGCATAAAGAAGTTCAATCGCCTCTTTCATCTCTTTTCTTGCTTCCAAATTTTTAAATTTGAATTTCTTTAATATTTTCTGAACAACTGGAAATGTATATTTCTCTTTCATTTTAAATTCTCCTTATAACAAAAAAGGGCAGCTACTAGAGCCGCCCTTAGATTTTAAACTATTGAATAAATGTTATCCAATCCTAGCCCATGCTCTTTTCCCTTCTTCTATCTTTATCGAAAGAAAACCGTCTGCTTTTACTTTCGTTCCCTTTTTCGACATGATGTCTTCGGTGACGATCATCGGATTCTTCTTAGAATTGATAAAATTAGAATGTGGCGTTTTTAATTTACCAATATTTTTTTTTGTCTGCTTCCTTTTCTTTGCCTCTCTTACCATTTTTTTTCTCTCTCTCTTTTTTTCAGAAGATGATCTTATGTCATCTGTCACAATTAAATGGAGCCGCAGAGAATTGAACTCTGGTCCGCAAATAATCAGTTTAAAATCTCTACAAGCTTAGTCTCCAATACTACCTAGGAAGGAGACGTTCCCGATCAAGTTCTATTCTCAAGATTAGTCAATTACAACTTTCTGCAATTAGTCAAAAGGATATTCCCCCTCACCTTCATTGGGACCCTGTATTCGATGCTAATCCTCACTACTAGAGCTACCTTGTGAGTTTCACAGCCACTAATTAAGCGGCGAGTAAGACTGGTTCGTCAACTCATTTTTTGAACAGCAGTTTAACGAGATGTCTGCTCATTCTCGACTTGCAATCTCATCCCTCTTGTTTACGTCGATATCCTTTCGGCCCCATGAAACCCACCAACTGTCCATTGTCCCTTTTCTATCTCTTCCTTGCAATCATTACAAAAATTTAATCTCAAAATATTATAATAAATATCCATACAAAAAATTACCTTGCCACACCCACTGCATATCTGATCTACTTTTCTTCCATCTACTGACGTTATAGTCGATGACGGAACACTTTCGTATATATCTTCAATTTTATTTACATACGTATATCCTCGACTATCCTCTGCTCTCCACTCTACTCTTATCATGTTCTCTCCAAAATGGTGGCAGGAAAGGAATTCGAATCCTTACTGGAAGCTTATGAGACTTCAGTGCAACCATATTACACTATCCTGCCATTAATTTATTTTATTATATCAGTATCTCTAAACCTTCCAGTGACCAAATTAGCTTCTGTCAAAGAATCATCGAGATATTTTCCGTTCTTTTCCACTGTAGCTAATATTCTTCCAAAGCTATCCCTATTCCCTTGTGTTACTAAAGTTAAGGTCCCAGTAGAAAGAAATATTTCGGTAAACAACTTCGCTTCAGGACCCTTATCGTCATTCAATTCATAAGCATCACAACCAACAACTCTGATCTTCTCATTGCTCATTACAATGTTAAATCCCATATCAATGTCGGCCCAGAATGTATCTCCATCATATATACGATTAATTTTAATAATAGGATATCTAAATATAAAATTTTCACGCACCAATTTCACATTTGTTTTTTCTCCTGCTGCCACAGAAAATACAAAAAAACAAAGAAAAATAATAAATACATTATAAATTTTTTTCACTATTTTATTCCCCTCTCATCCACCAATATTTTTTTATGCCATCTTCGGCATGCTTCTTAAATCGTTCTAAAACATCATCGCCATCACAATTATTACAAGTGAAGAAATTAGGCCACTTTTCATCACAATATACCCATCTATATGTATCTCCAACCTCAAACTTATGACCACATAGATAACAACGGAATCTCTCTCCATTCCTCGCTCCACCCCAAGGAAGTTTTATATCCTCTTCTGTTGCTTTATGAGGTTTTTGGTCAGTAAATTTTACCTTCTCTGTCATATAGAATCTTTTATCTCCCTAATATTTTTTGCCCATTTAAGAAGATCGATTTGAACCTCTGGATTATCGTCATTCTCATATATTTTATCAAACCATTTTGATAACAATTCTAATTTATTCTCATCTGGCAAAAGTTTTATTAATTTCTTATATTTCTTATTCAATGAAAAAACTTCCATTGAAGTTAATTTAATATACTCTTCCATTTTATCTTTTTCAGATAATTCTTTATCTATTAAATCCCTGACTTTTTCCGGGGTCAAATCTCCGGGATCACCACATCCTCCTACAAAAGGGTGACTTTCAGATTGCCATTTTTGAATCTCATCATCAAGCAAATTTATTTTATTATTATATTCTTTATTTAGTTCTTCAATATATTTGTTTATATATTCATAAAGCGAAATATCAACAATACCTTTGCCACTATTATTCTGTAATTCTTCATAAGATATTGTATTATTCATCACTTTTATCCATCCTATCAATAGTCGCTATGAAATTTTCGCATATTCCTTTTGCTTCTGAAATGTCCATAATTTGAAACGATTCTTTATAAGCACGATCATAGTTATAATCATCAAAGGAATAAGCTATAATCATAGAATTACTTTTATTATTCATTATTGTATTGATCATTCCATCTACTCGACTATGATGGATTGGGATATAATATTTAATGAATTTATAAATGTCTTCTCTGTCTTTTTCTTTAATCACACTTTTTTTAACAAAAAAAGCCTTAGTTATAACATCAGAATTATCAAATATAGCATCGATAATTTTTGTGTTAAAAAGATCAACACATTTTAATTTAATAAATATTCTTTCTTTTTCTTTTGCTTGTTCTATTTTTTCTTCTAATTCATTTTGATGTTCTTTTGCTTTATTGATGTCAACAAATCTCTTGCCATCATCAGTATAATGAACATCTTTCTCCACTATATTGACAATTAATTCCTCAACCTTTTCTTTCTTACTTTTAATTACCATTACTCAAATATCCATAATACTTAAAATTTTAATTCTATCTACAAGATAAACGTTGTGAGGACTATGCTCTTTTTTTCTTATTCCACAATAATGGCAAGTAACTATTTTTAATTCACGATTGTTTTTGAACCTAGAAAGATATTTTTCGGTCTCTTCCTTCGTCAATAAAACATGAAATCCAGACAAATATTCCGTCCCATTATCAGATACCATCTTAATGTCTGCATCATACCATTTATTTATCTCTAGTATCCTAGAACCTTCTATCCCATGGAACAATGTCTTTAAATTATTATTTTTATCAATCTCAACTATTTTATATACAATATTACTTTTCATTTTTTTCTCTAATTTCTTTTATAACCTCAAAAGCATCTCGACTTCCTTCTATTTTTTCTCCCCTTTTTTTTATCCATTCAAGAACTTCTTGGACACTACTATCTTTATTCGGTCTTTCTTCAAATTTGTCAAAAGATAATTTTTTAGTAATCCATTTACCAGAAAGAGAAGAAATAGTCCTACAATGAAAACAATTAATAAAATTGTAACTCTTATAATCATCAGAGAACCCAGCGGCCCCATCTTTAGCTAAACAAAAAGGGCAAAACCCTCTCTTTAATCTTTTTTTAAGAATCCTTTTATTAGGCATAATATCAAAATCCAATTATATCAACAAAGTTTTTTTTATACAATAAACAGGAACATACTCTGTCATCCAAACTTCATTTTCACTTAAATAAAATCTAAAACCATCTTTATACATCTTCTCTGAATCTACCACCAAAATACATGGGTATCCATGCCTTTTCCCTACTTTTTTAGCGGTTTCTTCATCTACCGACAAATGAACATACTGTCTGTTCATTCTAAGAATACCTTTTTGATATATCAATTTCGTTTTTGTCTCGGAAGTACCATGATATAATTCGTCTGGAGGAATCAAAGGCTTAAATCTCATATCAACTTCTGTAGAATGGCCTTGATTGGCTCTAATCATTCTGTCTTTGATTGAAAACCTCTGCTTATCACAAGAGAATACTATTTCTTCTAGTTCTTCTCTTGTGATATTAATGACTACAGAACACTTTTCTAAAAGTGTATCTATATCTACCCATCCCTCTAAACCTAATTCTATACCAATATATTCTGGACTATGCCTCAAAATAAATGATAAAAATTTGCTTTTTCTGATTCTATCTTTTTTTTCCATTAGCTTTTAACCAAATACTAATTCTCAGACAATACTTCTTCTATTTTCTTGATATCAAGATCGTCGTCATCGTCATCGTCATCGTCATCGTCATCGTCATCGTCTTCGTCATTATCATCATCGTCATCATCATCGTCATCGTCTTCGTCATCGTCATCATCGTCATCGTCTTCGTCATCGTCATCATCGTCGTCAAAGTCTTCGTCGTCATCGTCATCATCGTCGTCAAAGTCTTCGTCGTCATCGTCATCATCGTCGTCAAAGTCTTCGTCGTCATCGCAATGACAATTACATTCACCGTCACATTTCCCACCACATTCACATTCGTCGTCCAAATTATCGATTACTTCTTCAATTTCTTTATCAGAGAATGACTCCCATTTAGGCCCAACGTCAACAGATATATTCTCATTTGAATGAGTCATATGTTGAAAAACGAAATTACAAAACTCTTTTGGACTAGGAATCTCATATCCTTCTGGAACAATATTCTTTACTTTAGCGATTGCATCAATCATCTCTTCCCTCGTAGGAATCGATCCGGGAATTTCGCAACCACTACCCACAACGACATCTCCATTTTTGTCAATGAATACTGGCTTAATCTCAATTATCACAGGAAACCATTTTTCTGAAATTTCACTCATTTGAAAACCTTTCTTCTATTCTATTATTAAATCATTGTATTAGATTTATATCTAAATATACTATCAAGCATATCTGTATGTCAATTCAATTTTTACGCCAATCATATGACTTCTCCAGTATCAGCAAACATTTTTAAAATTATCCATGCCTTTGCTCCAAAATTAATATTACCACCAATTAAACTAGCCATAATATCACTAGGGTTTAATAATGAAGAAACTTCTTCCCTATCTAAAGTAAATGCGTTAATATCTTCAGAACCTTCATTTTTTGATGTATCAATATTTCCACTACAATAGGCATAAACTATCACGGTCTTTTCATCAGTCATCCCAATAGCCGAATAAATGGGAGGACTAATAGATACAATATCGTCTATTTCTAAACCAGTCTCTTCAAAAAGTTCTCTTGCTGCGGCAGCTTCTATGTCTTCTCCCTCATCTATCAATCCTGCTGGGAACCCTAATTCGTAACCATCGATAGTTACCCTATATTCTGAAGTCACAACAATATTTGTTTTCTTGGTATCATAATTGATAATCATAGGAACAATGATTACTGCGTCTACTTTGTCTTTATCCCTTTCTGGATACTCTTTTCTTGAAGAAAAAATCCATTCCTTTTCTTCCCCACGAGTGTCTATATATTTACGGGAGAATAAATTCAACCACTTATTGTTTGTTAATTTCTCAGTGCTTATGATCTCAATCTTTTCTCTCATTTTTATTTCCTTGTTCTAAGTATAGCATTGGCTATCTTATCCAAAATATGGAATATAACCATTCCAAAAACCAACAAAAAACCAAAACTGATTATCGTATCCACTATATTCATTCTGTCATCCCCTATTATTTGAATAATTCTTTTATTCTTTCTTCAACAAGATTATCATGGACAGATTCATTATTAGGGCAAAAATATTTCCAATATATTTCATAAATATATCGTCTTCTTTTATTGGTTTCATTTATAGACAGTGATAATATATTATTAATTTTATCCCAAAAAGAACCATCAATTATTTCTTCTACATTTATCCTAAAAATAGCTTTATCCCAATCTATAATCCAATCTAAAGGGAGTTTAGCTTCTTTATCTCCAATATATACAGGAATTGAATTTACTGATAAAGCTTCAAAGAATCTAACGGAAGTAAGACCATACCCTCTAGGGCATAAAGTAAATTTAGAATTAATCATTGTTTCTTCATATTTCAATTTGTCATTATTAATCAATCTATCTTCCTCTTTAAGCTCGAAAAAATGTTTTTTCATTATTTTAATTTTCCAATCAGGGAAATTATTGTATCCTTTACTAAACATCATTCCTACTAATTTATTTAAAAAAAATCTTCTTACCGTTCCATTCCAACAACCTTGACCGATAAAGGATAAAGGATATTCCCAAGATTTCCTTTCAATATAATCAGTCACTGGGGAAACATTTTGAAAATTATAATAAGGTTTTGCAAAAACATTTTCTCTTGTTGCAGAATGTTGTAAAGAGAACCCATGAGAATGGAATATTTCTCTATCAGAACAATTATAATTAAATAAAATATTTCCTTCTTTATTATTTTCTATTTCTTCTTTTTCTTCATAAATAAATAATTTATCAATCTTCCTAATATTCACTATCCACTCCTTGGGATTTAATCATATATTATTCCTTTTTTTCTGCCCAAAAAATTCCTAAATGTTTAAAATGATCATTTCTTAAATACTTAAATTTAAAATTATTTTTCTCAAAAATATCTTTTAACTCATTAATAGTAAAAATATCGTAACCAGAGACAACAGCGTGTTTTGGAATAAAAAGTTCATTATTAAATTTACCCCCAATTTCATGAAATTCGCCTATTATTTTTTTAACTTTAAAAATATCCTTACTCGTCAATATAATAGGAAACTCAGAAAATTCACAATCTATCTTCAAAAGGTCAATGACTTCATGCTCTTTCAAAATATCATCTAAAGATCGATATTGTATTTTTATCGATAAAGAGAGATCATCTAAAATCTGTTTTCCAAAAAAAACATTTCCTCCTCCAGTGTTTTCGTAATATCCAGAATATTTCAAATCATTATCTTCAACGATATCAGAACGCCAAATCGCCTCTTTATATATATCGTAATCATTTTCATTAAAACATTTTAAATTTTCTTTTAGAATATTAAAATTTTCATTATCAGGTTCAAAAACAGTTATTTTTTTAACTTTATTCTTTAAACAAAGCCATGAAAAACTACCAATATGTCCACCAATATCAATTATATTCTTCCCTTCTATTTCTTCTCTTTTAATTTTATATTCATTATAATTACAGACTTTTGAAAAAATATATCCATCCAATGTTCCTTTTCTAAAAATCATAAAATACTATCCCCATTTAACTAAATATATTAAAAGCATAACAAAAAAAACTGACGAGTAAAATACTATCCAAAAACTCTCTTTTGGAGAAACCGATTTATTAAGTAAACTCGAAATTTTTTCACCTGAATTACTATAAAAATACATAACAATAGTGATAAACATTAAGTCTATTGCTGACATAATAAACATAAAAATGGAAATAAAAATTAATGTCTCTCCCAAAAAATACCCTTTAAAAGGAATAGAAAGAAGGAAAAGCATCAACCCAGCAATTGAATATTTCATCAATTCTTTAAACAAAGACTTAACTTCATCGGCACATACGCTCATGATACATCAATCTTTCTCTTCCTGCCTAAGATCACAGTATATCTCTACAGTCAAAAAAACTTTATTATTCATAATTTTACAATGGAAACCTCTATACTTTTATTCTCTTCAGAAAAATTTTCAATTTCTTTTTTATATTCTACCCAGTCTCCACCAGCTAAACCACACCCAATCTTATAAGGGAATGCCAAAGATTTAATCCCATCAATTTTAGATATCCTATCAAGGCATTCTCTGAAATATCTTAATCTTGCGTCTCTATTATCTATATCACCCCAGCTTGATGGTTTTCCGGGATAACACTGAGAAAGCATGTTTATTACTTTCCCGATAACAATTATTTCTCCAGTTTTCCTATCTATATTTTCTTTATAAATATTTGTTTCTGGATATTTATTAAAAATTGATTCAGCTAAACCAGCAGCTTGACCGACACTTTTACAATTGCATTGATGTGCTATATACTGAGAGTCACAATCTAAAATATTTCCATCTATTTCTTTTATCATTATTACACCTTTATAATATGGAGGAAGGAGTGGGGTTCGAACCCACGCACTGAGTATTAGTCAGCCTAACAGTTTAGCAAACTGCCCTCTTTACCAATTTGAGTACCCTTCCTCTTTTCAAAATTTTTAGGTTAGGCGCAATCCCACCCTCAGAAATGCATTTAACTAGTATAGCTCACTTCTGGTGCCAATTGGACCCGAAGGCCATGCGCCATTTGTTGCAGCTTGCGGCCACAACGGGTTGCATATTCACGGACACCATTCCGTTCTCGCGTACGGATCGCATCCAATAATCTCTTTCATCTTCATCAAACAAGAATCACAAAATTGATAAGATATTGCTGCTTCTATACTAAACAATTTACCTTTTCTCTTATTATAAAGAGAGTTCAGAGGAGAATCGCCAAGACAAAATGTACAAATTCCATTACGGGAAATATCACTCTCAAAATGAGCTACCAATCTCACATTATTCTTATGATATTTAGTATCATTAATAAACTTATTCCCTTCAATAAATTTATTAATATTATCTAAAATTTTTTTATCGCTTTTCATTTTCCTCTTCTTCTTCATATTGAACCTACCTATCTTCTATCTTACCACGGATATATAATTTGAAATTGTCCGATTCATGCATATTAACCAATAAAGATAGATTGTCTCCCCTGACAACAAACTTAAATAATTTATCTTCTGTCATCGTATGCAAAGCTCCATTTTCATATCTTTGCAAATCACCTTCATTCATGCCTAGTAGATTGGAAAAATCTATAATAGATAAATTGTATCTCTCTCGATACTTCTTTAATTCATCAGAACACACCATACCATGTTTTTGTTTATAAAAATAATATGCTTCTGTTCTTGGATCTATCATATCCGTTTCATCGTAAAATTCTGCTCCACAAATCGTACATTTATGATATCTTGCCAATACAAAATATCTTTCATCACGCACAGTAACTGATTCTTTTTTCTGCAAAATATCAAGAGACTGATCTTTTCCACAATCTGGGCAAAATCCAATAACCATTTTATTTCACCTTTAATTGGAAAGCTTGTCCTTAATTAACTGCGAAGCTATCTTCCCATCATATAAGCCGCCATGCCTTGATTTGAGTTCTGCCATGACCTTCCCGATCATCTTTGGATTAACATCAACAAGCTGAGAAATGATATTATCTATTTCTTCCAGTAGTTTTTCGTCCGATAGCTGCTTTGGCAGATATTTTTCTAACACAGAAACTTCAAATTCATACCCTTTTTTTTCTTCTTGATTTATATTTTTTGAAATTCTAATATTTTCATTAATGTTATTAATGAATTTCTTCAAAACAGAAATAACTTCTGAATCTGTAGACGCTCGATTACCGTTGTCCTTACCTATCTTCTCTGCCTCTGATACAAAAGTAGAAAGGATAGTTAATAGACGGTAGTCTTTGTTTTTCCTTGCCTGAAGCATATCTTTTCTTATTCTATCAATCATTTCCTTTACCTTTCTAATTTTGGTACCCCGAACAGGATTTGAACCTGTAACCTACTTCTTAGGAGGAAGTCGTTCGATCCATTTGAACTACCGGGGCAAAACATCAATAAGGTAATGGGTTATACTATTTTGGTGTAATTAATTCCTTATTTTTAGTATTTGTTTATAACCCATTACCTTACTCTTTTGCTCATATGAGCATTCTCACGGTAAGACTACTCCTGCTGGTGAATTAATCCCACGGTGTCTTTTTACAGCTTGTGTTTATTGCAGAATCAAATTCAATACAATACCGCTTTACACTTTGCGAACCGAAATATGGTACCCCCGGTAGGACTCGAACCTACAACAAACTGCTTCTCGTTTGTGTCAGTTTCCTGACTCCGTAGACTTTCTCTTCACCATATCGATTAAAATTTAGGTGGTGGCCGTCAAGTCGTTGCACCTTCAAAAGTATCAAACATACTTAAGCTTGGCTCAGGATTGCCCTCGTCTTTACGTTAGGGTTTCCCTGAATTTGACCACTTACACTTATTGAATTTCTTCAATAAGGCCCAATCATTCAGAAGGCAGTTGCTCTATCCCTTGAGCTACGGGGGCACAAACTTTGTTCTTTCAAATCGTTCTCGTTCCATCTACATACATTCTACATTCTTGGCGATATAATGTCAATTTAAGTTATTCGACTGTCTATCGAAGAATCTTAATCCAATCCCACTATATCCTTAAATTTTCCCGATATTTTCAGTTGTTCAATTTCATCATCCAAATCTGCATAAAACTTTTTAAACCCACCACCAAATGGAGAACAGGCTGTTCCTGCATAAAGTTCTGACGCTTTTTCTACTGCCCATTTAAGTCTATCGTTCGCATTAACAATATCAGCAATTTCTTTCGTTATCCATCCGTTACTATCGATTTTAAGTAATTCAACATACAAGACAATTGCCGCAGTATAGATTTCAGAATATTCTATGGCTCTTTTTACTTCATTTTTTGCTATTGAGTCTGCTAGACCCAAATCCATCTTAGGATTTATAGAACATTGTGTCTCTATGCTCCTTCTATATACTATCTTGTTCAGAAACAGGCTTAATCATAATAATTTCCCTTTTTTATCTAGTTAACCAAGAACTTCATTTAAAATGGCTGCTTTCCCCCAGCGGTAGCATTTAACCTGCTCACATGGTTAACAGGCACCATTCATGAGAACTAATTTTTATTTTTGCGCGGCAGACAGGTCGCTACTCCTGTTATCCTCATAAGGCAGACGACGCCTTTCTCTCCGGTCCCAGCTATAGCCCCGACTGGCATTCTGGGCGTCTTTCAGTCGGTCGGTATTACAAGTGGTTTTTCAGGTCAGCTCTTATCCATTGCTGTGTGTGTCTCCGTTTGAATAGATCATGTTTTTTTACAAAACATTCTATTCATCTCCACACCTCTGCCGCGCAAAACTGTTTTAATCTTAATTATGATGCAAAAATGGAATTATATTCTCTGCCTTCTTTTCCTTAGAAAATTTAACATCATTTTCATTAATATCAGAAGAAGAATACATCCTATCACAAGCATGCATAATATGGCCAATTTCTTCGGAGAGTAGTATCCTATTGGAAGTTTTCATCGGATCCTTTGGATGGTAAGATTCATATCCATGCCTAAGGATTTTACTACAAATTTGAATAACTTCCCCCGATTCTTCCATGAGCAGAACCAATCTTTCTTGCTCTGCTGGACTTAATTTATTAAAATGATCCATATTTATCTCCTTTCACTTAAAATATTAATATGTAGGATCTTTTACCATTTTCTTAATCAAACGTTGTCTTGCTTTATGTGTTTCAGAATCAGTTAATATTCCTTGGATAGTCAACAGAGTAATTGCATCTGCAAATTTGTCATATTTTTCATCAAGTCCCGGAATTTGTTCTGACAATTTTGGACACAATGCCCCCATTTTAATTTCCATTTTTTTATTCTCCTATATAATTTAAAGTAGATTTGAGGCATATAATATTTTCTTCATTATTTCCTGCAAAACATCAATATGTTTGATCCATTTTTATTTCCATGCTATGGCGACACAGGTCGCCCATAAAGCAAGCAAGGCCATAGAAAAGAAAATCCCCCCCAAAATTTTTGTAGGTGTTATACTTACTATATATAGAGCCAAGAAGATGAACCCAAGCAATACACTCATGATTACAATACAAATAAGAAAACTAATCGTACCATTTAATATATTTTTCCAAATAGTCATTATATTTAACTTTCTTAAAAAAATGGAGGCAGACTGAGGTGTCGATCCCCAACGCTTTCACACGTCCAGCCGCTTTCAAGGCGGTGCTAAAGGCCGCTTTAGTTAATCTGCCTAGATTAAATACTATATTTCTCTACACTGATATCA
>Ga0074197_1000566_pt1 | contig 43149 bp, 37 predicted proteins | sample EPASupsiteSAE305_FD_64526 | JGI IMG/M metagenome (GOLD analysis project Ga0074197, IMG submission 64526) | Bioremediated contaminated groundwater microbial communities from EPA Superfund site, New Mexico - SAE3-05 reassembly with SPADES | ecosystem: Environmental > Aquatic > Deep subsurface >...
TGGGCCTTTCGTGTTCTCACGTGGAGGCATTGGGTTAGCAGTAGGCTTATTGACTGTGGCAAAAATGGACGAGAAGATGATGAATCTTCTCGTCTTTTACCGCATAACACTTTTAGTAGAGATACTCTCGCTACTAATCGTCATAAGCTTTCTTATTTTTCAGTACAACTATCAGAATGTACTTTTTATCTATATCTCTTATCAACTGACGTTTGTTTTTGGAAACTACCTGATGCGTATGGAAACACTTGCTTTAAAACGAACAGCTTTACTTTCATTTGCCGATGTCATAAAACAACAAGGTTATCTTGCAGGGATGGTTATTTCTTATCTTTTTTATAAAATCATCGAGTTCTTTGGTGTTATCAATAAAGAGAGTCAAGTGTATTACCTACATGTAGGGCTTTTAATTGTTCAAATCGTAATTATTTACTGCATTTTTAAAGCATTTCGCTCAAGATAAGCTTCTCTTTCAGGAATAAAGATTACAATAAAGCTAATTTGAATTGTTAAGGATTGTGCTTGCATCGTGAAGAAAACACGTTGTTTCATATGTTTATCAAGACCTATGAACAGCATAAAGAGAGAAAAGCTTTTATTTATAAAGTAGCAGATAAAGAATTTGAAGTTAGTTATGAAAAATTATTTGAAGATGTTTTAGTCCTTTCTCGTGCCTTTAAGGCAAAAAAGATTGAGAAGGGCTCAAAAGTCATGTTTTTATGTGACAACCGTTATGAGTGGATGGTTACAGATTTAGCGCTGATTTCTTTGGGTGCTATTGGTATTCCAAGAGGATGTGATACACCTACACAAGAGCTGGAGTTCATCCTTTCTCATTCAGGAGCTGAGTTTCTCATCGTTGAAGATGAGCATATCTATATTCGTCATGAGAAGATGTTGGAGCATCTGAAACTCAAAGCTATTTTTATTCTTGAAGCACCTAAAGTACACTCTTTTTTAAGCAATATCTATTCGTACAAAGATATTTTGAAAGATCGCATCATTCATACCAATGAAGTAGCAGAGTTCATTGCATCCAAAGAGACATTGGATGAAGAAGATATCGTTACAATCATCTATACATCAGGCACGACAGGTACCCCCAAAGGCGTTCCTCTAAGCCATAAAAACATTATGTATAATGTGCGAGAACTTCCTCCTCTGATCGCACTCCAAAGCAGTGATGTATGGGTTTCCATTCTTCCTTCATGGCATATTTTTGAGCGTGCCGCCGAATATGTAGCCCTTTCAAAAGGATGTTGTACGGTTTACTCGACCATTAAAACATTTGCAAGCGATTTAGAGGAGTACAAGCCAACGATCGTTGCTACGGTTCCAAGACTTTGGGAGTCAATGTACACGAAAATCAATACCGCATTAGAGAAGAAAGACCCTAAAAAAGCAAAATTATTTAATAAATTAGTCGCCATCTCAGCTGCCTATAATAGGGCAGATCGTGTTATAAAAGATGAACTTCCTTGTTTTGAAAAGCGCTCTTTCCTTCTTCGATACATAGATAAAACGATTGCTTTTATAAAACGTTTATTGCTCACTCCTTTAAATGCACTAGCAAAGAAAAAACTTGCTCTTGTGCAGGAAAAATTTGGTGGAAGATTGCGTCTTGCTGTGAGTGGGGGTGGAGCTTTACCTGATTTTTTAGATGCGTGGATTGATGCTATTGGCATTCGTATTGTCAATGCATATGGCATGACAGAATGCGCTCCAACAATTGCAGGACGTGCTCTTCAGTGCAATACATTTTCAACTTTAGGACTTCCTGTAAATGGTACAACACTTAAAATCGTCAATAAAGAGGGTGACCAAGTCGGCGCAGGTGAAGTCGGCGAGATTTGGGTTAAAGGTGAACAGATCATGCATGGGTACTACCAAAACCCAGAAGAAAATGCGAAAAGTTTTAGTGAAGATGGCTTTTTTAAAACAGGTGATCTTGGTAAGTTAACTCTTAAAGGTGAACTTGTTATCACAGGACGCTCAAAAGAAATTATTGTTCTTGCTAGTGGCGAAAACGTAGATCCAAGTCGCATAGAATCTACCATTTCGATGTTGCCGTTTATTACCGATGCAATCCTTGTAGGGCATACAAAAAAAGGGCTTGGCGCACTTATCGTGCCTGATTTTGAAAAACTAAAAGAGTATGTTGCTGTACATTTTAATAAAGCTGTACATAATATTGAGCAAGTGATGGAAGATAAACAGATCGTTGCTAAAATTAAAAGTGAGATGAATGATCTTTTGCATCAAGGACAAGGGTTTAAACCATTTGAAAAATTACAAAATATTCATTTTTTAGAAAAAGAGTTTACTGTAGGTGAAGAACTGACCAATACATTTAAAAAGAAACGACACGTTATAGAGAAAAAATACAAAGAGATTATCGACAAATTTATTCATTAAAAAGGGGCTATTATGGCAAAAGTCACATCGTATGGTGCAGCTTCTATGGTTACAGGTTCTTGTCACTTGTTAGAAATTCAATCAATCAAGATTTTAATTGATTGCGGAATGATTCAAGGCGAGCTTTGGAAGAGTAACTACGAACCGTTCCCTTTTGATGTGAGTTCGATTGACTATTTGATTTTAACACATGCTCATATCGACCATATTGGTAGAGTTCCTAAGTTAGTGAAAGAGGGCTTTCGTGGTGAAATTATCTCAACCGATGCAACCCTTGATATTGCCTATATAATGCTTTTAGATAGTGCTGGCTTACTTCAAGAAGAGTATGAAACACAGCTCAGAAAGGCACTTCGCAGAGGTGAAGAAAATAGTGTACAAGAACCTCTTTATACGAAAGAGCATGTTGAACAGGTTTTCACAAAAAAAATACGTCGTGTTAAGTATGATGAAACCATTAAAATTGCGCCTTATTTAAAGCTTCGTTTCCATAATGCAGGACATATTATGGGAAGTGCGTTTATCGAAGTGAATTATGAAGAAGATACGCTGCATAAAACAGCTGTTTTTTCAGGCGATCTTGGAAGTAAAAACCGTTTATTACTCAACCCTCTAAGCACCATTAAACATGCCGACACACTCTTCATTGAATCAACGTATGGTGATCGTGAACATAGAGCATTGGATGAGAGTATCAAAGAGTTTAAAGAAGCAGTAACGCAAACGATTGCTGAGGGTGGTAATGTTGTCATACCATCCTTTGCATTAGAGCGTACACAAGAGATTTTATGGCTACTTCATCAGATGCACCAAGCTGGCGAACTTCGTAACTGTCATGTCTTTTTAGACAGTCCTTTAGCCATTGAAGCAACAAAAATTTACCAAAAATATCCTGCCCAACTCAATCAAACGTTAGGATTGCGTGTGAGTTTAGGCGATGATCCTTTCTCGTTTCCTGAGCTTCACTATACACCTCGTAAAAAAGACTCTATGGAAATTAATGAGGTAGAAAAACGTGCCATTATCATTGCTGGAAGCGGTATGTGTAATGGTGGCAGGGTTTTGCACCATCTTAAACAACGTATTTGGAATCCAAAAAATGCGATTATTTTTGTTGGTTTTCAGGTACAAGGGACATTGGGACGCGATATTATCGATGGTGAACAGTTTATTCGCATTTACGGAGAAGATATTAAAGTACGTGCCAAACTTTATACCATCAATGGTCTCTCAGCCCATGCTGATCGCGCAGATATGCTCTCTTGGGTGAAACAGATTAAGGGATTGAATACGATTTATTTGATTCATGGTGAGTTAGACAAATTAGAGCTTTTTAAAGCTTATTTGAAAGAAAATGTTGAGAGTAAGGTTCATATTGTTAAAAAAGCTGAGTCCATTTATCTTTAGAATTGTAATTTTAATTTGAAAATGTTATAGTTTATTTTAACTTAGTTTATTGCTTCCTAATAGGGTCTATAAGCTTCAATGCCTTTATGGTGGGTTGCCCGTTAAAATAGCTTTAGAAAGAGTCCTAGAAAATGATTAGAGCAATGTTATATCGCGTATCTTTACTGCAAGCATTGGCGGTGATGATTATTATTTCATTATTGCTGCCTTTGCCTCTTTTAATGCTAACGTATGTCAATAGCACCTATAAAAACAAGCAAGAAGCTTTTACAACGCTCAATACTAAAAAATTTAACCTCTCTTCTGCTATTTTTGTAGAGTCTTTATGGAATTTTTATCCAGAACTTGGGCAAAAGATGCTCGATCAACTTCTTTTAGACCCTAATGTACAATTTGTCTATGTGAAAGACAGTGACGATAAACTTTTTCTAAGTTGGGAGAATAAAGAGAGAAAAGCGAATAACGATGACACACTCTTTTTGCATAGAACATTAGAAAAAGATAATGTTGTTGTGGGTTCATTAGAGATGGGTTTTAAACGTCAAGATCTGATGGATTCAGTCATGTCGGATTTGACTCTTTTTGGAACGATGCTCTTTTTTCAAGTGCTCTTTTTAGTCCTTGTAATCTCATGGATTTACTATTACAAAATTATTCGCCCTATTAGGCGTTTGGTTGGGCATTCAAACCTCTTGGCACAGCAAAAATTGGATGAGCCTTTTCATTGGGATGAAAACGATGAAATCGGCACACTTGGTTTGGCTTTAGAGAAAACGCGTATTAAACTTAAAGGCTTTTTTGAAGCACTCAAACACGAAAATGAGCTTTTAGATGAGAAGGTAAAATTACGCACGAAAGAACTGGAAGATACAAGCCGTTATAAGTCAGAATTTTTAGCCAATATGAGCCATGAAATTCGAACTCCAATGAATGCGATTATGGGTATGTCTCATTTGCTGAGTAAAACAGCGATGAATAGTACTCAATCCAATTATGTAGGAAAAATCAAAGAAGCTTCTTCTGTCTTGCTTCGTATTATCAATGATATTTTGGATTTTTCAAAAATTGAAGCGGGTAAGATGGAGATCGAAACCATCGCTTTTGATTTACACAAAGAACTTAAAAAAAGCTGTTCTATTTTTTCGGTGCTCGCGAAAGAAAAGGGTATAGAATTTCAATGTGATTTTGTAGAAACAAATCGCTTTTTTAAGGGTGATCCTTGCAAGATTATGCAAATTGTCAACAACTTTTTAAGTAATGCGATTAAATTTACCAAAGAGGGCGCTGTTATTTTAAGCGTTGTAGAAGAGATTCATGAAGAAGAACAGACTTCAACCCTAACGTTCAATGTTAGAGATAGCGGCATGGGCATTCCAAAAGAGAAACAATCACTTCTTTTTAAAGCTTTTGGACAACTTGACGCATCTATCACACGCAAACATGGTGGCACTGGGCTTGGTCTTTTTATCTGTACACAACTGGCTTCAATGATGAAAGGAACGATTAGTTTAGAAAGTGAAGAGGGGAGAGGGAGCCTTTTTAGTCTAGCGGTAACTCTTCCTATCGTAAAAGGCTTAGACATTCAACATGAGAACAGTGCAAACGCTTATGAGCCTCTACGGATTCTCTTGATTGAAGATCAAAAGAAAGTCAGTGACACACTTTGTGAGTTCATAAAATCTTTTGGTTTCTTCGTTACTGTTCATAAAAGCAATGAAGCTATTGTCAGTAAAATAAAAGATGCAACAAAACCTTATCATATGGCAATTCTTGATTATGAACTTGCTAAGGGAGTGAATGGCGTTGATTTTTATATGCAACTTCTCCAACAAGCTTCTCAAGATGTATTGCCACCTTTTTTAATGATTGCTTCTAATGATGATGCCGAACTTAAGAGCCGCATTTTTGCAACAGGCATTAAATCGTTACTCAAAAAACCAATCAACCCTTCAATGCTTTATGATGAATTAGTCTCTTTATGTTCCCTTAGTGCACAAACACCACTCTTTGACCCTTCTAAAATTGATCTTTCTTCTAAGCGTATTTTGGTGGTTGAAGATAATGACATTAACCTCGAAGTTGCAATCTATCTGCTAAAAGAGACTCATGCGAAAATTGAAATTGCACGTAATGGACTAGAAGCCGTTGAAATCATTCAGGAGCAGGTACATCCATTTGATCTTATTTTGATGGATGTGCAAATGCCATTGATGGATGGTTATGAAGCAACACGTATTATCCGAAAAGAGCTCAATATTTTAACGCCTATTGTTGCTATGACTGCCAATGTTATGATCCAAGATATTGAAAAATGTTTAGCAGCAGGCATGGATGCACATATTGGCAAACCTTTTGAGGTAGAAGATTTCTATGGTACGCTTTTAGAAGTCTTGCATGTGAGTCTTACTATTGCTCCAAAGCAACACACTACTGCAAAAAAACGTACAAAATCTTCTTTTGGTAAAAAAGAAGCGATTAAAAAATTGGGTGGAAATACGGCATTATGGCAAAAACTCTTTAGTAGTTTCTATGAAACGTATTTGCACATGCCTCAAAAATTAAAAGAGTTGATTGAGAAAAAAGAGTTGACACTTTTAATTGATTACGTCCATACAGTTAAAGGCTTAAGTGGAACCATTGGCCTTTTGCGTTTAGAGCAGTATTTAAGTGATCTAGAGCAATTTTTAAAAGAACACCAAACATTTCAAGAGCTTCCATTGTCCGCTATTCAAGGTGAATATGATGCACTTTTAAACGTACTCAAAGATGAGTATGCACAACTCAATACTGCCGTAGAGACAGAGAACGATGCAACTGAGCCACTAAAAACTGACATTTTGCAAGAGCTTAAAGTTGCTCTAGAATTTTCTAATGTTTCAAAAATTAATGTTCTTTTAGAACAACTAGCCTCACACGAAGCACTTCGTGATCATGAAGCATTTAAAACACTCTTGCTCGCTTGTAAAAATTTTGATTTTGATACAGCTTTAGAGAATGTCGAGCGTTTAAGTGAGGATATGAAGAATGGCTAAAATTTTAGTAATCGATGATACTCCTGAGTATATCGAAATGCTTAGCTCTATTTTGAGTGAATACGAAGTTTATGCTGCTAAAGAGGGAAAAAAAGGGATTCTTTTAGCTGAAACAGTCCAGCCAGATCTTATTTTGCTCGATATTAATATGCCTCTTATGACAGGATACGAAGTATGTCGCAGACTCAAACAAATGGAAAAAGTACGTCATATTCCTGTTATCTTCCTGACCGCTAACGATGGAAGTGACTATGAAGAGATAGGTTTTAATTTAGGAGCTGTCGATTTTATCTCTAAACCTTTCCATGCTGCCCTTTTGAAGGCAAGGGTAAGGACACATGTCTCATTGTTTCAACTTCAATCCAATTTGCAAGCTCAGGTGGATAGTCAAACGGAAGAGATTCGTAAATTAAACCATGAAATGACCTATCTTTCTGCTTCGATTGCTGAGTTGAAATCCAAAGAAACTGGACAACATTTAAGGCGTGTTGCTGAGTTTTGTTATCTATTTTGCAAGTTTTTAGGTAAAGATGAAGCCGAATGTGAGAAAATTAAAATGGCGTCAGTTTTGCATGATATCGGCAAAGTGGGCATTAGTGATGATATTCTTAACAAACCTGCAAAATTGAACGATGAAGAGTGGAAAGTAATGAAACAACACTCTCTCATGGGGTATGAAATGCTCATTGACTCTGAATTTGAACTTATGCGCTTAGCTGCGATGATTGCTTTAGAACATCATGAGCGTTGGGATGGCGAAGGATATCCGTATGGCAAAAAAGAAGATGAGATCTCTTTGGTTGGTCGAATTTGTGCGGTATCGGATGTTTTTGACTCGTTATTAGATAAACGGGTTTATAAAGAGCCATGGGAAGAAAAGGTTGTCAGAGACTATTTTGTGATGATGAAAGGATCGCAATTTGATCCTGTGATTACCGATATTTTGCTAGAAAATTTTGATATGTTTATTTACACGTGGAAGTCCTTACAACGTTCAAGGAATAGTCAGTGAAACATTTTCTGCTTATAACATTGTTCGTTTTTAGTGTATGGGCAGATGTTTTTAAAGTTTACACAGAACAAAATCCTCCTTATAACTATATAGATGAAGGTAAAGTATCGGGTATTTCTACGACTCTTGTTGAAACACTTTTTTCACAATGTGGACATCAAGTATCTGAAAATACGATACAACTTTTACCTTGGGCAAGAGCTTATCATGAAGTATTGAATGAGAAAAATACGATGTTGTATAGTATGGCACGATCACCTGAGCGAGAAGCCCTTTTTCAGTGGGTTGGACCGATTGGAAAAATGACGTTAGCCATTATTGCGAAGAAAAGCACACAACTAAATGTTTCATCACCTACCATTCTGCATCGTTATAAAATTGGAACCATACCTGATACAGCATCTGAAAAAGCACTTTTATCGCTTGGTTTTCGTACCGATGAGTTAGATCGTTTTGCTAATGTTTCATCACAATTCAAAAAACTAAAAGAAAATCGCATTGATGCGATTGCTTTTAGTGTTGAAGGTGCATTTTCACTCTTAAAAGAGATGGGGTGCAATGCATTAGACTATGAAGTTGTGTATGTGCTCAAAGAGAGTGATCTCTACTTTGCTTTTCATAAAGATACAAATCAAAAAACCATTACTGCCATGAATGAAACCCTCAAAACCCTTATAAAATAGAGTAAAAAAATTCTTTATATCTTTTTCAAGCGAAGTAGAGTATAGTTCGCAAATATGAGAAAGGAGCTATCATGCAAATTAATGCTAATGCCATGACGGCTATGTCCAATTGGATGAATAATAGTGCAAATAATGTCGCAAATGTAAATACTGAAAAGTACAACGCAACACAAACAACCATTGAAAATCAAGGTAATACAGTTGTTGCACAAAGCAGTAAAACAGAACAAGGTACAGATTTAGCAACAGAAATGACAGATCAAATAGCTCTTGAAACAGCTTTTGAAGCCAATACCAAGCCTATTCAAACACAAGATCAAATGCTAGGGTCTTTACTGGATATGAAAGCTTAAGTACATTGTTGCAAAATAAATTTTGCAACAACTGTAGTGTGATATTGTGAGTGTTGTAAGACTAAATTAAATAATTAACATTGCATCGCCGTAAGAGAAGAAACGATACTTCTCTTTGACGGCTTCTTCATAGAGTTCTAGCGTTTTTTCAATCCCTACAAATGATGCCACTAACATAATCAACGTTGATTTTGGGAGATGAAAATTGGTCAAGAGATGATTGACTCGTATAGGTAGATTGTGAGGATGCAAAAAGAGATCGCATTTCCCAAGAGGCTCTTTTGTTCGAGCAAAATATTCGACTGTTCGGGTTACGGTTGTCCCTACTGCCAAAATATGTTTACTACTCTCTATCAGCGTACATGTTTGTTCTGGAATGGCATAAATTTCTGAATGCATGACATGATCATTAATGTGTTCAGCTTCGACAGGTTTAAATGTTCCTGCTCCTACATGAAGGGTTAAAAAGTGTGTTTCATAGCGCTTTTTAAGTTCTTCAAACATGGCATCAGTAAAATGCAATGAAGCTGTTGGCGCTGCAACGGCACCTTGTTCTTTAGCAAAGACAGTTTGGTAATCTACACTATCTTCATTGGTGTCTTCACGCTTAATGTATGGAGGAAGTGGAATATGCCCAATGTGCTCTAACACATCAAAAAGAGCTTTAGTATGCAGTGCTTTTCCCTCTTGGCTAAAAGCAACAACACGCGTGCCATCAACTTTGAGTTCCACCACTTCTGCTTGTAAATTTTCATCAAAAAAGAGGTGTGTTCCTTGTTTGATTTTACCTCGTATATAAACAGAATACAAATTCTCTTGAAGTGGTGCATTAAGAAGAACTTCTATCTCTCCACCGCTCTCTTTTTTACCAAAAATACGTGCTTTTACGACTTTAGTATTATTAAGCAAAACACCAATGTCTTTAGGTAAAAAATCGAAAAGATTTTTAAAGAGAGTGTGGGTAATCGTATTAGTTTTACGATCATACACCAAAAGTCTCGCCTCATCCCTAGGTTCTATGGGATGAGTGGCGATCAGTTCTGGTGGAAGTGTATAATCATAGGTAGATTTTAAAAGCGGGTCTATTGTTTATTCCTCACTCTTTGTTTCAGTAGTTTCTTCATCTTCCACTGGTGGGATATAAGGATTAACGGTTTTTGCTACCAAGATAGAAATCCCATAAAGGATAAGTAAAGGTACTGCCATTAAAAATTGTGAAAGAATATCTGGAGGCGTTAAAATACCTGAAAGTGTAAAGATAATAACAATGGCATAACGGAAAAAATCTTTGAGTCCTTTGTCATCAACAAGTCCTAATTTAGCAAAGAAAAAGATGACAACTGGCATTTCAAAAGAAAGACCAAATCCAACGAGGAATTTTGTAAAAAAGCCAACATATTCGCCAATGCTAGGAAGTGCTGTAAAAAGGGCACTACCAAATGCAACCAAAAAGCCAAAAGCAAGTGGTACAACAACATAGTAACAAAAAGATGCACCCATAAGGAACATCATCGTGGCGGCAGAGACAAACGGAATAACTAATTTTTTCTCGTTCTCGTATAAACCTGGAGCTACAAAAAGCCAAAATTGCCAAAAAATAACAGGTAAAGAAAGAATAAATCCTGCAAAAAAAGCAACTTTCATTGCGGTGAAGAAAGGCTCTTGTACGCCTGTGAAGATGACATTACTACCTTCTGGTAAAACTGCTTTAAGAGGTGCAATCATCCATGCTAAAATTGGTTGCCAAAAGGCAAAACACATAAGAAACATCACAAGAATAACGATTAAGGAAATAGAAAGTCTTTTGCGAAGTTCTGCTAAATGGGGTTTTAACTCATCAAACATTATACATTTTCCTCTTTTTTTGTCTCTTTTGGTTTTTCAACAGCTTGCACTTGAATTGTCTCTGGTGTTGTTACAGGTTTTGGTGCTTCAAGAGATGCACTCTCTTTTACACTGTTCTCCAACTCTTTTAAAGAGTCATTAACACCTTGCGTTGTTTTCTTGATCTCTTCGAGTTCATCAAATGTAATCACTTTACGAGCGCTACTAGTAGCTTCATCCAACTTTTTCTTATACGTAAGTGCTTCTTCTTTAAGCTCTTGAATTTTCATCTCTTGCTCAAAGCTACTTTTGACGTCATTGATGCTGTTTTTAAATGATTTGAAAAATTTTGCACCTTTGACCATAGCTTCAGGAAGCTTTTCTGGCCCTAAAAATATAATTGCAATAATTGCGATAACAAGGATTTCTCCTATTCCCATACCAAACATAAAAGGTACCGCCTCTAAGTTAAATTAAGGTTGGATTTTATCTGAATTTTTATCAAAATAATATAAATGTCACGAACGTACAGTATAATACAACTGAAAACTCAAAAGTGGGAGCTTAGTGATGCGTCGTATTAGTGTGAGTCCATGGCGAATAGTTCTAATTTATGCGCTTTTCGCAACGTTGTGGATTTTCTTTTCCGATCATGCAGTTGAATATTTTGTTGATAATGTAACTGTATTTGCAACGCTTTCAACCTATAAAGGTTTTTTCTTTGTTGTTATTACTTCCTTACTTCTTTACGGACTTATTAAAGCAAAAATTTTCCAAATCGTATCGATGCAAAAAAAACTGAAGGAACATGAACAACGTCTAGAGTACGTTATACAAGGGGCAAATCTTGGATATTGGGACTGGGACTATGTCAATCATAAGCATATTGTTAATGATACATGGCTCTCTTTTTTAGGCTTAAAACGTAAAGATATCGATCAATTGGATACAGATTGGTCAGAGCGAATTCATCCAGAAGATAAGATGATCGCACAAAAAGCAGTTGAATATACTATTAAAAATAATTTACCCTATGTGATAGAGTTTCGTATGCGTCATGCGGATGGCCATTGGGTATGGATTGAAGGCTCAGGTGCTGTGGTTGAACGCGATGAAAACACGGGTGAGCCATTAAGATTGGCGGGGACGCATCGTGATATCAGTAGTCGTAAGAATGCACAAAAAGAGATGCTCTTTTTAGCACTCAATGATCCTTTAACAAAGTTACCTAATCGTGTGTATTTAAAACAAGAACTCGAAAAACGTTTGATTGAAGAGCCAGAACTTTGCTTTTTATTTTTAGATTTGGATCGTTTTAAAACCATCAACGATATGTATGGGCACACCACTGGCGATAAAGTTATCCAAGTCGTTGCTGAGCGTTTGAAGTCTGTATTACATGAATCTGATTTTATTGCGCGTGTGGGTGGAGATGAGTTTGTTATCTTAACACGTGAGAATTTAGAGGTTGAACTTTTATGTAAAAAATTGATTGCGAGCTTAGAAGTGCCGATTGAGATAGGTGATGAACAATTTAAAGTCAATGCTAGCATGGGTGTAACATGTTCGCCAAGAGATGGCAGTAGTTTTGAAACACTCTTCAAAAACGCTGATACCGCAATGTATGAAGCTAAAAACAACCTACAAAAAAGTTATGTTTTCTATACGGCATCTATGACAGAACAGCTTTTAAATATCTCAAAACTTGATAATGAACTTAAACGTGCCATTGAAAATGATGAATTTGTAATTTATTACCAGCCTCAAATCAATCTTCATAATAACAAAATGGTAGGCTTAGAAGCTTTAGTAAGATGGCAACATCCCATCGATGGGTTGGTTTTACCTAACCATTTTATACCAAGAGCTGAAGAGACTCGCCTCATTATACCTCTTGGTCTGCTTGTCTTTAAAAAAGCATTGCAAAAAATGAAATATTGGGATGAACATGCTTTCTTTGATGGAATTATGGCCATTAATATCTCTAATGTTCAAATCGAAGAAGAAGAGTTTGTTGAAAAAATAGAAGTTATACGTCAAGAAGTAGGCATCAATGCTCAAAGAATTGAGTTAGAAGTGACAGAAAGTTGTTTTATGAGTAATCCTGAACATGTTTCGAAAACGCTACAAAAGTTAGAGAATATTGGTTATAAAATTTCAATTGATGATTTTGGAACAGGTTATTCATCTATGAGTTATCTCAAACAATTACCATTGCATAAACTCAAAATTGATCGCTCTTTCATTAAAGATTTGCCTTATGATAGTGACGATCAAGCAATTTCAAAAGCGATTATAGCTCTAGGTAAAACACTTGAATTAGAAGTGCTCGCTGAAGGGGTTGAAACAGAAGAACAAAAAAGATTTCTTATTCAAAATGGATGTGATAGTATGCAAGGCTACCTCTTTGCAAAGCCTCTTAGTTGCGAAGTTTTGGAGGAAACGTTTCGTCAAAACTAACTTTTAGCTCCTTTTTTGTACAATAAGCCCATTTTAATTACATCACATAGGGCAACAATCCATGGAAAATTTAGACGCAGTGTTAAAGAAACATAAGTTGACAAAAGACGAATATGAAAATATTTTGAACATTTTAGGACGTGAGCCTAATATGCTAGAGATCGGTATCTTCTCATCCATGTGGAGTGAGCACTGCTCTTACAAGTCTAGCAAAAAATACCTCAATGGTTTTCCAACGAAAGCACCATGGGTTATTCAAGGACCAGGTGAAAATGCGGGTGTCATCGATGTAGGTGATGGCATGGCTGCTGTCTTTAAAATGGAATCTCACAACCATCCAAGCTTTATTGAACCTTATCAAGGAGCAGCAACAGGTGTTGGTGGAATTTTAAGAGATGTCTTTACTATGGGTGCTCGCCCCGTTGCGAACATGAACTCTCTTCGTTTTGGTAATGTCACTAATAATGACGATACTTCACATCACCAACGTTACCTTGTACGCGGTGTTGTTGCGGGTATTGGTGGTTATGGTAACTGTATGGGTGTCCCAACCATCGGTGGTGAAACATTCTTTGATGAGAGCTACAATGGCAATATCTTAGTCAATGCGTTTACTCTTGGACTTGCAAAAAGTGATGAAATTTTCTACGGACGTGCTGAGGGTATCGGTAACCCTGTTGTCTATGTTGGCTCAAAAACAGGTCGTGATGGACTTGGTGGCGCAGTTATGGCAAGTGATAGCTTTACTGAAGCGAACAAAAGCCTTCGTCCAACGGTTCAAGTTGGTGACCCATTTGCTGAGAAACTACTTTTAGAAGCATGTTTAGAACTCTTTAAAACAGACTATATCGTGGGTATCCAAGATATGGGTGCTGCGGGCTTGACATCGAGTTCATTTGAAATGGCAGGACGTAGTGGTAGCGGTATGATTATGCACCTAGATAAAGTTCCAGCACGTGAAGAGGGCATGCAACCGTTTGAATTTATGCTCTCAGAATCTCAAGAGAGAATGCTCATCTGTGCGAAAAAAGGGTATGAAGATAAAGTGGTTGAGATCTTTAGAAAATGGGATCTAAACGCTGAAATCATCGGTGAAGTAACCAATACAGGTCATATGGAGCTCTTCTGGCATGGTGAGAAAGTAGCCGATATGCCAGTACAGCCAGTGAGTGAGCAAGCGCCAATTTATGACAGACCAACACAAGAGCCAGCTTATTTAGCTTCTATTAAAAATACAACGATTAATGATTTTGCAAAAGTAGATAACCAAAAAGCGTTTGATACCCTGTTAAATTCTGTAGAAGTAAGTGATAAATCATGGATTTTTGACCAATATGATTCAACCGTTCAAACCAATACGATTAAAGCACCTGGTAGCCTAGATGCAAGCGTTATTCGTATTAAAGAGAATGGTAAAGCACTTTCTATGAGTAGTGACTGTAACCCACGTTATAACTACATCGACCCTAAAATGGGCGCAGCAGCAGCTGTCGCGGAAAGTGGAAGAAACGTTGCAATGAGTGGTGCTAGACCTCTTGCTATTACAGACTGTCTAAACTACGGTAATCCTGAAAATCCAGAAGTCATGTGGCAGTTTGCACAGGGATGTTACGGCATCAAAGAGGCATGTGCAAAACTAAACACACCAGTTGTTAGTGGTAACGTATCGCTTTACAATGAAACCAATGGCATTGGTGTTTTCCCAACGCCTGCGATTGTTATGGTAGGACTAAACGATGATGCAAACAAAACGCTTCCATCTAGTTTCCAAAAAGAGGGTGCTAGCCTTTATCTCATCGGCGATACTAAAAGTGATTTTGGCGGAAGCTTGTATATGAAAGAGTTGTTTGGCAAAGTTGAAGGTACACTTGCTCCTCTTGATTATGATAAAGAGTTGAAATTATGGGAACTTGTCATTGAAGCAAATAAAAAAGGCTTCCTCAATGCTGCTAAAGATGTCAATGTTGGTGGTATTGCTATTGCACTTGCTAAAATGGCAGCTAAAAGCAAAAAAGGTGTTACTGTAAAGATTGCGCTTAATGATGTCAAAGATATTTTTGCAGAGAGTTTCTCCCGTGCTATCGTTGAAGTGAATGACGAAGCTGGCTTTGAAGCAATGGCAAAGACTATTGGTTTAAATGTTGCAAAAATCGGTACAGTTGGTGGAGCAAACTTCACATGTAATGATGTTTCAAAATCAGTAGAAGCCATTTGTGAGCGTTACTTCAACCGTTTTGCTGAAGTCATTGAGCAAGATATCTAATTGATCTTCAAGAGGTGTGAAAGCACCTCTTCTTCATTTTTTAAATCACTTCAATTTTTTTGTTAGTTATTAATTCTGAAAAGAATACTATGGTTGCTTGTATTTTATGTTTAAAGGATTTTGATGAAACGTATTGCAGTTTATTGTGGCTCAAGTCTAGGAGCACATGAAATTTATAAAGAACAAGCTATAGCGCTCGGAAAGTTCTTAGCCAAAAATAATATTACATTGATTTATGGTGGCGCAAGTGTTGGTATTATGGGTACAATCGCAAATACAATACTTTCTGAAGGTGGAGAGGTTATAGGTGTTATCCCTACGCTATTAGAGCAAAGAGAAATTGCACACAAAGGATTAACACAACTTATTCGTGTTGAAACAATGCATGAACGCAAAGCAAAAATGATGGAATTAGCCGATGGATTTATCGCTTTACCCGGAGGTCCAGGGACGTTGGAAGAATTTTTTGAAGTCTTTACATGGAATCAAATTGGAATATTGCAAAAGCCTTGTGGCGTTCTAAATATCAATGGTTATTACAATAAACTCATTGAGTTGTTTGATCATATGGTGTGTGAGAAATTTCTGCAAGAACGCTCACGAAATGTCTTTTATGTTGATGATAACTATGAGCAATTAATTCATAAAATGCTCGGATTTGTCGCTCCTGCTATTAAAACTTATTAAGTATAAAAGTCTAGTTTTCCTCGAAATGTACACCATCTTTAAAGAGGTGCAAGCGCACCTCTTAGCTACTTCTTTTTTTATAGATTTTTTTCAAAATTCTTTCGTTATAGTGGATATAAATGTATAACGGAGAGATAAAAATGCGTAAGTTGTTCTTTTTAATGATGTGTTTGAGTGTATCTTTGTTTGCTTTTGAACCCAAAACGACAGGTGTTTTACTCCTTCATGGCAAAACAGGAACAGCATCAAAGTCATGGGATAGTTTTCAAAGTTATTTTGAACGAGCTGGTTTTGTTGTTCTTGCTAAAGATATGCCATGGTCAAAAAATCGGTATATTGATAAAACGTACGAAGCATCTTTACAAGAAGTTGATGACTGTGTCAAAGAGCTTAAAGCTAAAGGCGTGAAGCAGATCGTTGTTATTGGACATAGTATGGGCTCTAACGTTGCTTTAGCGTATGCGAGTTTTCATCCCGTTGATGCTTTAGTATTATTAGCACCAGGACATAATCCCGATAAAACAATTGCTCCTTATAAATCAAGTGTTGATTTAGCTAAATCAATGATAGATGAGGGGAAAGGTTCTGAAACAGCATCTTTTGCTGATCTTAACGTTGGCAAACAATTTACAAGGCAGATGCGTGCAGATGTTTATTACAGCTTTTTCTCACCTGATGGGTTAAGTGCCATGTCATTAAGAGCTAAACAATTACCTCAAAATACACCTGTTTTATATGTAGTCGGAAAACAAGATCCACTGACTGAAAAAAACGGTATGGAAATTTTTGATGCACTACCTAAAACATCTAAAAGTCATTATTCAATTGTTAATGCAGACCATATGGGAACGGTGAATGAGAGTATGGAAGAAGTGGCTTTGTGGATCAAGGCGTTATAAAAAGATGTTTTAAAACCTTACATGTAAGGTTTTAAAACGTTCCATATGCCACAAAGAAAGCGATATTCATACACTGTGGCTGAGCAGCACCGCCTTTAGAAGGGCAGCGTTTCATATAGGTGTTGATTTTTTTGCCATCTTTATGAGTGAGCATTGGGAAATTAAAGTTCATATAATCTAAGATATTCTTTCCATTTGAATGGTGGATAAATTCAACGGTTCCATCAGGCTCTACTTTTGTAACAATACCAACGTGTGTTATGTTTTCAGTTACATTGACCACAGGCTGCTTTGCAGGTACCTTCTCTTTTCCACCTTTTGTTTTTTGCGGTTTTACAGCAGGGCGTCTTTCCGTATTTTCAAAAAAGACAAGGTCTCCTATGTTAGGGAGTCTTGCTTCAAACGCATTGCCTTTTTTGTTCATAAGATTGAACATAGCACGGGATTTACGAGCATTGTCATAACTTTGGCTTAACTCTTTATTGTCATAAAAAGGAAGTCCTGATTTGAAATTGACAAGATTGACAAAGCCTGAACAATCGCCTCCATCACGTTTACCTAGATACATCATGGCATTTTCAACAATGGCTTCACGTTTGGAGAGTTCAGGAACTGGGCGTAAGTCAAAACTTTCACGCTCTTTTTTAAGTGCAAATTCTTTTGTTGGTCTCTCTTCAAGATACATTTTAGGTTCTAGATGCTCTTGTTGCATTCCAGCAACGGCAGGAGAAACTTCGACACTTTTTGGTGCACAACCACATAATAATAACGCTGCTAAACTAAGTGAAATAATTCTCATTTAATTTTCCCATAGGCACTGAAATAGGCAGGTGCTAAACATTGATGTCCTTCATTTTTAGGGCATTTTTCCATATAGGAGTTAACCACTTTATTATCATACATTGCAACAGTCGGATAGTTAAGATTCATTTGGCTAATCAAATTTTTTCCTTTTGTGTGGTGAATAAAATAGACCGTATCATCAGGATCAATTTTAGTAATGATACCAATATGAGTGATATTGTCAATACTCTTTTTTGCTTTTGCGTATCGTTTTACGGTATTTGCAAAAAAGATTAAGTCCCCAACTTTGGGTTTTTCTTGATAAAGACGATTTTGGTCATCAAGGAGGTTATAGATGGCTAAAGAGCGTCTTGCATCTTCAAAATAGCCGTTCAGCTCAGCAGTTGTAAAGTAGGGCTGAGTGCTTTCTTGATTGACAAGTGTGACAAAGCCTGAACAATCGCCTCCATCTTTTTTACCTTGATGTTTCATTGCATTTTTGATGATTTCTTGACGTTTTGGAGTATCATCCTTCGCTTGTGGTACTTCAGGAGCATTTTGTGTAAACTCTTTTTGAGCACAACCGCTCAATAAAAACAAGCATGTGCATAAGGCAAATAGGTACAGTCTCATTCATATCCTCATAAAAATGTGCGGCATATTAGCTATTTTTACCTAAAATTTTGGTACAGCAATATGACGATCAAGCATATCAATCCACTCTTGTTTGCTATGATCATATGTTTTTATGCTAACAAAATTTTCCTCTAAAAACAACGAATTTGTCCAAATAATATCTTTATTCATGTCACTGTTGTGGATGTTGGTGACATGTTCATACTGATTGACTTTTGAGGCAAAACTTGCTTCTTTCGCAGAAGTATGTGTATGTCCACTCACCCATAAAAAGAGTTGTGGGTTTGCTTGGAGAAGTTCGTGAATTTTCTTTTTAGGTTGAGCAACAAAATTAGGAGTATTGACCCAACGGTTATACGTCTCTAAGGTATTATCAAGAGGTGCATGAAAAAAGACAATTGTTGGCATTTTAGGGTGTGATTGAAGCTCTTTCTCAAGCCAAGCTAACTGTTCCTTTGAGAGTTCTGCAAGATGGTTGGGATCGTCTGCTGAGAGAAAAAGAAGCAGATATGGCCCTTTAATCATATTGTAGTAAAGTTTTGGCAAATTAAATGTTGTTTGAAAGCGTTTTAGTTTTGCCTCTTGAATTTCTTTTGAAGCGTGTTGAAGCTTGTCATTGCTGTCTAATTCGTCCATGTAGATAAAATCATGATTGCCTGTAATGACAGAAAGAGGCTTTTTTAATTTTGCAAAATAGGTTTTTATATAAGTATATTCCTCAACAGTGCCTGTTTTAGAACAGAGATCACCCATAGCCACAACCATATCAACGTCTTTCCATTCATTGATATGCTCTAAAATTTCCTCTTTCATTTGAGGATGTTTCCCTGGGAGATGAGGATCTCCCAAAACCACAATGTGTGTTCCGCCATAAAGACTAAGGGCAGTTAAAAGCCCAAAGAGTAATTGTTTTAACATACGCTGTCCATTGCCTTTTGCATGCGATTTAAGATGGTTTCTAAAACACTTTTTTGTGTTCCAAAGTTTAATCGTACAAAATTTTTGTCGCCAAAAGGTTCCCCATCGCTCAGGCCTACACCGTAGTGCAAGAAAAATTCATAAGGGCTTTCTACCCCAAGAGCTGACGCATCGATCCATGCCAAAAATGTAGCCTCTTGATCTAGAAGTTTTAACTTTGGATTGCGCGCAACAAAGGCTTGTACCATTTTAAGATTCTCGGCTAAGTAAAAGCGTAACTCATTCAACCATGCATCGCCTTCTAAGTAGGCTGCTTTTAATGCCGTAATACCCAAAAGATTGATACCTCCAACCATACTTCCCATAACTTTTTTAAAATTTTTACGAAGTTCAGCATTAGGTATCACAGCAAATGAAGCTTGTAGCCCTGCAATATTAAAGGTTTTACTAGGAGCCATGAGCGTAATGCTTTTTTGCTCTAAATCAGCACTTAATGAAGCGATAGGAATATGTCTTGCTGATGAATTTAACAATAAATCAGCATGAATTTCATCAGAACAAATCGTTAGGTTATGTTTCAGACAAAATGCACCCAATTGTTCTAGCTCAGCTTTTGTAAAAACAGTTCCTGCAGGGTTGTAGGGATTGCACAGCATAAAGAGTGAACACGTAGGTTTGATAGCTCTTTCCATGGCTTCAAAATCCAAAACCCAGCGATTATTTTCTTCTTTCATACGAACCGCTAATACTTCTTTATTCGCATGACGAGGTGCTTTAATAAAATGCGGATAAATAGGCGTTGTTGTCATAACGCTTTGTCCTTCTATCGTTAAGCATGCAATATTCATGCTACTTACAACACCATGTGTAAAGACAAGCCACTCTTTTTTAATTTCCCATTGGTAATGACGTTTAAGAAAAGCAATGATGGCATCATACGTTTCATCATCGATGTCGGTATATCCAAAAACTCCCTCAGCAACCCTTTGTTGCAATGCTTCTATCACACATGGAGGTGATTTAAAATCCATGTCAGCAACCCATGCGGGGATGACATCAGTCCCTTTATATTTATTCCATTTTTCGCAAGGTGTTTTGGTTCTATCGACGATCTCATCAAAATTAAACATACAAATTGTCCTTATTTTTAGTGTAATGATTGTAACATATTTTCCCAATTTGAACTTTAGAATTAAAGGTGAAAAAATGACCTATGTCATTATTGCAGTTGTTATTGTTGTCTTTTATCTACTTACAAAAAACTATCAAACAGAAGCGTACCAGCATATTAACGTCGATGTAAAACAGACATTAAAAGGTGATTTACGTGAACATGAAGCGGGGCTTTTGGTTTCACTTATGGCAAAAGTGGCAAAAGCAGATGGCAGAGTGTGTGAACTAGAAGCTGAACTCTTAAAGCATACCTTTACGGATATTGCACGTGTCTTTGAAAACAGCGATGCCGTGCGCGATGAACTAAAAGCAATTTATCAACAAGAGATGCAAAGCTTTGATAATATATTGGTTGTTTCACAAAAATATCTCAAACTTACTAAAAATGACTATACCAAACGCCTTAAAGTGATGGAGTATCTGCTCAATCTTGCTTTTATTGACAATGAGTTTTCTCAAACGGAGTTTATGATTACTGAGGATATTGCCAATGCTTTAGAGATTAAGCGAGCTGATTTTGAAAGATTGATCTCTGCTTTTGAACAATTTTATGCTAATAAAAAAACACAAACTCAAATGGGAATTAAAAATGCCTATGCCATTTTAGGTGCGGATGAAAACGAGGATATGGAAAGCATTAAGAAAAAGTATCGCGCTCTTGTTAAAGAGTATCATCCGGATATTCTTATGGGGCAGGGGAAAGATCAAAGCATTATTGATGCGGCAACAACAAAGCTTCAGGAGATCAATGAGGCCTATGAAATGATTAAGAAGGAAAGAAATTAGATGTTATCCACACCTTTTGAAAAACATATTTTAAGTATGTCAGTTTTAATGACACCCGATAAAGCAAACTTTTCAGGAAATGTTCACGGAGGAGATTTGTTAAAGCTTCTCGATCAAGTAGCGTATGCGTGTGCATCACGTTATTGTGGACATTATGTTGTAACAATGTCCGTAGATCAGGTTATTTTTAAACAATCCATTCCGGTAGGAACATTAGTGACGTTTTTAGCAAGTGTGAACTATACAGGGCGTACTTCTATGGAAGTGGGCATTAAAGTTATCGCTGAAAATATCCAAAAAGGAATTGCAACCCATACAAACAGCTGCTTTTTTACAATGGTTGCCGTCGATGAACGCGGTAAACCAGTACCTGTTCCTCCACTAGCACCAAAAACAGATGATGAAATTAGACGCTTTAAAGAGGCAAAAAAACGAAGAGATATAAGACTGCATGGATGTGAATGTCACGAAGAGAAGAAGCCCTGTTAAAGGGCTTCTTTTAAAGTTCAGATTCGATTAACGCTTGAAGCTCTTTAAATCCAAATTTAAGGAGTGGTTTGCCATTGACGAAGAACTCTGGAGTTGCTTTAACACCAAGAGTTTTTGTATCGGCAATATCTTGTTTAATGAGTGCATCAATCTCAGGTTTTTTCATATCATCTTTTAGTTTTTCAATATCAATCCCCGCTTCAGGTAAAAAACTCCAAATAAGCCCGATATTAGGCGTATGATGACTTGCCCATTTGTCTTGGTACTTGTAGATGACTTCAATGGCTTCAAGGTATTTTCCTTGTAAACGTGCCGCTTCAATCATCCCTACAACATAGTAAGAGTCCGTATGAAAAGGAGCATAACGAAAAACGAGTTTGATCTTATCTGGGTTTTGTTTGAGAATATTTTTCACAAATGGATAAAAATTTCTACATGTTTCACATGCAGGGTCAAAAAACTCAACAATCGTTGTTTTAGCATTTGGATTGCCTAGAACAAAAGCATGAGGACGCATCAGTGCCGTAGTTTTTTCTCCTGTAACGCTGTGATCTGCGTTTTTATAAAAATAACTTCCTCCTACAAAAAGAAGGAGAAGAATAAAAAGAGACGCAATGACAATGGTCTGTTTTTTCATGGGTTAAGAAGCCTTTCGTTTTAAAAATAGTAGTAATACAAAAACAATAACAAATGAAACTAACGATAGAAACTGAATCGTAATAAACCCAAACCAGTTAATATAATCACTGGTACATGAAACACCTTGAGAACAAGGAGCAACGCTTTCTGGTAGTATGCCATAATAGAGCAGATTATGATAAATCGCAAAGAAAAGCCCTATAAGAACAATTGGCATTGCGTATTTGAAAACATTTTTATCGTTGCTAAAAAGTGCGACGAGAAAAATAACTGTTAATGGGTACATACAGATGCGCTGATACCAGCACATAACACAGGGTGGGAAGAGCATGATTTCACTGAAAAAAAGACTTCCAAGTGTCGCAATCATCGCTGTAAGCCAACATAAAAAGAGTGTTGCCCAGAGAAGATTTGACGATTTTTGTGGTTGGGACATTAAAGGCTCCAAATTTTTGGGTATGGTATTTAATCGTTACTAAAACCAACGTATTGTAAAATAAATAAATAAACAAATATTTAACACGTTAAAAAGGAAAAGTGTGAGAGCGTTAATTAGTGTCAGCGATAAAACGGGGATTGTTGAGTTTGCTAAGGATTTGGCGGCATTAGGTTTTGAGATTATTTCAACGGGCGGAACATATAAACTTTTAAAAGAAGAGGGCATTAAGGCTCTTGAAATCAGTGAAGTAACGAAATTCCCTGAGATGTTTGATGGAAGAGTCAAAACACTCAATCCTATGATTCATGGTGGAATTTTGCATAGAAGAGACTTACCTGCACATGTTCAAGTTGCAAAAGAGCATGGCATCGAGGGTATTGATCTTGTGTGTGTTAATCTGTATCCGTTTAAAGAGACCATTGCAAAAACCGATGATTTTGATGAGATCATCGAGAACATCGACATTGGTGGTCCAGCGATGGTGAGAAGTGCGGCTAAAAACTTTGCAGATGTTATGATCGTGACAGATGTTTTAGACTATGACAGAGTTATCGAAGCGCTTAAATCTGGAGAAAATACTTTAGAATTTAGAAGAGATTTGATGATTAAGGCGTTTGAACATACAGGTGCGTACGATAGCATGATTGCTAACTATATGAACAAACGCTTTAACAATGGTTTTGGTGATAAACAGTTTATCGTAGGAACCAAAGCATTTGATACACGTTATGGTGAAAATCCACACCAAAAAGGTGCTCTATACGAATTTGACTACTTCTTTACCAATAACTTTAAGACACTTAAAGGTGAGGCAAGCTTCAATAATATGACAGACATCAATGGTGCTGTTAAAATTGCTGCTTCTTTTGGTGAAGCTCCAGCGGTATGTATCATCAAACATGCTAATCCATGTGGCTTTGCCATCGGTGGTGATTTGTTAGATAGTTATGTTAAAGCTCTAAAATGTGACCCTGTTTCAGCGTACGGTGGGGTTGTAGCGATCAATGGAACACTGAATAAAGCACTCGCTGAAAAAATCAATGAGATCTTCGTAGAAGTCATCATTGCTGCGAATGTTGACGAAGATGCACTACATGTTTTTGATAATAAAAAACGTATCAAGATCTTTACACAAGAGAGTAAATACCTCGTTCTTAGTGAAGATGCATATGACTTCAAACACGTTGATGGTGGTTTTGTATTCCAAGAGAGTGATATGGTCAGTGATGATGAAATCATAAATGCAAAATGTTTAACAACACGCCAAGCAAGCAAACAAGAGATGTCAGATCTTGAAATTGCTTATAAAGTGGCAAGTCTTACCAAATCAAACTGTGTTGTGTACGTAAAAGATAGCGCTATGGTGGCTATCGGTATGGGTATGACAAGTCGTGTCGATGCAGCAAAAGCTGCTTTACGCAAAGCTGAAGATATGGGCATTGATGTGAGTGGTGCAGCACTTGCGAGTGAAGCATTCTTTCCATTTAGAGATAGCATTGATGCAGCAGCAGCTGCTGGTGTAAAAGCGATTATTGAGCCAGGTGGTAGTATTCGTGATGAAGATGTTATTGCGGCTGCAAATGAGCATGGAATGGCACTTTACTTTACAGGCGTACGTCACTTTTTACATTAATATACTCTTTTTGAGGAGCATGAAAATGCTCCTTCCTCCTTTTTTTGAGACCCCTTTCCTGCTGAAATTTTGATACTTTTTTGATGCCATCTGCTTTATAATCTTTTTTGTGCTTAGTTTACATTAAAGAGGAAGTTGTATGACATTACGCGAACGCATAAAAAATGAAATGATGGTCATCAAGGCATTGGGTGTTGTTTATGGTGATATTGGAACGAGTCCTATTTATACATTGACGGTTATTTTTTTAATTGTTCCTCCTACGGTAGAGAGTATTTTTGGGATGTTGTCATTTGTCTTTTGGGCTTTAATTGTTTTAGTAACCATCCAATATGCATGGCTCGCAACGAGTTTGAGTGAAAAAGGTGAGGGTGGAACAGTTGTTTTGGTACAAATTTTAACACCGTATCTTCAAAATGCTCGTATGACAGCTATTGTTTCAGCATTAGGTTTTATAGGGCTTTCATTAATGATTGGTGATGGTGTTATCACTCCTGCCATTAGTATTTTAAGTGCGGTTGAGGGTATTTTGTTGATTCCTCATTATGAAGAGACTCCACGCCTTTATCTTCTCATTTTTGCTTCTATCATTGCTTTTGGGCTTTTTCTTGTTCAAAAAAAAGGTGTAGAAAAAGTTGCTTCTGCCTTTGGTCCTATCATGGTACTGTGGTTTTTAACGCTTGGTTATGTAGGTCTGTGGTACATCTTACAAGAAAAGAGTATCTTAATGGCAATGAATCCTATGTATGCGATTCATTTTGCGATGAATTATCCGCTGATTACGTTTATTATATTAGCAGATATTGTCCTTGCAACTACCGGAGGTGAAGCATTGTATGCCGATATGGGGCATTTAGGAAGATTGCCTATTTTGAAAGGATGGATTTTTGCCTTTTTAGCATTGGTGTTTTGTTACTATGGACAAGGTGCATTTTTGCTGACACATCCTGACTTAACAGGAAGCCCTTTATTTGAGATGATGCAAGAGTTTGCTCCTATGTTGTACATTCCTTTTCTCATTTTAACCATTATTGCCACTATCATTGCATCTCAAGCCATGATTAGTGGTATTTTCTCAGTTCTATATCAAGCCATGACAACACGTATTTTCCCTCATTTTAGGGTGGAATATACCTCTCATGAACTTCGCTCTCAAATCTATGTGAGTTCTGTGAATTGGTTTTTATTTTTTTGTGTCATTGTGATGTTGTTTATTTTTCAAGAATCCAGCCAGTTAGCAGCGGCTTATGGTCTCGCAGTTTCAGGCGCTATGAGCATTACCGGTGCCTTAATGAGTATGATTTTTTTCTATCGTCAATCATGGATAAAAATGGCATTTGCTGTTTTTTCAGGGATGACCAGTTTTGTGTTTTTTACTTCGTGTCTTTTAAAAATTCCTCACGGTGGTTTTTGGTCTTTGCTGATTGCTTCAGTACCATTAGGTCTTATCATTTTATATACGGAAGGTCAAAAGCGTCTTTATTCTTCATTTCTATCCGTTGACAAGGAAGCGTTTTTAGAGGAGTATCAGGTGCGATACGCAAAAGAGTCCCATATAGAGGGAACTGCGCTTTTCTTTGCTCGAAAAAAAGAGAATATTCCTGCGTATATTCCAAAAACCATGTTTCAAAACGGGATTATGTATGAACAAAATGTCATTGTGAAAATGAAGCCAACCAGTGAGCCTTTAGGTATTGAGTGTGAATTTTCTCATTTAGCACCTGGTCTTGATCTTTTAGTCATTTTTGTAGGATATATGGAAGTTTTCAATATGGAAAAGATTTTGAAAAGCCAAGGTATTAACGAGCGAACGATCTTTTATGGTGATGAGGAAATCGTATCACATTCTATTTGGTGGAAACTCTATGCGCTCATTAAGGATATGTCTCCAAGTTTTGTTAGTTTTTATAATTTTCCAAATGAAAAATTGATCGGTGTTTCAAGACGAGCAGTGATTTAAAACTAATTAAGACAATATTTCTCTTTTTCTTGATGTAGATTAAGGAAAATTGTTTCTTGTTGCATTATAGTTTCATTAAAATTTAAAAGGATGAAACTATGATGACTCCAGACAATTATCCTCATGACGCAAAACTTTTACATGTAGAAAACGCAACGGTTCCTTTTTTCTCATATGTGCAAGATGGTATCGAATATATAAGCTTTGATACGTCTATGTGTGTGCCACCAGAACCAATGGTCAATGCTATGATCGCACTTGAGCTTCTTGATAGTGCACAAAAAAAAGTAGTGATGATCAATCATCGCTCGCCTGTTGGCTTACTCGCAAAAGTACAATCATTTTATGATATTGCTGTTACAGAACTTGAAGGTGGAAAACTTCAACTCATTTTTTCATATAAAGAAGGTGTCAGTGATAAAGCGGATTTAAGTCAAAAACAGTGTGCAGGATGAGTCTATGAAAGTCTCACTTGCCACTGAAATGGCTCCTCCCTTTGTGTTGGTTGCTCATTTCTTTATCGCTGGAATAATCTTTTTAAGTCTTAGCGGTGTTGCCCTTTTGATGATGAGTTCTGATATTTCAGGATATATTATCTCATCCTCACTCGCAGCGTTTTCACATTTGTATCTACTTGGTTTTGTGATGATGGTGATCTTTGGTGCAATGTACCAGCTTTTACCAGTCGTTCTTGAAGCACCCATTTTTTCTAAAGACTTCGCATATGTACAGTTTTACATGTACATCGTTGGTTTTTCGTTGATGGTAAGTGGATTTAGCTTTAGCGATCTTCATTTGCTAATCCCTTATGGTGCGGTGATTACCTACCTTTCTATGTTGATCTTTTGTTTCAATGTTTTTATCACTTTTTATCGTTTGGAAAACATTACTCTTGTGAGTAAGTTTTTACTGATCGGTACTATCTTTTTATTTATTTCTGTTACTTTAGGCTTACTGATAGGGATGAGCTTAGGACATGGACTTCTTGCCATTGATATAGATGCGTGGGTTAAAGCCCACATTATAGGTACGCTTGGTGGTTTTGTTATGATGATCGTCATGGGTGTTGCTATGGTGCTCATTCCGATGTTCTCACTCTCTCATGGTTTTGAAGAGAAGTGGATTAAGGCTGCATTGTATTTACAAAGTTTCGGTGTTGCACTGAGCATGATCTCTTTGATCGCTGGATTTTCATTGTTTATAAAAGCCGTTGCACTCGTTTTAATGGTAGCAGGTATTGGTTGTTTTATCGTACAAATGGTCATTATCTTTAAACAAAGAGCACGAAAACAGAATGATTATTGGGCTAAAAATGTGATGTTTGCATTAACGTGCCTTGTAGCTTCTGTAGTTGCGTGTACACTTTATTTTATTTTAGATACGCCTTTTATGGGGATGCTTGCAGGAGTGCTTTTCTTCTTTGGATTTTTGCTCTCTTTTATTGTTGGACATATTTATAAGATTTTACCTTTTTTGATTTGGTATGAAAAATTTTCACCGCTCGTTGGAAAACAAAAAGTACCACTTTTGCATCAAATGATTCATACGAAAATTGCAGATGCGCAGACATGGATACTTTTTATCTCTATTATCGTGTTATGCTTAGGTGTCATTTTTCAATTAGCTGAAGTATTTTTTATAGGAAGTGTGTTGCTACTGATCTCACTTGTATTAGTGGCTTTTAATGCAGTCTTTGCATTTAATTATAAAATTAAGGAATAACCAATGATGATTACAGAAGAAGATGTTTACAATGCGATTTCAACCGTGATTGACCCAGAAGTTGGGTTTGATATTGTCTCACTAGGACTTATTTATGGTGTTAAAATTGAAGATGATTCTGTACATGTTACGATGACACTTTCAACTAAAGGATGCCCATTGCATGAACTTATTCAGCAGTGGACAAAAGATGCAGTTTTAAAAATTGATGGTGTGAAAAATTGTGACATTGAAATTGTTTGGGAGCCAGCTTGGAATATAACAATGGCTAGTGAACGTGTTAAAAAGGAACTGTGTGGCTAATTTGTGTCATTTTAAAGATATATTGATTTCAAAATCAAACAAATATATACTATAATAAAAACTGATTTTTGATTTTGGAGGCGAAATGGATTTAGTGACAAAAGTGCACCGTGAACATATAGAGATTATCGTCACAGGGACAATTAAAACAATAGCAAATGCACAAGCGATTAAAGAGGCAGTGAACAAAGCGCACCAACAACATCCAGATGCCATCATAAATCTTATGATTAAAGACTCTTTCATCATTACCTCTTCGGTGATAGGCTTTCTTATGAAGTCAATCAAAATGGATAAAATGAATCTATATGTCAACGTAGGTTCTGAAGAGCTTTACACAATGTTAGATGATATGAATTTGATAGAAGTTATGAATGTACGAAAGGGCTACACATGCGTAAAGGAATAGGTTTAAAGATAGGTTTGACACTCATTCCTTTGTTATTGGGTAGTTTTATCATTTTACAGTTTTTTATTGTAGGGGAGTTCAAAAAATCTTCTCAAATTCAAAGCGAAAATAACCTCAATTTGCTCAGTCAATCGGTTTTTCAAACCGTACGTGCGGCAATGAATTTAGGTGATAGAGCCCTCATTGAAAAGTCTTTAAAAGACGCTGGTGAAATGAAAGGGATAAAAGAGCTCAAAATTCATCAATCTCAAGTTGTACTTGATACTTTTGGAATCAATGCAAAACCTTCCACTGATCCTGCAGTTGTGGATATCTTCAAAAATCCAAAGCAACATAACATTACTTTGGATGATGACAAAGGTCATCGTCTTAGACTTCTTAAACCATTAGTTGCAGAACAAGATTGTTTAGCCTGTCACGCAACATCTCAAAAAGGAGATGTTCTAGGCGTTATGGATATGACATTTTCGTTTGATGAGATTGATGCCTATATTAAAGATGTTAGTTGGGAATTGATTAGCATTTTTGCTCTTTCATTGCTCTTGACTTCTGTGCTGATTATGTGGGTTTTAAAACGCGTTGTTGGTGATCCATTGGGTATTTTAATGGAACGTGTACATGACCTTTCAAGTGGAAATGGTGATTTGACAGCACGTGTTAAGATTAGCAGTCAAGATGAGATGGGTGATATCGCAAAATATATCAACATTTTTATCGAAAAAATTCAATCTATCATTTTAAGTTCACAAAAAATTTCACAAAATGTTGAACATACAGGCGAAACATTAAATATGAATGCGTCAGAGTTTTCCAAAGGGGTGGTTGAACAAGCTCAGCAGATTAAGATGTCATTTGACTTGATGAAAGATATTGAGACAGATTTAGACCTTTCTGAAGAACTTGCCATTCATACGGTTGAAGACAATCACTCTTCGTTTAGTGTACTCGAAAAAATGAGTATTGCGCTTAATGAAGTTGTTCAAAAGATTAATGGCGCAAGTGAGTCAGAGCAAGAGATGGCACATCAAATACAAAATGTTGTTTCTCAAACTGATCAAATCAAGGGCGTTTTGGCAATGATCAAAGATATTGCTGACCAGACCAACCTTCTTGCATTAAATGCAGCTATTGAGGCAGCACGCGCAGGTGAACATGGTAGAGGATTTGCTGTTGTTGCCGATGAAGTTAGAAAATTGGCTGAACGTACTCAAAAATCACTTGCTGAGATTGATGCAACGATTAGTGTTATCGTTCAAGGGGTAACACAACTTAGTGGAAATATGGAAGTAAATGCACAAAATATCAGCCTCATTTCTCAAAATGCATTCGAGGTTCAAAGTGCGACAGAAGAGACTAAAAATCGTACCATTGAATCCATTGAAGTTTCTAAAAAAGCTTCTAAGAAAGTTGTTGAAATTTCACATCTTACCAATCAAATGATGGAACAGATGAAAAAAACGCTTAGTTTATCGGATAACAACGAAAAAATCGCTATTGAACTTTCTCACATTTCTCAAAGAATGTTAGAATCTTCTCAAAGCCTCGATTCAACTCTTTCAACATTTAAAGCATAAAAAGCAAAGAGGCTTTAGCCTCTTTGCATCATTTCAACTTTTTCTTCTATCTCCAATAACTCTTCAATCATCGGTTCTAAAAGGGCTTCTTTCTCTTCAAGGTTTTGACTTAGTTTACTCAGCCCGATTTTTTGATAACACTCTGGATCTTCAAGACATTTTTTAATAGAAGCAATCTCATCTTCTAAGGCTTGAATTTGGGTTGGAAGCGTTTCAAGAGCACGTTGTTCTTTGTAGCTTAATTTAGTAGGAGCACTCTCTTTTGTTTTTTGAACTTTTGGCTCTTCTTTTTCATTTGAAAGTAGATCTTGATTTGACTCCATAGCTTCAAGTTCTTTAATCTCTTTTTCGATTTCTAAATATTCGCTGTAATTTTGATAACTCTCTTCAATCAAGCCTTCGCCTTTAAAGACATAGAGCTTGCTTGCGATCTTATCAACAAAGTAACGATCATGGCTTACAAAAATGACAGCACCACCAAAGCTTTGAATATATTCTTCCAAAATATTGATGGTTGGAATATCTAAATCATTTGTTGGTTCATCTAAAATCAAACAATCGACTTCTTGTGCAAAGAGGAGGGCTAATGCAACACGATTTTTTTCTCCACCACTTAAGATGCCAATTTTTTTATTGAGATCTTCTTTGGGAAAAAGAAAATTTTTGAGATAGCCAAAGACATGCATATTTCTACCTTTGACATCAACTCTATCTCCGCCATTTGGGCAAAAAGTTTCAATAAGGTCTTTGTTGTCATCAAGGGAGGTACGTTGTTGATCAAAGTAACCGATTTTAAATTCACCTTTATTAAAATTACCACTATCAACACTCATGTCGCCCAGTAATATTTTAAGTAGCGTTGATTTTCCCGCACCATTTTTTCCTACGATAGCGATACGATCTTTTTGTAAAATTCGTGTGCTAAAGTCTTTAATAAGGAGTTTATCTCCCAATTTTTTATGAATGTTATACATTTCAAAAAGCATTTTTTGCTTATTGATAATTTTCTCACCATTAAAATTATGTTTTTCCCTCTCCAACTCAAGTTTGAGTTTTTTTACCAAAGAAGGATTTTTCTTTGCAGACTCACGTAGTTCAAAAACACGCTGTTTACGTCCTTCATTACGTTTGAGACGTGCTTTTACGCCACGCCTTAGCCACTCTTCTTCACCTTTAAGGTATTTGAGGAGATTTTCATGCTGTTTCTGTAAAGAGAGAATAAGCTGTTCTTTACAGGTAAGATAATTTTCATAGCCACCTTCAAAACTTCGCACTTTCCCATCATCAATTTCAATAGTACGTGTTGCAAGATGGTCGATAAAATAACGATCGTGTGAAATGAAGAGGAGCGTAAATTTTGATTTTAGGATCATCTGTTCTAAAAACTCAACCATATAAACGTCTAAATGGTTGGTCGGTTCATCAAGAAGCAATATATCTGGTTTTTGAAGAATGAGTCCTGCTAGGGTTACACGACGTTGCTCACCTCCACTTAAGAGGTTGACATCGCTTTGTTCAAATTGCTTTAGATCAAACTCTTGTAACACTTGTTCAATTTTTTCATCCAAGCTCCATGCATCATGCACATCTAGGAAGGAGACAAGTTGGCTTTGTTCGCTTAAAAGGGCTTCATTGTGATAGTCATGTTCTAAAAGTTTTAATACGTCTTCATAGCGCATTTTTGCTGCTTTAAGTTCTCTTAACTCTTCTTCGATGGCTTCTCTAACGTTCATTCCCTCTTTAAAACGAGGTGTTTGATCTAACATTCCAACCTTAATGTTTTTTTGAAGAATTCTTCTTCCTTCATCTGCTTCTAATGTGCCATAAACGATTTTCATCAGCGTGGATTTTCCACCACCATTTTTACCGATAATGGCAACACGTTCACCTTCGTGGAGCGAAAAATCAATATCTGTTAAAATTTTTTGTGTTTCGTATGCTTTACTAATGCCAATTAAATCTAAGAGTGCCAAGATATACCTTATTTCATTTTTTGCGCGTATTATACCATTAAGATAAAGATGTATAGAAATGGGGTAGAGCGTTTACGCTTTACCCCAAAAGAAGGAGAATTACGAGCGGAATTGATTGAGTTTATTGTTAAGATTTTCAGCCAAACGGGAGAGGTGGTCTGCCGCTGCTGCGATTTCTTCAACACTTCTTGCATTCTGAGAGGTGAGAGTGTTGATGTTTGAAACCATATCCACGATTTTGTCAGTATCTTGTGATATTTTTCGTGAATTTTCAGCACTTGTAGTGACCGCACTAACACTTTCTTGCATCACTTGTGTTGTTCCTAAAATGGTCGTTTCAACGCCATTCGAAACATCAGAGAGTCTTTGAATGTTTTTAGCGTTTCTTCCCATTTGCTCAGAAGAATCTACAATGGATTGTACAATGACATTGATGGTTGCATTAATCTCAGTCAATGATGTTTGTGTTCTCTCTGCCAACTTTCTTACTTCATCAGCAACAACAGCAAATCCTCTACCATGCTCACCCGCGCGTGCTGCTTCAATAGCTGCATTTAAAGCAAGAAGATTCGTTTGGTCAGCAATATCAGAGATAACAGTAAGAATTTGTTTGACTTGTTCAGCATCGTGGCTCATCTGCTCTAGTTTATGGGCGAGTGCTGTTTCAGCATAGCTTGCATTATCCATCTCTCCACGAAGTGAGATGACTTCATTTTTAGCATTATCTAGTCTATTTCCTGCAATTGCAATGCTTTGTTTCATATTGTCAGACAGTGTTGCTGTTTCTTGAACAAAGGTTTTAATTGTTTCAATTTCTTGAATAGTATTTGCAACGATGCTTGAACTTTGCTCTGCATTACGACCTATTTGCATACTGGTGGTACTTAGTTCATGTGAAACAGAGGCATTCTCACTAGACGAGGCTTTCGCATCAACGATGGTATGTTCAAGGGTTACAATGAGTTCATTAAAGCTATCGACCATCTCTTTGATTTCATTTTTTTTGTCATAATTGATGCGAGAATTCAAATCTTTATTGCGTACAAAATTGCCAATACCATCACGTACGAGATGAACACCATTCATGATGTTATTGCGGATAAGAACGCTAATAAAGATGGTAGAACCAATAATAATAAGAGAGAGAATAATCAACATATAATTTGCATTTTGTTTTGCATCTGCAGCATTAATCGCTGAATTTTTTGCAATTTCTGCATTATAAGACATATGCGAATCAAGAGCTGCCGTGAAATTTTTTAATGTTGGTCTACTTTTGTTGAGTAAAATCCCAGCTTCTGGTTTATGTCCTGTTTCAGAAAGCTTCATTACTTCTTGTGCAATTGCTGTATATTGCTTAAAGGTATCGTTGTCTTTGTTTAACAACTCTTTATCCTTTGCATCTGTAAGCATAGCTTCATAGTCTTTTAATGCTTTAGCAATTTCATCCAGGGCTTTTTTGACACCTTCTGCTGTTTTTGCATTGGTTTCTTTATCTTCTTGGGAAATATGCTCCCATAACACAAGACGAAGTCTAAGCGCATTTACAGTGATATCATTAAGAGCGAGAATACTTGGCAATGAGTTGACGTTACTATAATTTGTTTGATCATAAACTTGATCCATTTTTTTCATACTGATACCAAATATCGTACAAGTACCGATAATTGCGATGGCTAACATAACCATCAGTTGTTTAGATATTGTCATAGTAGACTCCTTTTGTGCTGATTTCTCATTCTAAACTCATTTTCCTAATAAAATATTTAAAGATATTTTGTAAAGTGTTGAAACATTCGATAAAGCTCTTTAATGTGTAAATCATAACACTCTATCGTTGCAAATGAGTTGTATTTGTTTAGGCAATATTGATGAAAAACTGGTATGATAACGTTTTTCAATTTGACAAAGGAATGACACTTTATGTTAGAACTTATTATGCTCTTTTATCTTGTATATCTTATCATTAAACTGTATGCTGCATTTATGGAAATTGGCTATGTGATGAAAGCACGTGGTCAAAAAGCGATTATTCTCTCTCCATCGAATTATCTTAAAGCAGCAGCTTATAAAATAGCTTCACAAAAGCTTTTAATATTGACAACATTTTTTGATTTTGTTCTTTTCTTTGGTTGGATAACATTTGGACTCTCTTATCTTGACACTACTATAATGATAGAAAATGAAGTAGTGCGATCGGTTGCGTTTATTATGAGCTTTATTGCAATCAACTATCTTCTATCACTTCCTTTTGATCTGTACCATACCTTTGGTTTAGATAAGAAATTTGGCTTTTCTACGATTGATGTAAAGACCTTTGTCTTAGATCAAATAAAATCAGCACTGATGTTTATTCTGTTTGGTGGAGCTTTTTTTGCAGCAATGAGTACTATTGTAATGGCATATGAATACTGGTGGTTTTTTGGTTTTTTATTTGCGTTTGTCGTTATTTTATTTATCAATATGATTTATCCTATTGTTATTGTTCCACTTTTTAACAAACTTACTCCGCTTGAAGATGAAAGTCTTAGAAGCTCTATAGAAACACTTTTGGAAAAAGCAGGGCTTAAAAGTAGTGGCGTTTTTAGTTTAGATGCTAGTAAACGTGATAATAGACTCAATGCTTATTTTGGTGGTCTAGGGCGTTCTAAACGCGTTGTATTATTTGATACACTTATCGCTAAACTTGAAAAACATGAATTGCTTGCAGTTTTAGGACATGAATTAGGGCATTTTAAACACAAAGATATTCTTAAAAACATTGCATCTAGTGCTTTGATGCTTTTTATTATGTTCGCACTTTTTGGCAATCTTCCAGAAGAGCTTTTCGACTCCTTGCATATGAACAAATCAGCAGGTAGTATCATGGTCCTCTTTTTATTGCTTTCACCGCTTGTTTCATTTGTCTTAATGCCTTTATTTGGGCTATTAAGCCGTTATAATGAATACAAAGCGGATGAATATGGCAGCGAATGTGAAAGTAAAGAAGCTCTCTCATCTGCTCTTGTGAAGCTTGCCGATGAAAATAAGAGTTTTCCATTGTCTCATCCATTAACCATTACATTGTATTTTACGCATCCACCATTGACAGAGAGATTGAAAAAACTGGGAATGCAGTTTAATGAAGGAGAAGCTCTTGCATATTAAAGAGCTTTTGTCATATAGCGCAGAGCAACTACGAGAAGTAACTGATATTCCCCAAAAAGAGGCAATGATTTTGTTAGCTCATGTATTGGGCTGCGAAATGAGTTGGATTTTCACTCATAGTCATGATGAAATACAACCTGATGAGCATTTTTTTGAGTTACTCAAACGTCGTGTTAGTCATGAACCGTTAGAGTATATTTTGGGGAAAGCTAGTTTTTATGGTAAAGAGTTCAATGTTGATTCTCGTGTGCTGATTCCCCGTCCTGAGACAGAAATTCTTGTTGATAAAGCAGTAGAACTTGCACGAGAATTACCTCAAAATGCGCATATCGTTGAAATTGGCTGTGGTAGTGGAATTATCTCCATCATGCTTTCTTTATTGCTTCCAGAAGCAAAACTGACAGCCGTTGATATTTCTATGGATGCACTAAATGTCAGTAAACAAAATGCACAGAAGCATGGCGTTGACAAAAATATTACATTTATTGAAAGTAGTTACTTGGATAATGTTGAGGGTAATATCGATATGATTGTCTCAAATCCTCCATATATCGCAAATGATGAGTCATTAGGTATAGGTCTTTCATATGAACCATCTTTAGCACTCTATGGTGGAAGTAGAGGGGATGAAATGTTATGTCATATCGTTGATATTTTCCAAGAACGAAAAGTAAAAGCACTTGCGTGTGAAATAGGGTATGACCAACGTGAACCTATGCGTCTGTATGCACAATCAAAAGGACTCGAAATAGAGTTTTATAAAGATCTTGCAAGTTTAGATCGTGGATTTTGGATTAAGGAGAAAAAATGAGAAGTTTAACCGTAATTTATTTAGCAATACTTGGTATTGCCATAGGAGTTGAAATTGCAGCAGGTGCATTTGTTGCCCCTGTAATTTTTTTCCCACAAAAGTATTTGGGAGAGGGTGTATTAACACATTTTCAAAGTGGTATTTTAATGACACAAGTCTTTTTAAAGATGAATCTTCTCATCGGGTTTGTAGCACTGTACAGTATTATTTATGAAGTGCAAGTTTTTATGATGCGAAAAAATTATGATTTCTTTTCATTCATCGCTTCTGTTCTTGTTATCATTTTAACAGGTCTTTTTTTATTTTACTATACGCCATTTATTGTTCATGCACAACAATTAGGTGCTCTTGAAACAACAACAGAAGCATTTGCCACAATGCACAAGCAAAGTGAATGGGTCATGAAAGCTTTGATGTTGGCTCAATTTGGACTGTTAGTAAGAAGAGGTTTATTAAGTCAAAAGTAGAGGAAGAAGCTTTTAGCTTCTTCCTCTACGCATAGAAGAAGAGATAGAGGAGTTATTAATCCATTTGGTGTCTGATATATGTTGGGATATCAAGATAATCATCTTGTCCCTCATAGCCACCACTTACTTTTTTCATACGTAAAATACGCTCTTTTTTGATTGATTCTTGATTGCTATTAAGCATTTTAAGCTCTTTTGCTGCTTCAATTTTATTTTCAAATCCTGTCGCAACAATTGTTACACGAACAGAATTTTCTTCCATATCTTCGCTGGTTGTTGTACCAAAAATAACATCAGCATCTTCATCTGCACAATCAAGAATAAGTTGCATAGCATTGCTAATCTCTGTAATAGGGTAACTAGGTGGAATGTGGAAGTGTACAAGCACTCCAAGCGCACCGTTGATAGACATATTGTCAAGAAGAGGAGATTCGATAGCACTTTTAATAGCTTCCATAGCAGCATCTTCACCGGTACTTTCGCCAATACCCATAAGTGCCATACCTCTGTGACTCATAACGGTTTGTACGTCAGCGAAGTCAACGTTGATATCACTTTGTCCAGATGAAAGAACAACTAAACTCATACCACTAACAGCACGACTTAAAACGTCATCAACAATTTTAAAGCTGTCTTTGATACCAAATTTTGCATCGACAATCGCAAGAAGTTTATCGTTAGGAATAATAACGATAGAATCACTCTCTTTACGAAGCTCATTAATACCAAGTTCAGCAAGTTTAGCTCTTTTTTTACCTTCAAACATAAAAGGACGTGTAACGACAGCTACTGTTAAAGCACCTACTTCTTTAGCCGCTTGAGCTACGACAGGTGCTGCTCCTGTTCCAGTGCCCCCACCAAAACCAGATGCAATAAATACGATATCTGCTTTTTCTAACGAACTTTTAATTTCTTCATAACTCTCTAATGCAGACTCTTTACCAATTTCAGGGCGCATACCTGCACCAAGACCTTTTTTACCAAGTTGAATTTTTGTTTTAGCCAAGCAGTTTTCAAGGGCCTGAGCGTCTGTGTTTGCCGCAATAAGATCGATACCACCAATACCTTCTCTTACCATGTGGTTAATCATATTACCACCACCGCCGCCAACACCGATAACTTTGATTTTAGCTCCGTAAACACATTTTGATTCTTCTATGCTAAATCCGTTCATACCTCGTACCCCTCTTTAAAATAATTGTGTCAGTCTATTCCATAGTTTTGAGCCAAAACCCTCACTATTTTCTTCCTGAATATTTGCAAGATCTTTTAATTTTTCCTTTGCATTATTATCAGAAGCAGGAAGTGTTCCAACTTCGCCTTCTTCAACATCTTCAACGTCATCAAATACTTCTTGATGATGATGTCGCGTTGTTGGTTCTATTGTCTCATCTTTATATCTTAATTTTTTATTAGAATCGATCTCATAAGGTGTAAAGTGACCTCCACCGTATAGAACAAGACCAATTGCTGTTGAATAGCTTGGATCTCTAAGTGTCTCAAAAAGTCCGTCCATCTCTCTTGGTTTGGCAATCCTGATCGGTACATTGTCGAAAATTGCAGATGCTAATTCTCTAATACCATCCAATTTTGTCATTCCACCTGTTAACACGACACCTGCGCCGATTTGTTCTTTAAAACCACTGTCTTCGAGTGTTTTTGCTAGAATCATAAGTGTTTCTTCAACCCGAACATAAATAACGTTAGAAACAATATTGAGTGATACCTCATGGGTTGAACCATCATCCCCTATAACAGGGAGTTCAATAAGTTCATTAGAATTGCTTTTGAGTGAACCATAGTTGATTTTAATCTCTTCGGCTGCACCAAGTGGTGTATGAAGTGCGGTTGAAAGATCATTGGTAATGTTTAGCGAGCCAACACCCAAGTAGTCATTGAAGCGCATTGAATTGCCAGCGTGAATCATTACATTACAAGTAGCGCCACCCATGTCAATAACGGCAACACCTAATTCTCTTTCATCATGGTTTAAAACAGCGATTGCTGAAGCGTAACATCCAAGAACGATATTGTCAATTTCAACACCTGCTGATTTGACAGCTTTTTTAAGATTGCTGAGTGATGATTTTTGAGCGGTAATAATATGAACTTGTACCTCTAAACGTGCACCATTCATTCCAAGTGGATCTTCAATAAACTCTTGATCATCAACTTTAAAGTTATATGGAAGTACGTGTAGTTTTTCATACTCGTTTGGGATATTTGCATTGTGATCTGCCATTTGCATAGCACGATTAATTTCTTTGATGCCAATATCGCGGTTTGGAATGTTGACAATACCACTACTATCAACACTTTTCGTGTAAGCACCAGAGATTGAAACAATCACTCTCTCGTACTGTGTACCAGCGACTCTTTTTGCATCATTGAGTGCATTACGAATCGATTTTGAAGCAAGGTCAATATTGGTAATAATACCTTTTTTAAGACCTTGAGATTTTGCAATACCTGCGCCTAAAATCTTGACGTCACCATCATCGTTTTTTTGAGCGATAATAGCGCAAATCTTGGTTGAACCAATGTCGATACCTAAAATCGTAGTGCTCAACTATTTTCCTTTGTAGTATTGCTCGACTTTGTATGCAGTAGCGAGCTTTTTAATAAGATTTTGGTTTAATTCAGCTTGTTTCACTTGTAAAACATTTTCACTAATCATACTAACATACTGCTTAGCCTTGTCCTTATTAAGCAACTTTTGTTCCAAAATCTCGTAAACAATGGCTTTTCCATCAATAACTTTATAACCTTTTTTTGCAGTGTTATCAAAAACGTGACTTAAAAACTCCGCACTTTTAGCTTCACTAAGTCCTGCAATTGATTTTACTGAATCTCTACTAACAAAACCAATATCACTACCTGCAAAGTTTTCAAGCTTTGCTTCAGCTTTCTTTTCTAGGGCTGTTTGTTTCAATTCTTCCAAAAGATCACGACTTGCATCTTTTTTTGCCATTTCATATGACATAGGCTCTGGGAATTTAATCTCTTTTACTTTAATAATGACGTAACTATCTTTAATAACAACAGGTTTTAGGACTTCATCTTTTGCTGCAACTTGGATTTTATCAAGTGGGAATGTTGTATCGTCGTCATAAATAACTTTAGTTTCGCTTGGAGCAGTTTCACCTTTTTTGAAAGTAAGGAAAGCTTCTAATGCATTTTTCTTATCATTTTTTAGTCTTAAATCAACAATGACTTTAGACTTTGCTTCAGCAAATGTCATCAATTTTCCATCTTCAAATTTGTAGTTATGTTTTTCTTGTGTGTAAAATTCTTCAAGTGTTTTGTCATCAAATTTTGTTTGAGATGCAGGAAGATTAAGAAGCTCAAGGGTATAACTTTTTTTAGTCAAGTAATTTGATTTATTTTTTTCCCAATACGATTTAATTCCTTCTTCATTGGTTGTTACTTCATTAGCATCCAGTGTAACTGCTGCAATAGAAAGACGATCTTCCATAAAGAAAGCAGAGGTAAAAAGATCGATCTCTTTTGTGGATGGTGCTAATTTGAAAAAGTTTTCAAGTTTACTATTTAAAATTTCTCTTTCAAGACCATTCTCATAGTCGCTAGGGTTAATACGATTTGATTTAAGGATAGAATAGTAAAGATCTTTATTGAAAACGCCATCGCTTTGGAAATTTGGATTGTTGATAAGTCGCTCTTTAACATCCTCTTTTGTAGCGACAAGACCAATTTCATCGGCATAATTTAAAAGAAGTGTTTGATTGACCAATGTGTTCATAACAACCTTATTCAGACCCATTTGCTCAGCTTGTTCTTGAGTAAGTTTTCCGCCTAGTAGGTTGTTGTAGAAGTTGTAGTGGTTTGCATAAGCAGATTGAAATTCTTGCACAGAAATGGTTCGGTGACCTACCTTAGCAACAGATGCAGCACGATCTCGATTTAGATCATAAGCTCCCCATCCCACAAAACCAGCGCCAACAAACGCTATTGTGCTAATCCAGATAGTGACGACCAGGTATTTTTTGTGACGTTGCATCCACGTAATCATTCTTGCCCTTTGAGAACTTTGTATTTTGCTATAATTCTATCTACATAGTTATTAAATAACCATAAATCGCGTGAAACTCCTAACAAAAAAAGGCAAAATGTAACAATGAATACAAAAATGTTAATTGAGGATGATTTAAAGCATATATGGCATCCGTGTACGCAGATGAAAGACCACGAGACACTTCCACTTATCCCGATTAAAAGTGGGAAAGGGGTCTATTTGTATGATTTTGAAGATAACCGTTATATTGATGGTGTTAGTTCATGGTGGGTCAATCTTTTTGGACATTGTAACCCGTACATCAATCAAAAAGTTAAAGAGCAATTAGAAACACTTGAACATGTTATTTTTGCTGGTTTTACGCATGAACCAATCATTAAACTTTCTAAAAGACTATGTGCCTTAGCGCCTCATGGTCTTGTAAAATGTTTTTATGCTGATAATGGCTCAAGTGCGATTGAAGTAGCTTTGAAAATGAGCTTTCAATACCACAAAAATAGAGGAGAAAAACGACCTTTCTTTATTTCTTTGGAAAACAGTTACCATGGTGAAACTATCGGAGCTCTCGCTGTTGGTGATGTAAAACTCTATAAAGAAGTTTTTGAAGATATTCTTCTGCAAACGATACAAACGCCTGTTCCAAAAGATCAAAGTGAGCAAAGTGCTATTGTGGCAGCTCAAGCGTTAGAAGCAATTTTTAAAGAGAAAGCGGGGCAAATTTCAGCATTTATTATTGAGCCATTAGTACAATGCTCAGGTGGAATGAATATGTATCATCCACTCTACATTTCACTTGCTCGCAAACTGTGTGATACATATGGTATTCATCTTATAGCCGATGAAATCGCTGTTGGCTTTGGCAGAACAGGTAAAATGTTTGCATGTGAACATGCCAATGTTAGTCCTGATTTTATGACACTTTCAAAAGGACTAACAGGAGGTTATCTACCCCTTTCTGTTGTATTAACCACACAAAAGATATATGATGCTTTTTATTGTGACTATACCGAATTTAAGGCATTTTTACACTCTCACAGCTACACTGGAAATCCTTTAGCGTGTAGTGCAGCCAACGCAACACTTGATATCTTTGAAAATGAGTCTATTTTGGAGCAAAACCAAACAAAAATTGCATTGATTAGCTCTAAATTAGAACGTTTTAAAACTCTCCCAACTGTGAATAAAATTCGTCAAACAGGAATGATAGCAGCGGTTGAATTACAAGAGTACCCTCTGGATTTTCGTGTAAACCTGAAAATCTTTACCTATGCCCTAAAAAAGGGTGTTATCTTGCGTCCTCTTGGGAATGTTATCTATTTTATGCCGCCTTATGTCATTACACATGAAGAGATTGAAAAAATGATGGACGTTGCGTATGAGGCGATTGTAAGTCTTGGTTGAGTATAATAGAGCCATTTTAAGCAAGGAAACGCAGTGAACATACCCCATATTCCCGTACTTTTAGAAGAAGTAAAAGAGGCATTTTCTGGCCTTAAAGAAGGGTTTATTGTGGATTGTACACTGGGGTATGGTGGGCATAGTGAGGCTTTGTTAGAACAAAATCCTCACATTAAGCTTATAGGGTGTGACCAAGATGAAGAGGCGTTAGCATTTAGCAAAAAAAGGTTAGAGCGCTTTGGTGATCGTGTTATATTTCATCATGGCAATTTTGCTTCTGTTCTTTCACAATACACTAATCTTCCCATTCGTGGCATTCTTGCTGACATTGGTGTTTCATCATTGCAACTTGATAAAAAAGAGCGTGGATTTGCATTTGATTCTGATGTGTTAGATATGCGTATGAATCCACAGCAAGAATTGAGTGCTTACGAAGTAGTCAATCACTATTCTAAAGAAGAATTAGAGTTTATTTTGCGTGAGTATGGTGAGATTCACGAGTATAAAAAACTGGCACATCTTATCTGTGAAGCAAGAGCTAAAGAGCCTTTGCACAGTGCAAAAGAACTTTCAAAAATTGCTGAAAAAGTAGGTGGGAAAAAGACTATACACCCTTCAACACTTCTTTTCCAAGCCATTCGTATTGAAGTCAATAACGAATTAGGTGTTCTTACGAAACTTCTTGAAAGCATCAAAAATGCACATTTTGAGCATTGTATTGTAGGGATTATCTCGTTTCATTCTTTGGAAGATCGCATTGTAAAACAGACATTTAAACTTTGGTCACAAAACTGCATTTGTCCAGCACACGTGATGCGTTG
>Ga0074197_1000567_pt1 | contig 43082 bp, 37 predicted proteins | sample EPASupsiteSAE305_FD_64526 | JGI IMG/M metagenome (GOLD analysis project Ga0074197, IMG submission 64526) | Bioremediated contaminated groundwater microbial communities from EPA Superfund site, New Mexico - SAE3-05 reassembly with SPADES | ecosystem: Environmental > Aquatic > Deep subsurface >...
GCAACTCCGGAAACGAGAATCCCTTCCATATCCTTATCCTCCCTGGTAACCATGGTACCGGTGTTTTCATTCAGGCTAGAGCGGACATGAATGTCCACATTAAATTTCTTGGCAAATTCAACCGAGCGGATCTGCAGCACCTTTGCACCAAGGCTGGCCAGCTCCAGCATTTCGTCGTAGGAGACCTTTTCAACCTTGCGGGCCTCTTTACAGACGTTGGGGTCAGTGGTGTAGACGCCGTCTACATCGGTGTAAATCTCGCAAACATCAGCCTTGAGGGCAGCAGCAAGGGCAACGGCAGAGGTGTCTGAGCCGCCACGGCCAAGGGTGGTCAGGTTGCCTTCCTTGTCCATGCCCTGGAAACCGGCCACTACCACGATGTTGCCGGCTTTCAGATCAGCACGTACCTTGGTGTCGTCAATGCTTTCAATCCGGGCCTTGGCAAAAGTACTGTCGGTGATGATCGGTACCTGCCAGCCCATGTACGACTTGGCTTTGTACCCCAGGGATTTCAGGTACATTGACAACAGGCCGATGGTGACCTGCTCGCCGGTTGCAACCACCACGTCATACTCACGGTTGTCAGGGATATCCATCATCTCATTGGCCAGGGCCACCAGCTTGTTGGTCTCCCCTGACATGGCAGAAACAACTACCACTACCTCGTTACCCGCCTCGTAGGTCTTGATGATCCGCTTGGCGACGTTCTTGATTCGGTCTGTGGTGCCGACCGAGGTCCCCCCGTATTTCTGGACTACCAGTGCCATACTGTTACTCCTTCACAGAACAGATCAAAGATGAAAGGGCTATTACATAGCAGAACGATGTTCCTCAGACAAGGACTTTTTACAAAAATCACCAGTGGTGGCCAGCTGTTCAAGCATTTTTAGGCCCCGACCGCCGTGGGGGGAAAAGGTGATGCAACGCCGGGTCTCATCAGAATATTCAAACAGCACCTCAAGACGGTCATCCGGCAGAATGACTGCTATCCGTTCCGGCCATTCAATCAGGCAGACGGCATTTCCGGATAGTTGTTCTTCAAACCCCAATTCCACGGCATCGTCACTGCCACGCAGGCGATAACAGTCATAGTGCAGCACCGCCGGCTGTCCGGGATACTCATTGAGGATGGCAAAGGTGGGGGAGGCCACCAGCTCTTTACTGGCAGGGGCCAGTGTGGCAACTACGCCCCGCACGAAACAGGTCTTGCCGCCTCCCAGTTCGCCGGATAAGGTCACCACGTCACCTGGCTCAAGCAGCGTGCCCAGCCTGTTTCCCACCGCCTCGGTCTGTTCGGGAGAGTCGGTTTCAATGACCAATGAGCTGACAGGCTGGGACATGGGTTTCCCCTACACCAGCAGGGTGCGGATGATGTCGATACGGGCTACAATCCCCACCAGGGTGCCGTTGTCCAGTACCGGCAAGGCATTGGTGTGGTGGGCGCTCATCAGATCGGCAGCCTCACTGAGTGATGCTGTTGATGCAATGGAGATCACTTCCGGCTGATAGATGTCGGCAACGGTTCTGCCCCCCATCTTCTTCAGCTCTTTTTCCAGGGTCTTTTCCGATTCAAGGTAGATTACCCAGTCAAACAGGCTGATCACCGTTGGCAGGTGTACGCTTTTGCTCTGCTCCACCAGATCGGATTCGGTCACGATACCGAGCAGTGCCCCGGAGGCGTCTACCACCGGTAATGAGCTGACCCGGTGGGTAACAAACAGTTCGGCAAGTTCCCGGATGGTGGTCTCGGTACCTACGGTGAGCAGTTCTTTGGTCATAATATCGGCAACAGTTTTCATCGGTCGCTCCTTGCGTTAAGCGTGTTGGTAATGGTTTGCAGGAAGATTCAGGAGCCGGTTTAATGCCAGTGGGATACGTGCGGTCAGGTCTGTGGCGGTCATACCGATCTCGCCTTGTTCCATGGCCACCAGATCACCGGCCAGGCCATGGATGTAGACCCCCAATCGGCAGGCGTTCCAGGTTGAGTAGCCTTGCCCCAGTAACGAGACAATAATGCCGGTCAGCACATCGCCCATACCGCCGCTTGCCATGCCGGGGTTGCCACTGCCGTTGATGGCAGCCATGCCGTTGGGTGCAGCAATAATGGTGCGGGCCCCTTTCAGAACCATATAGACCCCGTAGGTACGGGCAAATTCCTGGGCAACCGAGATCCTGATGGCGGCCACATCAGGGATAGCTGAACCCAGCAGGCGGGACATCTCGCCGGGGTGGGGGGTCAGGACGATGTTTTCTGAGCGGCGACGGTGCAGGATGCTGGTATCTTCTGCCAGGGCGTTCAGGCCGTCGGCATCAATGACCATTGGAATGGAAACGGTTTCAATCAGGGTCTGCACCACAGTGACGCTGGCAGGGCGTCGATCAATACCGGGACCGATGGCAAGGGCATTCTTGCCGGCCAGCTGTTTTTCAAGGGCCACAAGGGAGTGAATGGTTAGGTGTCCACTACCGGCATCGGGTAACGGCAGGGTCATCGCCTCGGTGGTTTTTACCTCAAGAATCTGATTGATGCTTTCCGGTATGGCCAGGGTAACCAGTCCGGAACCGGTCCTAACCGCGCTGTTTGCAGCCAGGGCTGCTGCTCCGGTCTTGCCGGTTGATCCGGCAATAATCAGGCAGTGGCCATAGGTCCCTTTGTGGGCTTGACGGTCACGTCGCTTGACCAGCGGGGCCATCAGCTTTTCATTCAAAAAGTCATAGCCAACCGCTTCGTCCATCAGTTGTGGCGGGATACCGATATCAACAATCACCAGTCTACCCACATGCTCGGCAGCCGGATAGAGCACATGACCCAGTTTGGCCACGCCAAAGGTGACGGTCATGTTGGCATGGACGGTCTGACCCAGAATCCGACCGGTGGTGCCATGAATGCCGGTGGGGATATCCACCGCCACAACCTTGCCCGGTGCACTGTTGATCAGCTCCACCGCCTCAAGGTAGACACCGGTCAGGTCGCTGCGCAGACCGGTTCCCAGCAGGGCATCCACCAGCACGTCGGCCTGCTGGAGGTCATCGGCGTGCTTTTCGGTCAGCTCCCCTTCTTCTGGACAGAAGCTCAGAAGATTCTCAGGTAAAAGCACCAGATTCGTGAGGGCGTCTCCCTGAATATCTTCACGCTCTGCCAGGATAATAACCATAACCTGCCAGCCTTTTTCCAACAGGTAACGGGCAATCACATAACCATCACCGCCGTTGTTGCCTTTGCCGGATATGATCACAACCTGCTTGCTCTGCCGGGTGCCGTAGGCAGCCAGGATGTGTTCGGCACAGCCACGACCGGCCTGTTCCATCAGGTCTCGGCCGGGAATACCGTATTCGTTGATGGCGCGGCGATCCAGTTCCTGCATGGTATGGGCGGTAACGATCTTCATGGTGTCTCCAGTATAACCTGAGCAACCGCATGACCACCATCATGGGACAGTGACAGGTGCGCTGTTGCAGTACCACGTTCCAAAAACAGTTGAAGGGCGCGACCTGACAGTTTCAGGGATGGCTTGCCCAGCTGGTCATTGATTACTTCAATCTCGGTCCAGCAGATGCCATCACGCAGGCCGGTTCCCATCGCTTTGACAAAGGCCTCTTTAGCTGCAAAACGGGCAGCCAGGCAGGAGGCTGCCTGCTTTTTAGGGCGACAATAGTCCTGTTCAGCAGGGGCAAAGAGCCGGTTCAGCAAGGCCTGGTTGCCTTCATCCAGAAAACGTTGAAAACGGCTGATCTCCACCGTATCTATGCCGATACCAAGAATCATGGACTTGTTGTCGCCGAGAACCATAATTGCAAAAGAGACTTGAATTTTATGAATGAGCTGTCTGTGCAACGCTCCAAGCTGACTTTTTGTGCAACTTGCTGATAGATTGATGAAGAACGTGCTTTTTTTGCCGTGCGTAATGCTTGTTCAAGTGCTTCCTTCGGTTGAGTTGGTTTGATTTGGTTGCCAGTTAAGAATTGTCTGTCTTGTAACCAGTTTCGAAGATTTGGGCTTTTGCCATGCCAGCCAAGGACACTTTCGAGATGGGGAGATATACTCCATATCCATATTTCAAGCTCTGGGTCAATGACGATAGCCGCCGCACGATTATTCCAGCCGCTTTCAGACAGTTTATTTTCTATCTCTGACTCAAGAACCTCACGGGATTTATGGTCTTGTCCGGATCCCTCTCTATCTAAAAGAACAAGTGCATGTTCGTATTGATTGATAAACGGTTTGATGAACTCATGGCTGCGGAGTAGGCATCCTGGATCGTTCTCTGGATGCACTCTAAAATCTGCTATCACCTCTCGGATATTCAAAGATCTTTGACGGCTTAAGATTCCTTTTACTGCAAACTCCATGTTTTTATCAGCAGTTAAAATAATTAGGTCTTTTCGAGTATCAGTGAGTAGTTCGGTCATCCTAAGACTCCACCGGCAAAGAGAGTTCCCAGGTTTGTCTCTCCTTTCCAATCTTTGAGTGCTGGGTGTCTGTTTCCTGGGACAATGTCTGTAGCTCCGTTATCCGTTTTTGCAAAACAAAGAACTTTGTCGGCTTCAACCATACTGAGAATGACAGGGGAATGAGAAGCCAATAGAATTTGTGCATCATATACCGAAGAAAGTGACTGAAACATGGTTTCTACTGCCCTTGGGTGAATGCCGTTTTCTGGTTCCTCAATCAGGTACACTCCAGTAAAGTCGGGTAAATATGCTGGTAGTGTTAATGCCAGCAACCTAAGGGTACCATCGGAGGCCATCCAAGACGGTACTTCCAAGCCGCCACGATAACGTAGTATCAGATAGCGGTGTTTGTCATCAGGTCGTTCAACAGTCCTAACGCCTTCAAGATCAGTTAGGGCTGTTTTAAGATGTTCAATCCAAGAGTCGAAATTATCAGGGTGTTTTTTTACAAGTCCGTCAATTACCCATGGAAGATTAGAACCATCAGGTTTGAACCCTCTCATCTGACCTGGGGGGCTAGCTCTACGAATTAGGAGGCTATTCAATACAAAAGGTTGAACTCCTTCTATCAAGAGTTTCTTCAACCAACTGGAAACAGGGAATTTTGATTCGTCTTCGGGTAAGTTGCCAAGTGCTGATTTACGCGGGCCAAGTTTAAACGATGGAGCCCAGCCTTTACCGCTCTCCTTATAAACTTCTGAATAAAAATTATCGTTACCGCCTTGAACTTTATTGATAACAACTTTAGTGCCAATTGTGCCTTTAGTTGAGACGATGGTAGCAGGAGCATCATGCCAAGCAGGGAAAAGATTTCGTTGTTGTGACTCATTGAGCGGCTTTATGCCGTTCTTTTTTAAAACTACTTTTTCCGCACAAATGATTACTTCGTCGGTTGATTCATCTAAACCAAAAACGACTTCATAGCGAACTGAAGTAAAATCCTTGTCACCCAGAAGTTGCCGACGATCTTCGGGAATAGCTGCTTCAATTGCTAACTCAAACCCATTACCAGTTCTTCCCCAGAGTAGATCCTGAAAGTTCTGAGTTCGTTCACCAATGGCCGTCTCTAATCCTTCAGAGACAAGTCTTCCTAGAAAAGCTACTACATCAAGGAAGGTTGTCTTGCCACTGGCATTTGGGCCAACAAGTACATGGAACGGTCCCAGGTGCTGTTTGATATAGCGTAAACAACGAAAATTTTTTGCTTCAATAAGGGTAATCATGAGTGCTACTCCAAAACAAGGGCTCTATGCATAGGGTCAGTGTCGTTGAGAATCATGGCTGACGGATCAGCGCTACCATTTCACGCACAGCCCGGTCAAGCCCCACCAGCATGGCACGTGAGATGATGCTGTGGCCGATGTTGAACTCTTCAATACCGGTCAGTTTGGTCAGGGGGATGATATTGACGTAATTCAGGCCATGTCCGGCATGCACGGTTAATCCCAGTTCATTGCCCAGGCTGATCGCTTCACGGATCGCAGCCAGCTCATGGTGCCGGGACTGTTCATCATGTGTCTCGGCATACCGGCCGGTATGAATCTCGATCGCATCAGCGCCGCTTTCCTTTGAGGCTCTGATCTGTTCTGCGGTTGGATCAACAAACAGGCTGACCACAATCCCAGCCTCGCGCAAACGGGCGGTTGCTTTGGTGATGGCAGCCAGGTTGCCAAGCACATCCAGACCGCCTTCGGTGGTCAGTTCCTGACGTTTTTCCGGTACCAGGGTACACTGTTCCGGTTTGATCCGGCAGGCGATCCCCACCATCTCATCAGTGGCGGCCATTTCCAGGTTCAGCTTGGTCTGTATGGTCCGGCGCAGGATCTCAAGGTCACGATCCTGTATGTGGCGGCGGTCTTCCCGCAGATGGATGGTAATTCCTTCAGCACCGGCGAGCTCACCCATGGCTGCAGCAGTAACCGGATCAGGTTCCGTGCCCCCGCGAGCCTGGCGTACCGTGGCTATATGATCAACATTCAGGCCCAGCTTTGCCATGCTACTTCTCTCCTATTTGATGCTTGACCAGATCAGCGATCTCGTTGGCCCATCCGGTAATTTCGTATTTGTCCTGACCTTCCAGCATGATCCGCAGCAGTGGTTCGGTGCCGGAATAACGGATCAAGACCCGGCCTTCATTGCCCAGCTTTTCTTCAACCCCTTTGATGGCGGCGGCAACGGTGGGGATGGTCATGATATCCTGGCGTTCCCTGACCCGTACGTTGACCAGTACCTGAGGCAGGGGGATCATCACCTCTGCAAGTTCCGAGAGCGGTTTTTCCTGACGGCGCATCACAGCCAGCAGTTGCAGGGCAGCCAGCACACCGTCACCGGTGGTGTTGTTGTCCAGGAAAATCAGATGGCCGGACTGTTCACCCCCCAGATTATACCCCCCTTTACGCATTTCCTCCACCACATAGCGATCACCCACGGCGGTCTTGATGATCTTGCCACCCACCTTGCGCAGGGCAATATCCAGGCCCATGTTGCTCATTACGGTGGCAACCAGGCTCTTCTTTTTCAGCTGTTTGCGGGCGATCATGTCAGTGGCGCAGATTGCCATGATCTGATCACCGTTCACCTCATTGCCAAATTCATCGCAGACAATTACCCGGTCAGCATCGCCGTCCAGGGCAATGCCGATATCAGCCCGGTGCTGTTTAACCGCCTCGCTGATCACTTCAGGGTGCAATGAGCCGCAACCTGCATTGATGTTGGTGCCGTTTGGCTTGACCCCCAGCGGGATAACTTCGGCTCCCAGTTCTTCAAACACTGCCGGTGCAACCTTGTAGGCAGCGCCATTACCGCAGTCCAGCACAATCTTCAGGCCTGCCAGATCCAGCTCAGGAGGGAAACTGTTTTTAAGAAACACAATGTAGCGCCCGGCAGCATCATCAATCCTGAACGCCTTACCCACTTCAGTGGCGGTGGGGCGTAGCGCCTCAATCTTCTTGGAATCCAACAGTTTTTCCATCTTCAGCTCGATCTCGTCCGGCAGTTTGTAGCCATCTGCAGAGAAAAACTTGATCCCGTTATCCTGAAACGGGTTGTGGGAGGCAGAGATCACCACACCGGCATCAGCCCGCATGGATTTGGTGATATTGGCAATCCCGGGGGTCGGCAGCGGGCCAACCAGCAGTACATCAACCCCCATGGAGCAGATCCCTGCCACCAGGGCGCTTTCCAGCATGTAGCCGGAAAGGCGGGTGTCCTTGCCGATTACGATCCGGTGGCGGCGTCTGCTGTTGCTCTTGAAGATATATGCAGCGGCCCGTCCCAGCTGCATGGCGGTTTCTGTGGTCATGGGATGGATATTGGCAACGCCGCGAACGCCATCGGTGCCGAACAGTTTTTTCATGGGGGATACGCTCCTTTAGGGTGCCTCAGCCATGGTGCGCCATGGCTTTTTTTAACCGTTTTTTCAGATCTGCCATGTCGATGTCATAGGTGATCTTGCTGTCATGGACCGCTGAGATCTTGCCGGTCTCCTCAGAAACTACCAGCACCAGAGCATCAGATAATTCCGAGAGCCCCAGAGCTGCCCGGTGGCGGGTGCCAAAGCTCTTGGAAATGTCAGGATTGTGGGAGAGGGGCAGCAGGCAGCCGGCCCTGGTGATCTTGCTCTGGTGCAGAATTACCGCACCATCGTGAATCGGCGAGTAGGGGAGAAAGATTGAGTTGAGCAGCTCGCTGGTTACCTTGGCATCAATGTCGGTTCCCACCTGAATCAGGTGCTCAATCGGCTGTTGTCTGACCACCACAATCAGGGCGCCGATCTGGCGGCTGGCCATATCGGATAAAGCCCTCAAAACCTCATCCACCGCTCCATCATCTGCTGGTTGATCAGCTGCCTGCTGCTGGCGTTTGCCCAGCATCAGCAGGGCGCGGCGCAGGTCATTCTGGAAGATGATCGCCAGTACAACCGGTGTGGAGAAGATAATGACATCAATAACACGAATAAGGGGAGCAAAACGACTCAGGCGGGCAATCAGGGAAAAAGCCACCAGTATCCCCATCACCCCCAGCAGGCGCAGGGCAACGTCACGCCGGATCAGCAGGGAGAGGAGATAGATCAGGACAGCCAGAATAATGCTGTCACTGATGCCGGTAAGGTCGATAGGGCAGCTCATGAGTCGTCTCGGGGACTGAAGGATTTACTGGCTGTTGATGGCGTGGGCCATCAGGGCAACATCTTTCATGGCCTGAACATCATGCACACGTACAATCCTGGCGCCTGATGTTACGGCATGGGCTACAGTGGCTGCGGTCCCGAACAACCGATCTGCTGCTGCTTCCCGTTGCAACGTCTTGCCGATAAAGGATTTGCGTGATGTCCCCACCAGTAGTGGATACCCCAGGTTGCACAGCTCCGGCAGGCGGCGCAGCAGCTGCAGGTTTCCGTTCAGATCCTTGGCAAAACCGATGCCGGGGTCCAGGACAATCTGTTTGTGTGCAATACCAGCGGACCGGGCGGTTGCAGCTGACTGTAACAGGCTGCCTGCCACCTCGCCCAGCAGGTCTGTGTAGCCGGTATCCTGCTGCATCTGCTGGGGCGTGCCCCTGGTGTGCATCACAACCAGGCCAGCCTTGTGTCGGGCAACCACTTCTGCCAGGGGCGGATCAAAATTCAAACCGCTGATGTCGTTGATGATCTCTGCGCCTGCTGCCAGGCAGGCATCAGCCACACTGCTTTTCCAGGTGTCAACCGAGATCGGGATGGTAAGCCGGTTGGCCAAGGCCTCAATCACCGGCAGTACCCGTGTACGCTCTTCTTCTGCTGAGACCGCAGGTGCGCCTGGACGGGTACTTTCGCCACCGATATCAAGCAGGTCTGCGCCTTCAGCTTCCAGTTGCAGGGCCCGCTCAACGGCCTGTTCAACCGTAGAATAGCAACCGCCATCGGAAAAGGAGTCCGGGGTGACATTCAGGATGCCCATGATCAGCGGACGCTCCAGAGAGAGCTGACCTCTGGAGGTCTGCCAGATGGTTGGTGGTTGCTGAACAGTTTTCAAAAACAGGGCAAGCTGTGAGGCCAGGGTTTTAAGGCCAAAAGGTTGTCCTGCCAGTTTGTTGCAGAGGGTCTGCAGCTGTTTCCGGGTACCGATTAACAGTACATCGGTACTCGCAACGGAACAGGCCACGGTACCCCGTGCCACTGCAGCATCGCCCCCCAGGGAGAGCATTTCCTGTTTCAGGATGTTGGCTGCTGCTGCCCGGACCTGTGGTACCAGCAGGGCATGCGGTTCCAGTTTGGGCAGCATATGGCAGATTCCAGCCGGATCAACCCCGATCCGTTCCAGCTCTTTCTGTGCAGCTGCAGGGGAGGTGAGGCAGAGGGCGCGAATGGCAAAATCGTGCCCCTTGCTCCTTGCCTCTTGCCCCTGTTCTTCTATCACGCCTGAATATCCACCGGTTTCGGGGCTTCTTCAGTGGTCTCTGCAACAGGTTCTTCCTGTTCTAGCTCAGTTTTTTTACCGTTGCAGATCGGGCCGTTGCCGGCAATGATATCGTCAACCTCCCCGCCGCTCAGGTTTTCCTTTTCAATCAGGCACATGGAGAGCTGATGCAGATGGTCTTCATGCTCCCGCAGGATTGTGATGGCACGGGTATAGCTTTCATCCACAATCCGCTTGATCTCCTCATCAATCTTGATGGCGGTCTCTTCACTGAAGTTCTTGTGCATGGCCATGTCGCGGCCCAGGAAGATCGACTCATCCTTCTTGCCCAGGGAAACCGGCCCCATCAGATCGCTCATACCCCATTCACAGACCATCTTGCGGGCCATTTCGGTGGCACGTTCAATGTCGTTACCGGCACCAGTGGTAAAGGTCTTGAAGATCAGTTCTTCTGCAGCACGGCCGCCCATCAGCACCGCAATCCGGCCCAGCAGAGATTCACGGTTGTAGCTGTGTTTGTCTTCAATAGGCAACTGCATGGTAACCCCCAGGGCACGACCACGGGGGATGATGGAGACCTTGTGAACCGGATCGCTGCCCGGCACCATCTTGGCCACCAGGGTATGGCCGGCCTCATGGTAGGCGGTACTTTTCTTCTCTTCATCAGAGATGACCATACTGCGGCGCTCTGCACCCATCAGTACCTTGTCCTTGGCAGCATCAAAGTCCTGCATATCCACCGATGTCTTGTCGTTACGGGCCGCCAGCAGGGCTGCCTCGTTGACCAGGTTGGCCAGATCCGCACCGGAGAAACCGGGGGTGCCACGGGCAATTACGCCAAGGTCAACCTCGGGGGTCAACGGAACTTTTTTCGCATGCACATTCAGGATCTGTTCACGACCTTTAACATCGGGGCGGGGAACCACTACCTGACGGTCAAAACGGCCGGGACGCAGCAGGGCCGGGTCAAGTACGTCCGGGCGGTTGGTGGCGGCGATCAGGATCACCCCTTCGTTGGACTCAAAACCGTCCATCTCCACCAACAGCTGGTTCAGGGTCTGCTCACGCTCATCATGGCCACCACCCAGTCCGGCGCCACGGTGACGACCGACTGCATCAATTTCATCAATAAAGATGATGCAGGGGGCATTTTTCTTGCCCTGCAGGAACAGGTCACGCACCCGGCTGGCACCTACGCCCACAAACATCTCCACAAAGTCGGAACCGGAGATGGAGAAGAACGGCACTCCGGCCTCACCGGCCACGGCACGGGCCAGCAGGGTCTTGCCGGTACCGGGAGGGCCGACCAGCAGTACCCCTTTGGGGATCTTGCCACCCAGTGCAGTAAACTTTTTGGGCTCTTTCAGGAAGGCGATAATCTCTTCCAGCTCTTCCTTGGCCTCTTCAATGCCGGCCACATCCTCAAAGGTGATCTTGCCCTGGGCCTCGGTCAGCAGCTTGGCGCGGCTCTTGCCAAAGGACATGGCCTTGCCGCCACCCATCTGCATCTGGCGCATAAAGAAGATCCAGATACCAACCAGCAACAGCAGCGGAAACCAGGAGATAAAGATTGAGAACCAGGAAAAGCGCTCTTCTTCCGGCTTGGCCTGGATGGTGATCTTCTTTTCCAGCAGCTTTTCAGTCAGGTCAGCGTCAAAAGTGGGCTTGTAGCTGCGGAACGCCTTTTCCTTGTTGTCCTTGTCCAGATATTTACCGGTCAGGTCATTGCCTTGCAGGATAACCGATTTGATCCGGTTGTCCTCAATCTGGGTCATGAGTTCGCTGAAACTGAGTTTGTCCTCAATAACGCGTGGTTTCTGGAACATGTTGAACAGCATGATCATCATCAGGCTGATGACCAGCCACAGGGCGAGATTCTTGTAGAACTGGTTCAAGAGTTAATCCTCCAATAGCGGAACTTCGGTGTATTCGAGTGTCTGGCGAAATTGAGGAAAATTAACATACTTTATGCTTCAACGACAAGGCTTTTAAGAATTGAGGGGCTGAGGGATCAGGGGAACAGGGGGAGCTGTTCCTGGCCGGAGAGGGTGATGCGGATCGCCTGTTGCTGGTCAGGATTGACCAGGGCATGCCGACTGCGGCGGATACCGGCCAGCCAGAGCGACCGACTGTCCTGGCAGATCAGCGGCAGGCAGGGACGCAGGTGGCGGGGGATCTTCAGGTCGGTCAGGATATCCTGAAGAGAACGGCTGCCTTTGCTTCCCAGCAGTTCCAGGCGGTCGCCGGGGGCAACCGGGCGTACCTGCCAGGGAAAGGGGGCCTGTGTCGCATCAATATAGCAGATTGTGCCGTTCAGCCCTTGCCAGGATAGCGGTGGTTGGGCCTGTTCAACGGTCAGGGCCAGTCCATTGTCAAGCTCGTACCTGCCGTGGCCGATAATGGTGCAGCTGCAGGGTGGGGCAGGTTGCAGCAGTTCTTTAGGGGCAACCAGCAGCTGATCAGCGGTCAGCATGGCAATCAGTCTGCAGGGCAGGTTCAGGCTGGCGCCGGTTTTACCTTCCAGCAGCAGGTTGTCCAGCAGCTGGTAGTGGCGCAGTTCAAAACGTTGCAGGTTGCCGAGACTATCCTGAATGGCCCTGCGGTACAGCCGTAGCCTGAGCGGCCGTGACTGTTGTCTCAGTCCTGACAGCGACAGGGCGTTCCAGCCGGTGCCGCTGCGGGACAGCTGCCTGAAGGCTGTCTCCGTACAGTGGGTCAACAGTGTCTCATCTTCTCCCAGCAGGCTGGCGGTGGCTGACAACCGCTGGGCAATAGCCGGGTTATACTCCTGCAAAAGCGGCAGCAGTTCATGGCGGATACGGTTACGCAGGTAGGCCTGATCACTGTTGCTGCTGTCCTCCCTGAAGGTCAGCTGGCGATCTGTCAGGTGCTTCCGTAGTTCCTGGCGGCTGACACCAAGCAGTGGGCGGATAATCCCGGCCGGATTGACTGGCGCCATGGCAGCCAGCCCGGTGGTCCCGGCGCCACGCAGCAGCCGCAGCAGCAGGGTTTCAGCCTGGTCATCAACATGGTGGGCAACCGCTATGGCAACGGCATGGTGCCGGGTCCGCAGTTCATTGAAAAAAGCATAGCGCACCGTGCGCCCGGCTTCCTCCAGAGAGGTCCGCTGCTGTTGGGCCAGCTGCCTGACAGCAACGCGGCGCAGTTCGCAGGGCAGCTGATAGCGGTCTGCCAACCGCTGGACAAACTGTTCATCTTCATCGCTTTCATCGCCCCGCAGGCAATGGTTCAGGTGAGCAATAATCAGCTGCAGCGGGAAGTCGGGCAGGGTGGCCAGCAGATCCAGCAGCGCCACCGAATCAGCGCCACCGGATACCCCGACAATCAGACAGTCCTCGGGCTGGCAAAGCTTGAACTGTTGGATGGCATCCAGTATCTTTTGGTGGATTATTGCAGGCATGCGTACGGGCTACAGCCACTTTCTGTGTTTGAAATAGAATACCATCCCCACGGTCATGAGGGCCATCAATCCCAGAATGGCAAAGTAGCCGTAATGCCATTCAAGCTCCGGCATATACTTGAAGTTCATACCGTACAGGCCAACCACAAAGGTCAGCGGGATAAAAATGGTACCGATGATGGTCAGAAACTTCATGATTTCGTTGGTGCGGTTACTGATGGTGGAGAGGTAGAGATCCAGCATGCCGGAGAGCAGGTCGCGGAAGGTCTCAACCGTATCAATGGTCTGCACCGCATGATCATGGACATCCCGCAGAAACAGACGGGTGGCGTCGTTGATCAGTTCAGTGTCATCCCGTTCCAGAAAGGATAAGACCTCACGCAACGGCCAGATTGATTTGCGCAGGTAGATTACCTCTTTTTTAAGGTCGTTCAGCTGTATCAGTGTCCGCGGATTGGGGTGCAGGGCAATATTCTCTTCAATATTGATCAACCGTTCCCCGAAGTTTTCAAGCACGGTGAAATAGCGGTCTACCACTGCATCCAACAGAGTGTAGAGCAGGTAATCAGCCCCCAGGGTGCGGAACTTGCCCTTGGCAGAACGTATTCTCTCACGTACCGGTCCAAAGGCATCACCCCGGATCCCTTCCTGAAAGGTCAGCACATAGCCCTTACCCAGAATCAGGCTTAATTGTTCTGCCGTGAAATCACCGTCCGGCAGGGGCAACAGCATCTTGACCACCACAAACAGGTAGTCGTCGTAATCTTCAACCTTGGGGCGTTGCAGCGTACTGACAATATCCTCCAGTACCAGGGGATGCAGGTTGTAGGCCTCACCCAGGCTGCGGATGGTCTCAACCTGATGCACTCCTTCCACATCCACCCAGACCACGCCTGATGGTTTGGGTGGAATAAGGCTTACATCAAGGGTTTCAGAACAGTTCTCCTGCAGCTCTTGTTCGTTATAGGAGAAGACCGAGATGCTGACTGCATCTGCAGGGGCCTCACCAATATGGATCAGGCTGCCAGGGGGCAGACCTTCCTTGGCAGAGCGTGCCCTGAACAGTCTTTTGGGTCGCTTCATGGCTAAATTCCCAAAATGTCGGCCATGCGCAGCAGGTCTTCGTTCAGCTTTTTCTGGCCGCCCTTGACCACCATTTCCAGCAGGGTGGTGGTAAGTGAATTAGCTGACAGACCGACCATTACCCCTTTGGTGCCGGACAGCAGCAGCTCAACTGATTTTCTGCCATACCGGCTGCCCAGCAGGCGGTCAAACACCGAGGGTGCCCCGCCCCGCTGGTAGTGGCCCAGCACGGTCACGCGGGTCTCAAATCCCACTGCATCCTTGATCCCATCAGCAATGGATTGGGCATGACCGGCCCCTTCCGCCATAATGATCAGGGCGTTGGTGCGCCCTTCTTCATAGCGACGATGCAACTGGTGGCACATATCAGTCAGGTCCAGTTCCACTTCCGGCACAATGGCAAACTCGGCGCCGGTGGCTATAGCGGCGGTGGAGGCCAGATAGCCGGAATTGCGGCCCATCACCTCAACAATAAAGGCCCGGTCATGGGAGGAGGCAGTATCCTTGATGCAGTCCACCGCATAGATAATGTTGTTCAGGGCGGTATCCACCCCCAACGCCATGTCCGTATAGGCGATGTCATTGTCAATGCTGGCTGGAATGCCGATTACGGGAAAGCCCATCTTGTCCAGGGCCAGGGCACCGGACAGGGAACCATCACCCCCCACCACAATCAGCCCTTCCACCCGTTCCTTCATCAGGTTGTCCAGGGCCTTTTTGCGCCCTTCTTCAGTACGGAACTCCTGTGATCTGGCTGATTGCAGAAACGTACCACCCCGCTGCAGGGTGCCTGACACCGCCAAGCTGTCCAGTAGGATATACTCGTTCTTCAGCAGCCCGGCATAGCCCTTGCGGTAGCCGATCATTTCTACATCATTAGCAATGGCGGTGCGGGCAGCAGCCCGGATGGTGGCGTTCATGCCGGAACAGTCGCCGCCGCTTGTCAGAATGGCAAGTCGTTTCATGGGTGTCTCCTCAAAAGATCTGGTTATCTGATTCTGTTTATTGTTTTGTGATATGAACGATAGCGCGGTTATGGATGGTACGCAAGCGGGGCACGATAATTTTTCATTGCCGTAGCAAATGGTCAGTGCGGTTTGTCAGCATCGGTGCGTTGCTTTGTAACAAAACCAACGGTCAGGCCGAACGGTGCAGCTATTTTTCCCAGTGTCTCCAAGGTTGGATTGCCCCGGTCACGTTCAATCTCCATCAATACCCTGGGGTATAGCGTAGGTTTTTGGTTACGGGACTTCCTTTGAAATAATGGGAAGCGTCCCACTTTTTTTCGTTAATTAGTTGTTGGTGAATTTCATGTAATTATTAGGCTTGATAACACCTGTTTTCTGAATTATTAGGGGGCCATATTCTTTCAAATTGCTTCTTTCTATTACATGAATTCCATTAATCACTATATTGTGTTGATCAATATTTACGCCAATCAGCGATGAACCATATTGTCTTAAAATAATAATCGAGTTAGGTGACTTTGTTGTTAGAAATTGTTTTTGGTTTTTGGCCTGACTTCTGCCTAAACCTGATGCTATCATCAATGCAATTAATCCAACCAAAACTAAGATGGCGTAATCTCTTCGCATTAGTCTTTGTATCCTATCATTGAACCATATACTTCTTGCTCTTTCCTCACTGAATTCTGATTGAAAAGCCGTCATCTTGTTTGCATACCCTGAAATATGCCTTTTACTCAGAAGAGGGTGTATAAAGTCGAAGTAAAGTTCAAGCACAGGAACAATCAAAATAAATGCAAACGTGGACACATCATTGACTGACCACCAGGCTATTCCGATGAACATTGCCACAAGAATATGTTTACCAATCAGCCTTTTTACAATGCTCTCAGAACTAACCAGTCCAATAAATGGAGATACGAAATGCCCTAACGCGAGTAAAGAACCGAACATTGCTAAAGTGACCGTTACAACTCTGGTAATGCTGATTTCAATTAATTCAGTGGGAATATTGAAATATGTACAGTAACCGCTTTCAAAGCAATAGGCCGTTATATAACCGAAGGCCGTTAATACTGAAATTAGTATGGTGTCAGAAATATAATTTCTTGGATTACCGTTTGAGTCCATTTGTAATTTATCCTATTGCCAACTTACTATTGAGCGGTTCACGCGCGCACGCGCGTGAACCGCTCATCACCCCAAAGAGGGTGGTTGATCAATCCCCGAAGCAGATCCCGATATCCCGTGCCGTCAGCACGGTGTCGCCATTGATATCAACCCTTTTCTGGATGCCCAATGCCTCGGCCAGCGGCACCAGGGCGATATCCGGTGACTTGAGCGCCACCATATGGTCAAACTTACCCGCTTCAATGGCTCGAACCGCTGCTGCACCGAAGCGCAGGGAGAGCAACCGGTCAAAGGTGGTGGGTGATCCGCCCCGCTGCAGGTGGCCCAGCACCATGGAGCGGGAATCCTTGCCGGTGCGCTTGCTGATCTCCTTGGCCACATAGTCGGCAATGCCGCCCAGCACTACATGCTGGCGACCGCCTTCCGCCTCACCCTTGATGACCACATCGCCACCCTTGGGCACGGCCCCTTCAGCCACGACCACAATGGCGTACTTGCGGCCATTCAGCTCGTTTTCCATCAGCTTGTCGCAGACCTTTTCAAGATCAAAGGGGATCTCAGGGATCAGGATTACATCGGCATTACCGGAGATACCGCTGTTCAGGGCAATGAAACCGGCATTGCGCCCCATCACCTCCACCACCATCACCCGATCATGGGACTTGGCAGTGGAGTGCAGGCGATCAATCGCCTCGGTGGCGATGCTTACCGCCGTATCAAAACCAAAGGTGATCACGGTGCCGCCCATGTCATTATCAATGGTCTTGGGAACCCCCACCACCGGCATCCCTTTTTCTGCAAATTGGTGGGCAATCTCCAGACTGCCGTCACCACCAACCGCCACCAGGGCATCAAAACGCAACCGTTTGAAGTTATCCATAACCCGATCTGACAGGTCTCGTTGGATCGAGTCTCCAGCTTCGTTACAGACCGGCATCATGAACGGGTTGCCCTTATTGGTGGTACCTAGAATAGTGCCGCCGACGCTGGCAATGCCGTCCACTTTTTCCGGGGTCAGGCGGATGATTTCGTCGGTGTTCAACAGGCCGGTATAGCCGGATTTAATGCCGTAGACTTCCCACTGGCGGTTGTAGGCAGCCATGGTAACTGCTTCGATCACCGCGTTCAGGCCCGGCGCATCGCCGCCGCCGGTGTTGATGCAGATCTTCATCCGTTTTGACATGGTGTTCCTCCCGGTAGGCTGAGTATGCTGAAAACAGCAGTTTGCCGCAAAAGAGCACAAAGAAATAAAAGAAAATAGTCCGTTGGAATTGTTTTCAAAACACCCTGCAGGTCTGTTTTAAACTGTTCTAAGCGGTTGAAGTTACTTGTGATCCTTGCGTTCTTTAGCGGCTAATCGGTGTGTTTGGGGTTATTCGTCTTCTGTACTGTTCCATAGGGTTTCGCTAAAGCCAAGGCCGCGGGCGGCATACTGCTCCTGCTGGTTCAGTTCGCTCCACTCCTTGTCAGAGCTGGCCGGTGCGTTGTTAGCATCCCAACGATCCTGATTCCAGCCCAGTGCGCTCCAGAGTTGCTGCTCTGTGGCGCTCATATCTTCCCAGCCTAACTGCTCCCAGATGTGTGGGTTTCCCTGCATGCTGCGGACGCTCATGGCTATCTCCTTATGTTCGTGTTCGTAGCTGCTCATGCTGATCTATTCTTTTTTACCAAGTTTCTTCATCCACTCCATCCGTTCCAGAATGCTCTTCTCGTAGCCGTGTCCTTTGGGATCATAGAACTTCCGGCCCTGCAGCCTTTCCGGCAGGTATTCCTGCTGCACATAGCCGCCGCTAAAGTCATGGGCATACTGGTAGCCCCCGTGGTAGCCCATCTCTTTCATCAGCTTGGTGGGGGCGTTGCGGATATGCAGCGGCACCTCCAGTGCGCCGGATTTTCTGACTTCTGACAGGGCTTCGTTGATTCCCATATATGAGGCGTTGGATTTGGGGGCGGTGGCCAGGTAGGTGACCGCCTGGCCCAGGATAATCCGGCCTTCCGGCATCCCCACCATCTGAAATGCCTGCAGAGCCGAGACCGCCATCTGCAGGGCGCGGGGGTCGGCATTGCCGATATCCTCAGAGGCCAGGATGATCATCCGGCGCAGGATAAAGAGCGGGTCTTCCCCTGCCTCCAGCATCCGGGCCAGCCAGTAGAGGGCGGCATCAGGATCGCTGCCCCGCATGGATTTGATAAAGGCGGAGATGACGTTGTAATGCTCTTCACCGCCCTTGTCATACAGCAACGCCTTCTGCTGCATCGCTTCCTGGGCGACCTCAAGGGAGATCACGCTATCCAGCGTCAACCCTGCGGCCACTTCAAGGGTGTTCAATGCCTTGCGGCCATCCCCCTGGGCTGCTTCAGCCAGAAAGGCAAGGGCATCGTCTGCAATGGCAAGCTGCAGGCTTCCCAACCCTTTTTCTGTGTCCTGGAGCGTTTTGAGGAGTAGCGTGCCAAGCTCATCAGCCTCAAGCTGCTTCAGGCGCAGCACACGGCAGCGGGAGAGCAGGGGGGCGATTACTTCAAAGGAGGGGTTTTCGGTGGTGGCACCGATGATGGTGACCAGCCCTTTTTCCACGGCAGGCAGAAAGGCATCCTGCTGGGCCTTGTTGAAACGGTGGATCTCATCCACAAACAGGATGGTGCGGGTGCCACTGCTGGCGTGGGTCTCGGCATCCTTGAAGATTTCGCGGATCTCTTTAACCCCGGCCATGATGGCGGAGAAGAAGACAAAGCGTGAGCTGGTCTCATGGGCAATGATATGGGCCAAGGTGGTCTTGCCGCAGCCCGGAGGCCCCCAGAAGATCATGGAGGGCAACCGGTCTGCCTCAATCATGGTGCGCAGGGATTTACCCGGACCAAGCAGATGTTCCTGGCCGCAAAATTCTGCAAGACTGCGGGGGCGCATCCGTTCTGCCAGTGGTGGCGTCAGTGGCTGATCAAAAAGAGCGGATTGACTGTTCATTACCAGTGGTGGATTCCTTTTAGTTCTACCGGCTGGGGCTTGACCCCCCAGATGTCGCGGGCATACTCGCCAATGGTGCGGTCACTGGAGAATTTGCCCATACCGGCGGTGTTCAGGATCGATTTTCTGGCCCATTCCTCCGGTATCATGTAAAGCCGGTCCACATCGGCCTGGGCATCCATGTAACTGTCAAAATCAGCCAGCAACAGGTAGTAGTCGCTGTTGAGCAGGTTGTCCACCAGCGGGCGGAACAGGCCGGTGTTGCCGGGGGAGAACATGCCGGATGAGATCTGGTCCAGCACAACCTTCAGTTCCGGCAGTTGATAGTAGTAATCCTGAGGGCGGTAGCCGGAGGAACGCAGCCCCACTGCCTGCGGGGTGGTCAGACCAAAGATAAAGATGTTGTCTTTGCCCACCTCTTCCATGATCTCAATATTGGCCCCATCCAGGGTGCCGATGGTCAGTGCTCCGTTTAAGGCATACTTCATGTTGCCGGTGCCGGAGGCCTCGGTACCGGCGGTGGAGATCTGCTCGGAAAGATCAGCAGCCGGAAAGATCCTTTCTGCCAGCGAAACACTGTAGTTGGCCAGAAAGACCACCTTCAGCTGCTGATTTACCGCCGGGTCATTGTTGACCACGTTGCCAACGGCATTGATCAGCTTGATGATCAGCTTGGCTGTGGTGTAGGAGGGGGCAGCCTTGCCGCCAAAGATCACGGTGCGGGGGGGTAGTTCAAGTCCAGGATATTCCTTGAGCCGGTTATAGCGGGCAACTACCTGCAAAATATTCAGCAGTTGGCGCTTGTATTCGTGAATCCGTTTGGTCTGGCAATCAAACAGGGAATCAGGTGATACCTGTACGCAGTTGCGCTGGTAGATATGCTCTGCCAGTTTCTGCTTGTTCATCCGCTTGATATCCATCCAGCGTCTGCGGAACTCACTGTCTTCTGCCAGCGGCTTCAGGTTCTGCAGTTCATCCAGATCAGTGGTCCATTTGTCACCGATCGCCTCGCTGATCAGGTCTGACAGGTGCGGGTTGCAGTGGCGCAACCAGCGACGCTGGGTGATACCGTTGGTCTTGTTGTTGAAACGCTCCGGCCAGACTTCATAGAAGTCGTGGAACAGGTCATCCTTCAGAATTTCACTGTGCAGGGCTGAAACACCGTTGACCGAGTGGCTGGCAACAATGGCCAGATAGGCCATCCGTATCTGTTTTTCACCACTGTCATCAATGATCGACATCCGCTGCAGCCGGGCGGTATCGCCGGGGAAACGTTTTTCCAGCTCTTCCAGGAAGCGACGGTTAATCTCAAAAATGATCAGCAGGTGTCGTGGCAGCAGGCGGCTGATCATCGGCACCGGCCATTTCTCCAGCGCCTCCTGCAGAATGGTGTGGTTGGTGTAGGCAAAGGTCTTGGTGGTGATCTCCCAGGCAGCCTCCCAGCTGAGTTTGCGTTCGTCAATCAGGATCCGCATCAGCTCCGGGATGGCCAATACCGGGTGGGTGTCGTTCAGCTGGATCGCCACCTGATCCGGCAGTTCTGCCAGGTTGTCATGCTTCTTGGCAAAGCGGTAGAGGATATCCTGCACCGTGGCCGAGGCCAGGAAATACTCCTGCCGCAGCCGCAGTTCCTTCCCCTCCAGCATATGGTCGGCCGGGTAGAGCACCTTGGAGATGTTTTCGGTCTTCATCTTGGATTCAACCGAGCCGATGTAGTTGCCCTGGTTGAAGAAGTTCAGGTCAAAATCCCGGCTGGCCTTGGCGCTCCAGAGCCGCATGGTGTTAACTGTGTTGTTCTTGTAGCCCGGCACCGGGAAGTCATAGGCCAGCGCCATGACCTCATAGTAGTCCACCCAGGAGCAACGCTTGGAACCGTCCCGATCGGTAAACTCCACCACCCGTCCTTCAAAGCGGATCGGATGCAGGTGCTCCTGGCGGTCAAATTCCCACGGGTTCTGGTAGCGCAGCCAGTTGTCCGGCACCTCATGCTGGCCGCCATCCACAATCTTCTGGTAGAACATGCCGTATTCATAGCGGATGCCGTAGCCGTAGGCCGGTAGTTGCATGGAGGCCATGGAATCAAGGAAACAGGCGGCAAGACGTCCGAGGCCGCCGTTGCCCAGACCGGCATCCCATTCCACCTCCTGCAGATCCTCAATCTTCAGGCCGAGTTCGGTCAGGGCCTCATCCCATTCCTCCATCACCCCCAGGTTGATCAGGGCATTACCCAGGGTGCGCCCCATCAGGAACTCCATCGAGATGTAGTAGACCCGCTTGGCATCCTTAATGTAGTAGGACTGCTGAGTGTCGATCCAGCGAGTGGCCAGCAGGTCACGCACGGCATAGGCCAGGGCCAGGTACATATCTGCCTTGGTGGCTGAGTACTTGTCTTTAACCAGGGTATGCTGCAGATGGTAGATAAATGACTTTTGCAGATCCTTGACGGTTGGTTGTGCTACCTGGTCCATGGTGCCCTCGTTGTCTTGGAATATGAATGCAGAAGTATACCGCCCAACCGCTGATAGTTCAAGGCGGGCAGTGAAAAAAGAAAGGGGACCTGGCTGGTCCCCCTCTGGTTTGTGCAGGATGATGGATGACGCGCCGGTTACAGTTTGAACCAGCCCACCATCTGTTGCAGTTCATGGGCCAGCTGATCAAATGCCTCAGAGGTCTGCTTGATCTGCTCAATCGAGCTTGAAAGCTTGCCGGTGATCTGATGGATGGCAAGCATGGAGCGGTTGACATCCTCGGCTGTGGCTGACTGTTGTTCGGTGGCGGTGGCAATGGTTTGCACCATCTCAAAGACCTGCTCCACGTTGCCCACAATCTGATCCATGGCGATCTGGGTACTGTCAACGGCAGCCACGATCTTGTCAATCGCCTGCCGCTCATGCTGCATACTGGTTATGGATGAGGTTACTTCAACCTGCATCCCCTTGACTGTGGCAGCGATTTCATCGGCAGATTCAGTGGTGCGCTGGGATAGCTGGCGTACACTGTCGGCAACCACGGCAAAACCACGTCCGCTGTCACCCGCTCTGGCTGCCTCAATGGCTGCATTCAGCGCCAGTAGATTGGTTTGATCAGCAATATCCTTGATCATGTTCACGATCTCATTGATGGCGGCAGATCGCTCTCCCAGTGCTTCAACCCGGGCAACCGACTGTTTGACCATTTCTGCAAAGTCACACAGCTCTCGGGAGGTAAGATCAAGGGACTGCTTGCCTTCTGTGGCCAGGTTTTTCATTCTGCCTGCTGCATCAGAGGTGGCCAGTGCGTTTTGGGAAACATCCTGAATGGTCTGCACCATTTCGGTCATGGCAGTGACCGACTGTTCAATCTGACTGGTCTGGCTGGTGGAGTCGTTTTCAAGCTCTCCGGCGGTGTTGGCCAGTTCATCGGCGCTGTTGGCAACCGTTGCGGTTGAACGGGAGATCTTGCCTGCCATCTCTCGCAGGTTAGTAACCATGGCCCCCATGGATGACAGCACCTTGCCGAATTCATCATTGGTGGAGCGCAGTTGCACCTCTTTCAGGTCGCCTCCGGCAACATGGTCGGAAACCGTAATCAGTTGGGCCAGTGGAGACGATACAGACTTAAAGACCCAGGCGCCAATCACGATACCGGCAACTGCAGCAGCGATGCTGATGATCACCAGCAGGGTAATGCTGGTCTTGACAATCTTGTTAACCGAGGCGATCGCCTTTTCCTGCTCGCCACGGGCCGTTGAAACCGACTCCTTGCCTTTTTCTGCCTGCTTGATGACGATCTCACGCAGCTTCAATGCTGACTGGACCGCCTTCTGCTCCATTTCGAACCTTTTTTTCAGGGTGGCCACAATACCGTTTTCATTCAGCAGCATCCCTTGGATGCCGGTCAGTGCGCCTGCTGCACTGCGCAGCATCTGAAGTTCTCCCTTAACCCCCAGCTTGACCAGATCTTTCTCCAGTTGCGCAACTGATTTTGCTGATTTGGCAAACTCTGCCCGGATGGCCGGTGTCGCCGCATCAATCTCCTGAATGGATTTCAGGGTGAACAGTCTGGCTGAGCCGGCCTCAATGGCCAGACCCTGGCTCATCAGTTCCGAGTTGGCGATCAGGATGCTGTTGGCCTGATTGGATTGGCCGAACATAGTTCCCTGGCGGGCAGCCTCAGCCGTGTACTTTTCTCCAGCCAGGATGGCATCCTGTTCAATGGACAGGGAGAGGGAACTTAGTTTTTCACTTATTTCTCGACTAACCGGTTCAACCTTACTTTTGGTGGCATCATCTTTTTGGGTCAGCCAGTCACCCTGCAGCTTTTGCAGCTCATCCAGGCGCTCAGCCAGCAGTTTAATTTCAGTTGCAGACCCCTTTGAACTTTTCAGGTGTTCATTGTGATTCAGTTTGTTAATCGCAGCATTAACCTTGCCCCGGGCAATCAGCAGGGTTGACCGCTTCTGGGCATTCTGTACCTCGAAAAAGGCCAGTTGCAGATCTTTTAACTGCAGACGTGCTGCTTCGACGCCGCGTAGACGGCTGGAAATCTTGCCTGATTCATCCAGAGCGCTGCTGAATGCGCCGGTGCGATTGCCTTGCAGGGTCCTGATCTTGGTGTCAAGCTGACGCAGTTTTGCGGTTGCCTCAGCCATCCGTTTGTTCAGGTCAATAGACGCCTTGGCAGCATCATCCTGAGCCTTCAGTTTACCGTCTGATATTTCAAACAGTTCAGACGCAACAGTACGTAATGATTCGTGGGTATCCAGTTTAGCGCCGCCTGCTGTCAGGCTTTCCAGCTGTTCCTGTGCTGCTTTGACATCAGCCAACGCCTTTTCTGCCTCTGCCTTGAAGCTCTGCAGTTCCTGGGGTGTTGCAGCGGCGTTAATTTTAAACAGGGTAGCGGTGGCTCCCTGAATCTCCCGCTGGAACTCCAGGGTCCGCATCTGGTACGGAGTACTTTTCTGGGTCAGATAGGAGAGTTTGCCGCTGATAAAGCGCATACCGAAAATGCTGGTTACAACCACCGTTGCCACGATGCCCAGCACAATGACAATATTAAGGGTAAGTTTGGTTTTTATGGTCATAACATGAGATACCCTTTTAGCCTGGGAGACGTAGAAAATGGTTACTTGATCAGTTTGGCGCCGTCACCCTTGATGAATCCTATCAGTTTCTGGATCTTGGCTGATGGGGCGCCCTTGGTAAGCAGGGTGATGTCACGGGCAACTTCCGGTGATTGAGGCGACCAGATACTGTCGTCAACAATTGCTGCCGGGCCGATGCCGATCGCTTCAGGGTTGCTCTTGACCTTGTCCTTCACATCTTCAGCAGTGGTTGCATCAAGCACTTCTTTGGTGACTGCAGTGCCACCCAGGGCAACCTTGCTGAACATGCTGTTGGTGCCGGGAATCAGGCTGCCCCAGACCAGCAGAATCGGCATATCCTTGCCGCCGACATCCTTCCAGTTCTGGGTCTTGCCGCTGAAGATCCCCTGTAACTGCTCTTTGGAAAGGGCAGGGATCTTATTGTCTTTGTGGGTAATGACTACTACGCGGTCCTTGCCGATTACCAGTCCCTGATAGGCGCCGGGGTTTGCCACTGCTACGCTCTCTTTTTTAAGCAGTGCCCACCAGTCATCCAGGGCAAGCCCTGCAGCTGCAGCATCAACGGTTCCTTTTTCAAGCTCGATAAAGGCTTGTTTGGGACCGTTGGAGATGGTGTTAAGGGTAATGCCACTGGCTTTTTCAAAGGCGGCCCGGATCGGCTTCAGGATGTTCTCGGTAGGGGCTGCTCCGGCTCCGATGCGGATATCTTCAGCAAAGGCGGTGCCAGCAACAAGGGTGAGTGCCATGGCGGTAACAATTCGTTTCACAAGAGAAAAATGCATGGTGTACGACTCCTTTCTTGGGGGATGTGAAATTGCTGATTATTTGAATTGTTTAATAAAACTTAAATAAAACAGTATGTTGTGTTTGAGATTAACATATGTACACCGCATTTGAATAGCAAATTGCTGATGAACATGGTTGTGAATCATCGGTTGACACCACAAGCATGAATATATTAGTGTTCATGCTTCTTCCAACCGCTTGATTTGACGATAACAAACAAAGTTTTTGCAGGAGGCTGTGCATGCGTAGTGATATGATTAAGAAGGGTCTGGAGCGTACACCGCACCGGGCATTGCTGAAGGCAACAGGCATACCGCAGAGCCAGATGGACCGCCCTTTTATCGGGGTTGCCACCAGCTTTACCGATCTGATTCCCGGCCATGTGGGGATGCGCGATCTGGAGCGTTTTATTGAAAAAGGTGTTCATACCGGCGGTGGTTATGCCCAGTTTTTTGGTATTCCCGGTGTCTGTGACGGCATCGCCATGGGCCACAAGGGGATGCACTACTCTCTGCCGACCCGTGAGCTGATTGCCGATATGATTGAGTCAGTGGCAGAGGCGCACCGTCTGGATGGTCTGGTGCTGTTGACCAACTGCGACAAAATCACCCCCGGGATGCTGATGGCAGCTGCCCGTCTGAACATCCCCTGTATTGTGGTAACTGCCGGTCCGATGATGAGCGGCAGGGGTGCTGAAGGCCGTGCTTATTCATTTGTAACTGATACCTTTGAGGCGATGGCCCGTTACAAGGCTGGTGTGATTGATGCCAAGGAGCTGCAGGTTTGCGAGGACAACGCCTGTCCCGGTATGGGTTCCTGTCAGGGGCTGTTTACTGCCAATACCATGGCGATCCTGACCGAGACCCTGGGTATGTCTTTGCCCCGTTGCGGCACTGCCCTGGCGGTTTCCGCCATGAAACGGAGGATCGCCTTTGCCTCAGGCGAGAAGATTGTTGAACTGGTCCACAATGATATCAAGCCACGGGACATCATGACCCGGGCAGCCTTTGAAAACGCCATCCGGGTTGACCTGGCCCTGGGCGGTTCTTCCAACACCGTCCTGCACCTGCTGGCCATTGCCCGTGAGGCCGGAGTGGAGCTGCCGCTGGAGACTTTTGATGTGCTGGCCAAGCAGACCCCGCAGCTGGCCTCCATGAACCCGGCCGGCAAGCACTTTATGGAAGATCTGGATATTGCCGGTGGCGTCTGCGGCGTGCTGAAGCAGTTGGGTGACAAGATCATTGATACCCAGACCCTGTTTGGCCTGACCACCCGCCAACTGGCGGCAAGTATTGAAAATGTTGATGAAGAGGTGATTCGTCCCCTATCGGCGCCGGTTAAGAAGGAGGGCGGCATTGCGGTGCTGTTCGGTTCCATCGCGCCGAAGGGGGCGGTAGTCAAGCAGTCCGGTGTGTCGGACAAGATGATGCTGTTTGAAGGCACGGCCCGCTGCTTTGATTCTGAAGAGCTGGCCATGGCAGCCCTGATGGAAGGGGTGATCAAGGCCGGTGATGTGGTGGTAATCCGCTATGAAGGCCCCAAAGGTGGTCCGGGAATGCGTGAGATGCTGGCACCCACCGCTGCCCTGATGGGACTTGGTCTGGGAGATTCGGTGGCCCTGATCACTGATGGCCGTTTCTCCGGCGGTACCCGCGGCCCCTGTATCGGCCATGTCTCGCCGGAAGCAGCTGAAGGCGGCCCGATCGCCCTGATTCAGGATGGCGACCGGATCCTGCTGGATATCCCGAATCGCAAGCTTGATCTGCTGGTGGATGAGGCAACCGTGGCGGCTCGCCGGGCGGCCTGGACAGCGCCGGAGCCAAAGATCAAGACCGGCTGGCTGGCACGTTACGCCAAAGTGGTTACCTCTGCCTATACCGGCGCAGTGACCACTGCTGACTAGGAAACGGCCCTTTTTCGCCCTGGTCCCGCTAGCCTTCGTAACGCCGTGTGCGGCGTACTGCCTGGTACGCCTCCGCGTCGTTCCTCGGCTATCGAAACCAGAACAAAAAATGCCTCGTTTCCCCAACTAAACCACGTGTATCGAAGGAGGAATCTGCCATGAAACGTCTGCTTACCCTCGCTGCTGCCGCTGTTCTGGCCCTGAGTGTCACCGCCTGCAAGACCGATGAATCGGCCCTGCGTGATTCCAGCTCAACCCTGCTGGGTGCCAGAGAGGTCAAGGAGCTGTTACTTGGCAATACGGTTACCGCGGCAAACGGCGATACCTACTATTTTGATCGTGGCGGCGTGGTAATCGGCAAGGGCTCCTATGGTGAGAAGAACAAAGGCAACTGGAACATCACTCAGGAGGGGCAGCTTTGCTTCAGTAACTGGAATGCCAACTTTGCCCCCAGTGCCTGCTACAAGGTCTTCTTTGATAATGTCAGCCAGCAGCGCAAGCTGGTGGACGGCAATGGTGATGTGAAATATACGGTTATTAATATCGTAACCGGTAATCCCAATAATTTTTAGACTTAACGAGGTTTTGCATGAAAATGAATGGAGCACGTATTCTGCTTGAGAGCCTGAAGCGTGAAGGGGTGGATCTGGTGTTCGGCTACCCCGGCGGAACGGTGATCAATCTCTATGATGAACTGATGAATGTGCGGGAGATCCGCCATATCCTGCCGCGCCATGAGCAGGGCGGTACCCATGCGGCTGACGGCTATGCCCGTGCCACCGGCAAGGTGGGGGTGGCGATTGCCACCTCCGGCCCCGGTGCCACCAACACCATCACCGGCATTGCCAATGCCTATATGGATTCAATCCCGATGGTGATCATTACCGGGCAGGTCCCCACGCCGCTGATCGGCAATGATGCCTTTCAGGAGGTGGATATCATCGGCATTACCCGCCCGATCACCAAGCACAGCTTCCTGATCCGGCATGCCAAGGATATCCCGACCATCGTGCGCAAGGCGTTTTATATCGCCCGCTCCGGCCGTCCCGGTCCGGTGCTGATCGACTTCCCCAAGGATGTCCAGATCAGCCAGGCCGAGTTCAAGTGGCCCGAGTCAATTGAGATCCGCGGCTACAAGCCGAATCTGGAGGGGCACCAGAAGCAGGTGGAAAAAGCGGTGGATATGCTGCTGGTTGCTCGCCGTCCGGTTATGTATGTAGGCGGCGGGGTCATCCTGGCAAATGCCGCCGAGGAGCTGACTGAGCTGGCCCGTACCCTGCAGTTCCCGGTCACCACCACCCTGATGGGGCTGGGGGCCTTCCCGGAGAATGATCCGCTGTCCCTCAAGATGCTGGGGATGCACGGTGCCTATGCCGCCAACATGGCCATGACCCACTCGGATCTGATCCTGGCGGTCGGCGCCCGTTTTGATGACCGGGTAACCGGCAAGATCGCCACCTTTGCACCCCACGCCAAGATCATCCATATCGATGTCGATCCAACTTCGATCCGTAAGAACGTGCGGGTTGATCTGCCGATCGTGGGTGACACCAAGGATGTTCTGGTCAAGATGATTGAATGCCTGAAAGGACAGACCGAGAAGGTATCTGCGCAGCACAGTGCCATGGAGGCATGGCATGAGGATATCAGCGGCTGGAAGGCAAAGCATCCGATCGCCTACAAGCAGAGCAGCAGCGTGATCAAGCCCCAGTATGTGATTCAGAAGCTGCGTGAGCTGTCAGAGGATGATGCCATCATGGCGACCGACGTGGGTCAACATCAGATGTGGACCGCCCAGTTCTTTGAGTTCAACCAGCCTCGGACGCTGCTGACCTCCGGCGGTCTGGGCACCATGGGTTTCGGTCTGCCGGCAGCCATGGGGGCACAGGCTGCCTATCCCAAACGCCAGGTGATCTGCGTCTGTGGTGACGGTGGCGTGCAGATGAACATGCAGGAACTGGCTACCCTGGTACAGCATCGTCTGCCGGTCAAGATTGTTGTCCTGAACAACAACTTCCTGGGAATGGTGCGTCAATGGCAGGAGCTGTTCTTTGACAAGCGTTACTCCCAGACCTGTCTTGAGCTGCCGATGGATTTTGCCAGGATTGCCGAGGCCTACGGCGCCAAAGGGCTCAAGGCGGACAAGCCGTCCGAGGTGGAGCAGGTGATCAAAGAGGGCTTTGCCCATGACGGTCCGGTGATCATGGAGTTCAAGATCGCCCGGGAGGAAAAGGTGTTGCCGATGGTCCCTGCCGGGGCGTCGCTGAATGAAATGGTGTTGAACGCCTAGGGACTTGGAGGAAACGAGCTAATGCAACATACCATATCGGTTGTGGTAGAGAATGAATTCGGCGTACTGGCCCGGGTTTCGGGCCTGTTTTCCGGTAGAGGATTTAACATAGACTCGCTTACGGTTGCGCCAACCAGTGATGAATCGCTTTCCCGGATTACGATTGTCACCAGGGGTGATGACGCGGTCCTTGAGCAGATTACCAAGCAGTTGAACAAACTGGTGGATGTGATCAAGGTGCTGGACTTCAGTGACGGCAGCGCCATTGAACGTGAACTGGCACTGATCAAGGTGACGGCCGAAGACGATAGCCGGGCCGAGGTCTTGCGGATCGTTGATATTTTCCGGGCCAAGATTATTGACGTCACTCCCAAGTCCTATACCATCGAGGCCACCGGAGCCCCGGCCAAGATCAATGCCATCCTTGACCTGCTGCGTCCCCTGGGGTTGAAGGAGCTGGTCAGGACCGGTGCGGTTGCCATCGGGCGTGGTGCCAAGGGCTGGAAAGGGTAGCAGCAGGCAGGCGCCGATTGACAGCAGCAGGCTCCTGTAGTATCGTGCGCTGCGTTTTTTAAACAGGAATACGCTATTTCAACAGATGCAAAACATACGAGGAGAATGTCAATGAATGTGTATTACGATCGGGATTGCGATCTCGCATTAATCCAGTCCAAGAAGGTGACTATCGTCGGTTACGGTTCCCAGGGCCATGCCCATGCCTGCAATCTCAAGGATTCCGGCGTGGATGTGACGGTGGCACTGCGCGAAGGTTCTGCATCAGCTGTCAAGGCACAGAACGCAGGCCTCAAGGTAGCGACCGTTGCCGAGGCGGTTGCCTCTGCAGACGTGATCATGATCCTGACCCCGGACGAGTTCCAGTCGGTACTGTACCGTGACGAGATCGAGCCGAAGCTGAAGAAGGGCGCTACCCTGGCCTTTGCCCACGGTTTTGCCATCCACTACAATCAGATCGTACCCCGTGCTGATCTGGACGTGATCATGATCGCCCCCAAGGCGCCGGGTCACACGGTGCGCTCAGAATACGTCAGAGGTGGCGGCATCCCTGACCTGATCGCCGTATTCCAGGATGCCTCGGGCAAGGCCCGCGAAGTGGCCCTCTCCTATGCCAGCGCCATCGGCGGCGGCCGCACCGGCATCATTGAGACCACCTTCAAGGACGAGACCGAGACCGACCTGTTCGGCGAGCAGGCCGTACTTTGCGGTGGCGCAGTGGAGTTGGTCAAGGCCGGTTTCGAGACCCTGGTTGAGGCCGGTTATGCCCCAGAGATGGCCTACTTTGAGTGTCTGCATGAGCTGAAACTGATTGTCGACCTGATGTTTGAGGGCGGTATCGCCAACATGAACTACTCCATCTCAAACAACGCCGAGTACGGTGAGTATGTCACCGGGCCCAAGGTGATCAACGAGCAGAGCCGCGCTGCCATGAAGGAGTGTCTGAACAACATTCAGAACGGCGAGTACGCCAAGCGCTTCATCCTGGAGGGGATGTCCAACTATCCCGAGATGACAGCTCGTCGTCGCCTGAATGCCGCCCACCCGATTGAGGTGGTCGGTGGTAATCTGCGCGCCATGATGCCCTGGATAGGCAAAAACAAGATTGTTGACAAGGCGAAGAACTAAGCTGCCGTTGTAACTGCTATTCAGACCCCGCTCTTACTGGGAGCGGGGTTTTCTACGTTATGTATAATGGACTATTCATGCGCCCATCAAATGCCCTGATAACCCCTGAAGGATACCCGTTTATCGCCTATAGTGCCGGTCTGTTTCTGTTTCTGGCCGGCGGTGCCGTACTGCTGAAGTCGGTTGCATTGGCGGTGCCTGCCGCTGTTACGCTGCTGTTGGTGCTGTTTGTGATATCATTTTTTCGCAATCCGGAACGGATGCCGCCGGCTGATACGGCCCTGCTGGTGGCTCCTGCCGATGGGACGGTGGTCTACGTCGGACCGGCGACCCAGGAGCATCTGGGGGCCTGTCAGAAGATCAGTATCTTCATGTCGGTCTTTAACGTCCATGTGAATCGTGCCCCCATCTCCGGCACGGTGGTGGATCGTTTTTACAAACAGGGTAAGTTTTACGATGCCCGCCATGCCGATGCCTCCTGCGAAAATGAGCAGTGCGGGCTGGTCATGGAGCAGGATAACGGCGTACGGGTGGCCTTCGTGCAGATAGCCGGACTGATTGCCCGCAGAATCCTCTGCTACGCGGAGGTCGGCGACCGCCTTGAACGGGGGCAGCGCTACGGCATGATCCGTTTTGGATCCAGGGTTGATGTCTATCTGCCGGAGGGTCTGGAAAGTCTGGTAACTGTGGGACAGACGACTGTCGCAGGTGAAACAGCCCTGGTCAGGCTGGGGTAACACCAACAAGGAGCCAACACCTATGGAGACACCGGAACAATTAGACCCGCAGCCTGTCGAGAGGCATGAAAACATCAGGCGGGGGATCTATATCCTGCCGAACCTGATTACTGCCGGCAGCCTGTTTGCCGGGTTCTACAGTATGGTTGCCACCCTGAACGGTAATTACGGTTCAGCAGCAATCTGGATCTTCATCTCGGCTGTCTGCGACGGCCTTGACGGCAAGGTGGCACGTCTGACCAATACAACCAGCCAATTTGGCGTTGAGTTTGATTCACTGGCAGATCTGGTGGCCTTCGGAGTGACACCCGGCCTGATGATGTACGCCTGGGCCCTGAAGCCGTTTGGCCGCCTGGGCTGGTTGGCGGCGTTTCTGTTTGTGGTCTGCGGCGCCCTGCGGCTGGCCCGTTTCAACGTGCAGGTCAGCACGGTTGAGAGCAAACGCTTCGTCGGTCTGCCGATTCCGGCGGCAGCCAGCATGGTTGCCTCCACCGTCCTGCTCTTTAATCATTTCGGCTGGCCCAGCTCCTACAAGAAACTGGCCATCCTGGTCCTGATCTATCTGCTGGCCTTCCTGATGGTTTCCAGTGTCAAATACTACTCATTCAAGGATCCGGAGCTGATCAAGAAACAACCGTTCGGCTTCCTGGTGCTGGCCGTGGTGCTGCTGATCATTGTCGCGGCTGAGCCGGCGGTGATGATATTTGTGATTATGCTTAGTTATGTGCTTTCCGGACCGATTGGCCTGTTACTGAGCTGGCCACGGCGGCGGCGGCTTGAAAAGGCGATTCACAAGGGGCATGAGGAGCTGTTGCAGGAGCATGAGCCGGTGCTCAGGGGAGGGGATGGATCGTAACCTGCAGACCGGCATGACTGAGCTCCAGAATGGCATAGGAGTGAAACGGCGCCGGAGCGGTCAGAGTGCCCGGATTGATAAGCCAGATACCTTCCTGTCTGACAGCCTGAGCAAGGTGGGTATGGCCATACAGAACGGCATCAACACCGGTCGCGCGACCCTGCTCAAGCAGGCGTGCCAGGCCGCCTTTGACACCATAGCGATCACCATGGCAGAGCAGCAGACGGACACCCGCCCACTCACGGATCAGCTCCCGGGGGGCTGTTGATCCGAGGTCACAGTTGCCGGCTAACCGTACAACCGGACACCCCTCGTCAAGCACTGCCAGTAACGCGGCATCCTCTTCGCCATCGCCCAGATGTATAATCGCCTCACATCTGCCGGCTGCTTCGTGAGCCCGTAGCAAGGCAGCCTGATTACCGTGGGTGTCTGAAACAACCAGAATTCGCATAGAAGTGTTACCTCTGAAGGCGGCATCTGCCGCAGGAGTTGTTATGTCTGCAAAAAAAATTCTACTGATTGTAGGCGCCTGTTTTGCCGGCCTGGTGCTGCTCTTTCTGGGAAGCGTCGTCCTGGCCAAGCTGCTTTTCAGTGACAAGGAAAAGGGGTTCGTCAGTGGCCCCGGAGTCGGACTGGTTGAGGTCAAGGGAATGATTGTTGACTCAACTGAACCGATCCGGCAACTGCGCCATTTTGCTAAAAAAGATTCGGTCAAGGCGGTGGTGTTGCGGATCGACTCCCCGGGCGGGGTGGTCGGCCCCTCCCAGGAGATTTACGAAGAGGTGCGCAAGCTGGCCGCCAGGAAGAAGGTGGTGGTCTCCATGGGCAGCCTGGCAGCCTCGGGAGGTTACTACATTGCCGCGCCTGCCTCGGTGATCTATGCCAATCCCGGCACTATTACCGCCAGTATCGGCGTGCTGATCAAATTCTCCAACCTTGAGGGGCTGTTCGGCAAGCTGGGGGTCAGTTCCACCACCATTAAAACCGGTTCCTTCAAGGATGCCGGTGCACCGGACCGCCCGCTCTCGCCGGAAGACCGGGCCATGTTTCAGGCCCTGATCGACAGTACCCATGAGCAGTTTGTCAAGGCCGTGGCCGAGGGACGCAAACTGCCGGTGGATGAGGTGCGCAGGATCGCCGATGGCCGGGTCCTGTCGGGTGAACAGGCCAGGGCGCTCAAACTGGTTGATAAGCTGGGCAACCTGCCGGATGCCGTCGAAGAGGCCGGCCGGCTGGCCGGTATCTCCGGTGAGCCGGCCCTGATACTGCCCCCCAAGAAAAAGGTCAACTACCTTGAACTGCTGGCTGAGGGGGCAGAGGAAAAATTCAATGGCGTCCTGAATAAGGCGGTGGGACGGGGCCTGCAGGTCACCTACGAGTAGGAGCGGCTCTTTTCCGTCCTGACCGCGTCAATCTGCGGGATACTTTGTGCGGCGTGCTAACCCGTACGCCTCCGCAGTATCCCTTGCTTGCCGCACCCAGAACGAAAAACTCCGCGCTCCTTCAGCTATCTGTTTTGCCTACTTCCGCTTTTGCAGCCGTGCGTGGGCTTCCAGCAGAATCTTTTCCGTGGTGTCCCAGTTAATGCAGGCATCGGTGATGGATACGCCGTACTTCAGTTGCGAATGGTCTGCCGGCACCTTCTGGTTGCCTTCCTCCAGGTTGCTTTCGATCATCAGGCCGGAGATTGACTGATTGCCCGCCACCACCTGATCGATGATCTGTTCCAGCACCTCCGGTTGCTTACGGTAGTCTTTGTTGGAGTTGCCATGGCTGCAGTCCACCATGATGGTGGGGGCCAGACCGTTCTTTTTCAGGCTTTCCTCGGTATGGGTGATGTCTTCCGGCAGATAGTTGGGTTTGCGTGAACCGCCCCGCAGCACAATATGCACATCCGGATTGCCGGTGGTCTGTATGATGGAGGCACGTCCTTCACGGTTGATACCCAGGAAGCTGTGGGGAGCACGGGATGAAATCATGGCATCAATGGCGATCTGCAGATTGCCGTCGGTGCCGTTTTTGAAGCCGATCGGGAAGGAAAGGCCGCTGGCCAGTTCCCGGTGGGTCTGGGATTCGGTGGTGCGTGCGCCGATCGCGCCCCAGGAGATGAGGTCAGCCACGTATTCAGGGGTGATCGGGTCAAGCATCTCGTTGGCCACCGGCACCTCAAGGTCTGTCAGGCGGCAGAGCAGGCCGCGGGCAATTCCCAGTCCCTTTGAAATCTTGTGCGAACCGTCCATGCCCGGATCGTTGATCAGCCCTTTCCAGCCCACTGTTGTGCGCGGTTTTTCAAAGTAGACCCGCATCACCAGCATCAACTGGTCATCGACCCGCCGGGAGAGGGCGGAAAGACGCTTGGCGTAGTCAACAGCCGCTTCGGTATCGTGGATTGAGCAGGGGCCGACCACCACCATCAGACGGCGATCCCGACGCTGCAGGATCTCTTTGATCTTTTCCCGGCTGCGGGAGACAAATTCCCGGCCGGTATCCGACATGGGAAACACCTGGCGGAGATCAGCCGGGGCTATGATGGGGGTGATGCCTGAAACCTTCAGGTTATTGGTCTTGATCATGGTAAGGCCTCGCTGCAGGTAAAATGGAAACAGGTATTCTTTCTACTGGATAGGGGTAAAGCTTGTCAAATTCAAACAGGTTTCGTGGTACCAAACCAGCCGTATTTCTTGACCGTGACGGCACCGTTAATATTGAAAAAGAGTACCTCTACCGGGCTGATCAGTTTGAATTTACCCCCGGAGCGGTCGAGGCGATCAAGCTGCTGAATCAGTCCGGCTATCTGGTGGTGGTGGTCACCAACCAGTCCGGTGTGGCGCGGGGCTACTATGGCGAGGCCGATGTGGAGAGGCTGCACAGCCATATCGATCAATTGTTGCAGTCGCACGGGGGGCGGGTGGATGCCTGGTACTACTGCCCCCATCATGCAAGCGGCAAACCACCTTATAACCGGGAGTGTCATTGCCGCAAGCCGCTGCCCGGCATGTTGTTGCAGGCGGCAGCAGACCACGGCATTGATCTCTCCCGTTCCTGGATGGTGGGAGACAAACTGGTTGATATTGAGGCCGGCCTGGCGGCCGGATGCAAGCCGGTATTGGTGATGACCGGCTATGGTGCCGAGGCGGCCGACGGTCTGTCGCCGGAGGTGCCACGCTGCCCTGATCTGCTGGCTGCAGCGCAGCTGATTGCGGCTGTTTGACAGGCGGTTCGAGCCTGTGCTAATGCTACTTCCTGCTACTCTATGAAATGAGACCTGTATGCTCCTGCCGCCCGCAAAGAAGGAGGCGAGCAGAGGGATAACCCTGATCTATGTTTGAATTTATTCGTAAATTTACCCTGCCGATTCTGGTCTGTGTGGGGCTTCTGGCCGCTCTGATTACCTATTCGCTGAATCTGCCGCGGACACGTCAGGCAAATCTGCTTGAACGGGGTGTCAACGGTTCGCTTGCGCCGATGCAGGAACAGGCATCTCGCAGTGGCGGGTTCTTCCGGCGGATCTGGCATGACTATATTGCGCTGGTTGACCTGAAACAGGAAAACGTCCGTCTGAAAGATGATATCAAACACCTGAACAGCGCCCTGGCTGCGGCAGGTGAATCGTTACGGGAAAACGAGCGTCTGGTCCGCCTGCTTGCTCTGCGGAAGAGCATCAAGGAACCAGCTGTTGCAGCAATGGTGATTGGTGAGGATGTCACCCCCTGGTTCCGCTCGCTGACCATTGACCGCGGCTCCGAGAGCGGTATCCGGGAGGGGATGCCGGTTCTGGCGGCAGACGGCGTGGTGGGACAGACCGTCAAGGTAACGGCAAACTCAAGCCGGGTACTGCTTTTGACGGACCACGCCAGCGGTATTGCCGCCATGGTGCAACGTTCCCGTGCCCGCGGAGTGGTCAAGGGGCGTGGCGATAACCTTTGCTCGCTTGAGTTTGCCATGCGTGGCGAGGATGTGCAGGTTGGTGATCAGGTGCTCAGCTCGGGTATCGGCGGTATCTTTACCAAAGGTCTGCCGATCGGTGAGGTGACCATGGTAAAAAAGGGGGAGTACGGTATCTTCCAGACCGTTACGATTCGTCCTGCAGTCAGCACTGCGCACCTTGAGGAGGTGCTGGTGGTACTTCGTGCCCCTCAGAATTAAGGACAGGCTGTTATGACCGGTTTTTTGAAGGGAACAGCCCTGGTTCTGGGGGTTGTGCTGCTGCAGACATCGGTGCTGCCGCAATACCTGCTGTCACTCTACAAGCCTGACCTGCTGTTGATACTGATGGTCTTTCTTGCATTGCGCGCTCCGGTCAGTACCAGTCTTCCGGCTGCCTATGGCCTGGGGTTGTTGAAGGATTGTCTGAGCGGGCTCTATCTCGGTTTGAACGCCTTTTCATTCCTGCTGGTGTATCTGGTCCTGAAGACCCTTTCCGACCGTCTCTACGTCCAGAATGCGTTGCTGCTGGTCCTGACGGTCTCCCTTTCCACGTTTGCCACCATGCTGATCAACGCCCTGCTGCTGTCGATCTTCTCAGAGGCTGCAGGGATTTTCTCGTCATTGATGGCAGCCCTGATTCCCCACCTGCTGGTTAACGCATTTGTGGCATCTCTGGTGGCAGCCCTGCCTGAATTCGGCCGGCCCAGGACCGCAAAATGATCAAAGTACAGCGTTACGTCAGAGAAGTCGCCCAGCCTCGGCAGCGTACCATTCCGTTGGCCATTGTGGTGACGGTGCTGTTTTTCCTGCTTTTGTTGCGCCTCTGGTACCTGCAGATCATCAGGGTTGACGACTACCGGGCCATGTCGGAAAATAACCGGCTGCGTTTTCTGCCCGTTGCTGCCTCTCGCGGTGCCCTGATGGATCGTAACGGCACCGTCATGGTCAATAATCGCCCCTCCTTCAGCCTGTCGATCATTCCCCAGGAGGTCAAGGACGTCGAGGGGATGCTGGATAAGCTGGCATCGCTCCTGAAGCTGGATAAGGCCGAATTGCAGGAGCGCTGGGAGAAGTCAAAAGGGCGCGCCCGCTATTACCCGGTCGTGATTGCGGTCAACATCAGCCGCGAACAGGTCGAAATTGTCGAAGAAAACAAGTTGTGGCTGCCCGGTGTGGAGGTCAGTGTCAAGCCGGTTCGCGAGTACGCCTTTCAAAATTCGGGTGCGCATCTGTTGGGCTATATTGGCGAAATATCTGATAAAGAGTTGGATTTGCCAGCCTACGGCGACTACAATCCGGGCGACTATATCGGTAAGAACGGCATAGAAAAGGCATGGGAGAGTGAGCTGCACGGCAGTGACGGAGGCCGTCAGCTTGAAGTGGACTCACGGGGGCGCGTCCTGCGGGTGTTGAGCGAGAGCAGCCCCACGGTGGGAAACAGCCTGGTCCTGACGGTTGACAGCCGCCTGCAGCGTACAGCAGAGCAGGCGTTCGGAGGGCAGGCCGGCGCTGCGGTGGTGATGAATGTCAACAACGGTGAAGTGCTGGCCTTTGTCAGTAGCCCGACCTTTGACCCGTCGCTCTTTGCCGGGCGTATTCCGGCTGATATCTGGAAGGGGTATCTGGAAGATAAACGGCATCCCCTGGAAAACAAGGCCCTGTCCGGCCAGTATCCGCCCGGTTCCACCTTTAAGATGCTGACCGCCCTGGCAGGCCTTGAAGCGGGGGTGGTTAATGAAAATACAAGCGTATACTGTGACGGTGCCTATGAAATGGGGGGCAGCAAATTCCGCTGTTGGAGCAAGTCCGGCCATGGCAGCGTGAACCTGCGTAAATCACTGAAAGAATCCTGCGACGTCTACTACTATCAGCTGGGGGAAAAACTGGGGGTGGACCGGATTGCCGCCATGGCGGAGCGCTTTCTGCTGGGGCGTGAGATGGGTATCGGGCTGCAGAATGAGAAAAAAGGGCTGATTCCCACTTCGGCCTGGAAACTGAAACGTTTCGGCAAAAAGTGGTTTCCCGGCGAGACCCTGCCGGTGGCCATCGGCCAGGGTTATCTGCTGATGACCCCGATTCAGCTGGCCTCCATGGTGGCGACGGTTGCCAATGAAGGGACCATCTACCGTCCACACCTGGTCAAGAGGGTCGTTGACCCGGACGGCAAGACCATCAAGGAGTTCAGCCCGGAAGTTCTGGGAACCACCGGCATCTCTCCGGCTTCATTTAAAAAAGTGAAACAGGGCCTCTTTGCCGTTGTCAACGATCCCGGCGGAACCGGTGCCAATGCCCGTCTGTGGGATGTGAAAGTGGCCGGCAAGACCGGTACGTCGCAGGTGGTAAAACTGGGGGAGGACCGTAAGAAGGCGGTTGCCTACCAGTATAAGGACCATGGCCTGTTTGTGGCCTTTGCCCCCTTTGACAAACCGGAGATTGCAGTGGCCGTGGTAGTGGAACATGGTGGCGGCGGCGGCGCGGTGGCGGCTCCGATTGCCGGCAGGATTCTGCGCAACTATTTTGATTTGCAGAAACCCCCGGCGCCCAGACAGAAGACAGAAGATGCGCCGCAGGATGAATCCCAGGCCGAGACCCCGGTCAAAAAACTGGAAAGCCAGGCGCAACAGGGGGCTGACGAGTGATTGATCGACGTCTCGTAACCAACTTTGACTGGACCCTGATCGGTCTGGTCAGTGCAATTTGCCTGATGGGGATACTGAATGTCTACAGCGCCTCTGCAGCGTATAAAATGGGCGGAGCCCCCTATTATATCAAACAGCTGAACTGGATGGCCTTCGGGCTGCTTCTGTCGCTGGTGGTGGCAAGTCTTGACTACCATATCCTGGAGGACTTCTCCTACTGGTTCTACGGTTTCCTGATACTCCTGCTGGTGGCTGTGTTGCTGGTGGGGAAACGTTCCTTGGGGGCTACCCGCTGGCTTAATCTGGGGTTTTTTACCATTCAGCCGTCAGAGTTAATGAAAATTGTCATAATCGTAACCTTTGCCCGCTTTTTTAATAACTATCATGCTGTAGGCGGACTTTCAGTCAAGGATATGTTGTTTCCCCTGGGGCTGCTGGCCATGCCTGCCCTCTTGATCATGAAACAGCCTGACCTCGGCACCGCCACCCTGGTGGTGCTGATAGCCATTTCCATGGCTTTTTACATCGGATTCCGCTGGTCCACCATTGTGACCTTTGCCCTGGTGACGGTGCCCTTTTTCTGGTTCACCTGGTCGGTCTACATGAAGCCGTACCAGAAAAACCGCGTGCTTGATTTCATTAACCCGGAACGCTCGCGTCTGGGCAGCGGTTACCATATCATCCAGAGCAAGATTGCGGTCGGTTCAGGTGGATTCTGGGGTAAGGGCTATGTCAAGGGAACCCAGGCCCAGTTGCGCTTTCTGCCGGAACAGCATACCGACTTCGCTTTTTCCGTCTTTGCCGAGGAATGGGGCTTCTTCGGCACCCTGATCCTGATTGTGCTGTATCTCTGCCTGGTCCTCTGGGGGCTGAATATTGCCCGGCGCTGCAATGACCGTTTTGGCGGGTTACTGGCGGTCGGTGTAACCGCCATGCTGTTCTGGCACACGGTTATCAACATCGGCATGGTGATCGGCCTCTTTCCGGTGGTTGGGGTGCCGCTGCCGTTCTTCTCCTATGGTGGTACCTCCATGATCACCTCCATGGTCGGTGTCGGTATTTTGCAGAGCATCAGCATGCGACGCTTCATGTTTTAACTTTTTTGTGCTAAAGTCCACCGGTTTCCCCATCTAAAATATTTAACCACGCTTGGAGATACACAATGCTCAGTACCCTGATTCGCAAGGTTATCGGCAGCAAGAATGAACGTGAATTGAAACGGCTCTGGCCGATTGTGGCAAAGATAAACAGCCTTGAACCCCAGATGCAGGCCTTGTCCGATGAGGAGTTGCGGGGCAAGACTGCAGAGTTTAAGGAACGCTACAGCAAGGGTGAGTCCCTTGACGCCCTGCTGCCGGAAGCGTTTGCGGTCTGCCGCGAGGGTGGGCGCCGTGAGCTGGGGATGCGGCACTTTGATGTGCAGCTGATCGGCGGTATGACCCTGCATGCCGGCAAGATTGCCGAGATGAAGACCGGCGAGGGGAAGACCCTGGTGGCAACCCTGGCCGCCTACCTGAATGCGATCTCGGGCAAGGGCGTGCATGTAGTGACGGTGAACGACTACCTGGCCAGGCGTGACTCGGAGTGGATGGGGCGGCTCTACGGTTTTCTGGGGCTGACCACCGGCGTGATTGTCCATGGGCTGGATGATGAACAGCGCCGTGCAAACTACGCTGCCGATATCACCTATGGCACCAACAATGAATTCGGTTTTGACTATCTGCGTGACAACATGAAGTTTTCGCTGGATGACTATGTCCAGCGCGGCTTCAATTTTGCCGTTGTCGATGAGGTTGACTCGATCCTGATCGATGAGGCCCGTACGCCGTTGATCATCTCCGGCCCGACCGAGGAATCTACTGACAAGTATTACGTCATCAACCAGATCATTCCGCGCCTGGAGCAGGGTGAGGTCAAGGAGGTTGAGGCCAATACCCTGTCCGGCAAGAAAAAGGTCTACACCGGCGACTTCACGATTGATGAAAAGGCCAAGAGTGCCACCCTGACTGAACAGGGGGTCTCAAAGGTCGAAAAACTGCTCAAGATCGAAAACCTGTATGATCCCCGCAATATCGAGACACTGCACCATGTCAACCAGGCCCTGCGCGCCCATGCCATGTATCGCCGGGATGTTGACTATGTGGTCAAGGATGGCGAGGTACTGATTGTTGACGAATTTACCGGCCGCCTGATGCCTGGCCGGCGCTGGTCCGACGGTCTGCACCAGGCGGTTGAGGCCAAGGAAGGGGTGCGGATCGAGAGCGAGAACCAGACCCTGGCCACCATCACCTTCCAGAACTACTTCCGGATGTATGCCAAGCTGTCCGGTATGACCGGCACCGCCGATACCGAGGCGGAGGAGTTCCACAAGATCTACAAGCTGGATGTGACGGTGATCCCCACCAACCGTCCCCTGCTGCGACCGGACTATCCGGATGTGATCTACAAGACCGAACAGGAGAAGTTCGCCGCAGTAATCAGCGATATCAAGGAACATTATGAAAAAGGACAGCCCTGTCTGGTGGGCACCATCTCGATTGAAAAGTCCGAGGTACTGTCTGAGCTGCTGCGCAAGCAGGGTATTCCCCACTTTGTCCTGAACGCCAAGCAGCATGAGAAAGAGGCTGAAATCGTGGCTCAGGCCGGTCGCAAAAAGGCGATCACCATCGCCACCAACATGGCGGGCCGTGGTACCGACATCGTGCTGGGGGGCAACCCGGACAGCCTGCTGAAACAGTGGCGCCTGGCCAACCCTGAAGCCACAGCAGAACAGGCGGCTGCCATGCTGGAACAGTACCGGCAGCAGTGTGCCGCAGAGCATGACGAGGTGGTGGCCCTGGGTGGTCTGCATATCATCGGCACCGAGCGCCATGAGTCCCGCCGGATTGACAACCAGTTGCGGGGCCGCTCCGGTCGTCAGGGCGACCCCGGCTCGTCCCGGTTTTATCTCTCGCTGCAGGATGACCTGCTGCGGATCTTCGGTTCCGAGCGGGTGGCCAAGATCATGGACTTCCTCAAGATAGAAGAGGGAGAGGCAATTACCCACGCCATGATCAATAAGTCGATCGAGAATGCCCAGAAAAAGGTGGAGGCCCACAACTTCGAGATCCGTAAACACCTGATCGACTACGATGATGTCATGAACAAGCAGCGTGAGGTGATCTACACCCAGCGTCGCGAGATCCTGGCCGGTGAGGATATCCGTGAGAGCTTCCTTGAGATGCTGGACGACACCATCAGTGATATCGTCAAGGCCTATGCCTTTGAAAAGGATGCGCCGCTTGAGTGGGACTGGGAGTCGCTCTCGGAGACGGTCTTCCGTTGTTTTTCCATACAGCTGGAGCTGTCCCGTGAGATGATTGCCCGCCTGAATGCCGACGGCCTGCAGAAGATGCTGCAGGAACAGGCCCATGAATCCATCAAACGCAGGGCCGATGAGCTGGGCGATGAACTGATGGATCACCTGATCCGGGTCGTCATGCTGCAGGCTATTGACGTACACTGGAAGGATCACCTGCTGAATATCGACCACCTCAAGGAAGGGATCGGGCTGCGCAGCTACGGCCAGAAGGATCCCAAGCAGGAGTACAAGAAAGAGGCCTATCAACTCTTCATGGAGATGATCATCCGGATCCGTGAGGAAACGGTCGAAAAGGTCTTCTGGGTACAGATTGAAAAAGAAGAGGATATTGAGGAGCTGGAAGAAGAACAGGTGGAACGCAGCCGCAAGATGTTCAAGGCCATCACGGTCAACGATGACGAACATCCTGCCGAGCCTGCCAAGAGCCAGAAGAATGCGGGCCGGAATGAACC
>Ga0074197_1000568_pt1 | contig 43018 bp, 41 predicted proteins | sample EPASupsiteSAE305_FD_64526 | JGI IMG/M metagenome (GOLD analysis project Ga0074197, IMG submission 64526) | Bioremediated contaminated groundwater microbial communities from EPA Superfund site, New Mexico - SAE3-05 reassembly with SPADES | ecosystem: Environmental > Aquatic > Deep subsurface >...
AAACCAGGAATTACCGGCCTCGCGCAGATTTCCGGCCGGAGCGATCTCACTTTTGAAGACGAAGTTAAACTGGACGCTTATTATATTGAAAACTGGTCATTGTCTTTAGACCTTTCAATACTTTTCCGGACGCCGCTGGCAATAATAAGACCGCGAAAAGCGGAATAATTATCGCGTATCGCGTAACGTAAAACGCGTAACGCTTAAAATCTTAGTTCAACGCCTGCCATAAGCGGAATGTCCGTTATGCGTTATGCGTTATGCGTTATGCGGATAGCCTTAATTCACGACCATCTCGCCCAGGACGGGGGAGCGGAAAAAGTCTTAAAAAGCCTTTCGGAAATCTATCCGGACGCGCCGATTTATACTTTGCTTTACAATAAAAAAAACGTTGCGAAGTATTATCCCGGCCGCAAGGTTGAAGCTTCCATAATCCAGAAAATGCCAGGCGGGGTAAAGCATTACCAGTGGTACATGCCGTTCATGCCCATGGCCATAGAATTTTTTGATTTGCGCGGCTTTGACGTTGTCTTGTCCGATACCGCTTCATTCGCCAAAGGCGTGATTACCGGCCCGGACACCTTACACATCTGCTACTGCCATACGCCGACCCGCTATTTATGGAGCGATACGCACCAGTATATTAACGAACTGCGCTACAATAAATTCTTTAAAAAAATTATTTCCATGGTTTTAAATTATGTCCGGGTGTGGGACAGGATGGCGGCCGACCGGGTTGACGTTTTTATCGCCAACTCTGACGCGGTTAAAAAAAGAATTAAAAAATATTACCGGCGCGACGCTAAGATCATCTTTCCGCCGACTGAAACAGAAAAATTCCATGTCGCCGGAACAAAAACCGATAATAATGAAAATACCAAAGCCGGAAAAGAAAATTATTTTCTTTGCGGCTGTCGGCTCGTTCCCTACAAAAGGATTGATGTTGTTATAGAGGCGTTTAAAACATTAAACAACCATGGCCAGTTAGATGACTCATCCAGTCAGGCTAATCCAGAGGTGGAAAATTCGCGAAAACCGTATAAGCTAAAAATTTTCGGCGATGGGATTGACTTGCCGCGCTTAAAAAAAATCGCCGGTGACGCGCAAAACATAGAATTCCTTGGCCGGGTTTCGGACGAAGAGCGAGCCAGACTTTATTCTGAATGCCTGGCGTTTATCAACCCGCAGGTTGAGGATTTCGGCATTACAATTATGGAAGCCATGGCTTCGGGCCGGCCGGTAATCGCTCTAAATAAAGGCGGCGCCCGCGAAATCGTTAAAGAGGATATTACCGGAAATTTCTTTGCCAATGAGCGCGCCGAAGACATAATAGCGGCGGTTAAAAAATTTGACGCGAAAAAATACGTTCCGGCCGAAATTCGCGCCCACGCCGAAAAATTTTCCGAAGAGCGGTTTAAGAAAGAGATAAAGGAATTCGTGGAAAATGAATATGAAAAATTTAAAAATGATTGCTAAAATTCTAAAGCCTTAATATAATTAATGAAGATACTTTCAAACTTTTTAATCCATAGCTATGCCAGATCAAAACAACATCCGACTCCGTTTCGCGCCGTCGCCAACCGGATTCCTGCACATCGGCAGTTTAAGAACCGCGCTTTTTGATTATGTTATCGCTAAAAAACTCGGCGGTAAATTAATCCTCCGGATTGAAGATACTGATCAAAAAAGGGAAGTAGCGGGCGCCGTAGAGAGTCTCGTAAAAATTCTTGACTGGATCGGAATTGGTTTTGACGAAGGTTCGCACGCGGGCGGCGATTACGGTCCATACACTCAAACAGAAAGGCTTGATATTTACCAAAAACATGCCGATGATTTGATTAAAAAAGGCGGGGCTTATTATTGTTTTTGTTCTGCCGAAAGGCTGGAAGAAGTCCGAAATAAACAACAAGCAAAAAAACAAGCTCCAAGATACGACCGCCATTGCCGCGATTTAAGCGAAGATGAAATTAAGAAAAAAATCGCCAGCAGCGAAAAATATGTTATCCGGCAAAAAATGCCATTGGAAGGAAAAATTATTGTCCATGACGAGCTTCGGGGCGATATAGAATTTAACGCGACTGAACTGGAAGACCATGTATTAATAAAATCCAGCGGCATCCCGACTTACCAATTCGCGTCAGTCATTGACGACCATCTAATGAAAATTTCCCATGTTGTACGCGGCGAAGAATGGCTGCCGTCATTTCCGAAAAATATTTTGCTTTATCAGGCGTTCGGCTGGGAACCGCCGAAATTTATCCATCTCGCCCTTACCTTAAACAAAGGCGGCGGCAAGCTAAGTAAACGCCAGGGCGACGTCGCGGTTGAGGATTACCGGGCCAAAGGCTACTTAGCGGAAGCGCTTATTAATTTTTGTATTTTACAAGGCTGGCATCCTAAAGATGACAATGAAATTTTGACAATGGATGAAATAATTGAAAAGTTTGAAATTAAAGACATGGGAACCAGTCCGGCGGTTTTTGACGTTGAAAAACTGGATTTTTTTAACGGCCATTATATAAGGCATAAGAACTTGGATGAGCTGGCTGAGATGTGCAGGCCGCATCTTGAGGAAAATTTAAAGAAGACAACAGACGACAGACGACAGACGACAGATTTTATCAAAGACGTGGTAAAACTGGAACAGGAGCGCCTGAAAAAATTATCGGAAATCGGCGAACTGACCGGATTTTTCTTTGTTGATAAACTGGAATACGACCCAACGCTTTTAATCTGGAAAAAAATGTCCGCCGAAGAAGTAAAAGAAAAATTAAAAGAAGTCGCGGATGTTTTGGAAAGGATTCCGGAAGAATTTTGGACCAATGATTCAATTGAAGAAGCGGTTAAAACCCATATTGCGGCAAAAAACGGCCAAATGGGCGAATACCTCTGGCCCATGCGCGTCGCGTTAACCGGCCGCAAAGCCTCGCCCCCGCCCTTTGACGTTGCCGAGGTTTTAGGGAAGGGCGAAAGTATAGCGAGGATAAATTCCGCGGTTGATTTCTCCGCAATTTTAGGCTAAAATAAAAATATGCTTTACCAAACAATCGGTTATCTGGCCGCCTTTTTTATTACCGTGAGTTTCATTCCCCAGGCCGTAAAATCCTATAAAACCAAGAGCGTTGAAGACCTTTCAATCGGACTGATAATTACCACATTTATCGGCACAGTTCTTTGGTTGCTTTATGGTCTAAAAATGAAAGACGGGCCTCTGATCGTTTGTAATACCATTCTTGGAATCGTCGTAGCCGGACAACTTTACTTAAAGATCAAATATGACCGAAACAGGCTTTCATAAAGAACTTTTAGACCACATAAAACTTTTGGAAAAACATTTTCCAGGCATTGGAATCTGCTGTTTTGGCATGTCTCTGGATGACGCTATCGGAATTTTCAATACAACGTCTATCCCAATGCAATTCAAGCCCAAGTCAATCACCGACATGCGCAAAATTTTCTCCGGCGTAAAAGAAAGCGGCGAACGGGCGAGCATCCATCTCCCAAATCTGCGCTTTGACGAAAAAGGCGATCTTCTGCGGAAAGATGAACTGCTTTTGATGCTTTGCGAAAAAACTCCGCCCGGCCTGGAAATTATTACGATCCATCTCGGCTGGAAGGATGTTGACGCGATTCTGGACGCTGATTGGAATTGGAAAAATACCGGACTGGCCGCTAAAGTTAAAAACGAACTTTCGGAAGTCGTCGCGGCCGGCTTTCAATCGGGTAAAACCATGACTTTGGAAAATTTAAGATTTAAGCCCTGGAAGCATCAGTTCCGCGAACTTTTCAGTTCCCGGAGTGAGCATCTTATCGCCGCCCGAAAAACGCTTTGCGAATCTGTTGCCGAAAAAATTGGCCGGCCAGCTAAGGAGATTATCAAAAAAACCGGCTTTACATTGGACGCCGGGCACGCCTCAGGCAACGCCCAGCTTAACGAAAAATATACTTTGGAGTTCTGGCTAAAGACCCTTGGCCATGATATAAAAGTCATCCATCTTCATGACATGCGGCCGGAAGATGATGATGGCGCTAAAATTGAACAGACCCATACGCCGATCGGCGAAGGAATTGTTGATTGGAAAAAATTTTTTAAAGCTAAAAACCAATATTGCCCGGACGCGCCGATGGTTATTGAACTTCCTGAAGACGACACGATTAAATCTATTGAGTATTTATTGAAGCTAAAATAAATCAGTATGAAAATTGACTTAACCGGAAAAAACATTTTAGTTACCGGCGCGAGCCGGGGAATAGGGAAGGCGATCGCGGAAACGCTCGCGGAATCCGGCGCGCGGGTAGCGGTACATTATCATACCGGCGAGGAAGAAGCTAAAGCGTTGGCGGAAAAAATCGGTAATAACGCGAAAATTTTTAAAGCCGACCTGGCCTCGGCCGAGGAATGCGAAAAGCTGTTTTTGGAAGTGACAAAAGATTTCGGCTCCATTGACGTTCTGGTGAACAACGCCGGCGCCATGATCATGGCCGGCATGGAAGAAGACGACTGGACAAAAAAATGGGATCTGATTATGGCCATAAACTTACGCTCAGTAGGCATTCTTTCCCGGCGGGCGGTTTTGCATTTTAAAAAACAAGGCGGCGGCCGGATTATTAACATCGCTTCGCGGGCGGCTTTCCGCGGCGATACCCCGGAATTTTTAGCCTACGCAGCTTCTAAAGGCGGCATGGTGGCTTTAAGCCGCTCAATCGCCAGAGGTTTTGGCAAAGACGGCGTTAAATCTTTTATCATCGCTCCGGGCTGGGTCAGGACTGAAGCTACTAATGAATCCATTAAAGAATACGGCGAGGAAAATATAGTCGGCGATATCGCCCTTGATCGCCTCACCGAACCCCGCGATATCGCGCCTTTAGTCGCCTTTCTCGCGAGCGGTTTAGCTGATCACGCGACAGGCGGAACCTTTGACGTTAACGCGGGAAGTTATGTGCATTAAAAGAATAAAGGACAAGCTAATTTACTAATAAAAATTTATGACGAAGAAGCCAGAAGAATTATTAAACATTAATCCCGAAAAAGAGCAAGCGGAAATAAAAAGAAAAGAATGGGATGAATTTGTTGATTCATTACAATTTGTAAAAAACAGCATATTTCAGAGAGCAAAAAAAATTAATGTCAACGGACAAAGCGGCATGCTTTGGCTTAATAATAAATACATTGAATTTGCTGAAAAAACAGAAAAAGCTATTCCTGATCATGAAAAATACGCCGGGTATCACATATTCGGAAGCACGCCCGATTATAACAGATCTCCGAACGTTGATCTTCCCGGTGAATATTCAGCTGTAACTTTCCTTGAAAATTTAGACAAAGAGTTGGATGCGCTTGAAAAGGAAAAAGAGGATAAAAGGGTTAATTGATTATAATCAATGCCCTACGCAAAAACCCAAATTCAATCCCATATCGCCGCCGCCCGAAGGCTGGACAAAATCATCATTGAAGTTTTTAAGTATCTAAAAGCTCATAGAAAATGTAGTGAATACGAAGTCCAGCAATTTATATTGGCAAGGTTTGAACATTATAACCTGGAAACGGATAAAGACCGGACGCCGATAGTCGCTTTCGGGAAAAACACAGCCGACATCCATCATTACCCGGCGAAAAAATCGTCAAAACGCCTAAAACCTGATTCGCTTATTATGATTGATATCTGGGCTAGAATGGATAAGGAGGGCGCGGTTTTTAGTGATATCACCTGGATGGCCTATAACGGAAAAAAGGTTCCGGCTGAAATCATGAAAGTTTTCAACCTGGTACTGGAGGCAAGGGACAGCGCGCTTGAATACGCGAAAAATAACCTGAAAAACGGCAAAATGCCTGATGGCAGAGGAACTGATTTAGCGGCCCGGGACATAATCGCCCGCGACGGGCATGCTAAACGCTTTCTCCATACTACCGGCCACAGCCTCGGCTTAAATCATCCGCACGGCGCATGCAAAGGCATAAGAACCGATAACCGCCGCCCGCTAAAAACGGATACGCCTTATACGATTGAGCCCGGGGTGTACCTGAAGAATAAATTCGGCGTCCGGAGTGAAATAAATTTCTATATCGCCCCCGATTTCCGGCTAAAAATTACAACTAAACGCCAAAGAAAATTAATTTTACTAGGTTGAAAATTTTTGATATAATTTAATCAATTGAAAAAACTGTTATAGCAGTAACTATTCTTAGAGCTAAAATGCTAAAATAACAGCGAATAAGCAGTCAGTGGAAAATTAAACTAATTCTGTTGTCTGCCGTCTGTTTTCTGTTATCTAAATTTATGGGAAACGCGAAAAAAACCAAAATCAATGTCGCTATTAACGGCTTTGGCCGCATCGGCCGGGCGGCTTTTAAAGCCATGATTGAACGGCATCCGGAAATTAATATCGCCGCTATAAACAATCTTACCGACCCAAAAACAACAGCGCACCTTTTTAAATACGACAGCTGTTACGGAACCTATCCGGAAGAAGTGAGTTATACTGACAAAAGTTTGATTGTCGGAGGAAAAGAATTTTTGCTTTTGGCGGAAAAAGATCCGGCCAAACTTCCCTGGAAAGAATTAGGAATTGACATCGTTATTGAATCAACCGGCATCTTCCGCAACCTCGTTGGCGCGGGCGGTCATATTAAAGCCGGAGCGAAAAAAGTAATAATTTCCGCGCCAGCCAAAGACGAAGTGATAAAAAACATTGTTTTAGGCGTTAACCAGGATAAATTAAAAAAAGAAGATGAAATAATTTCCATGGCTTCCTGCACGACTAATTGTCTTGCCCCGGTTACGGACGTGATAAAAAATACTTTTGGAATAAAAAAGGCCATCATGACAACCATTCACGCCTATACAGCCGATCAGAATCTAATAGACAACCCGCATAAGGATTTAAGGCGGGCGCGGGCGGCGGCTTTAAACATGATCCCGACAACGACCGGCGCGGCTAGAGCCGTCGCCGCGGCCATTCCTGAGGTTAAAGGAAAATTTGACGGCATGGCGATCCGCGTTCCTACCCCGGTAGTTTCTATTTGCGACGTGGTTTTCTTGATCGGAAAAGAAGCGACGGCTGAGGAAATAAACAGCGCCCTGAAAAAAGCCGCCAAAGAGCCGAAATATAAAGGAATTCTTGGAGTTACTGATGAACCGGTCGTCTCAACCGATCTGGCGCGCAACCCCCATAGCTCCATCGTTGACCTGTCTTTAACTAAAGTCGTTGACAACGACCTCGTAAAAATTATCGCCTGGTATGATAATGAATGGGGTTATTCATGCCGGCTCTCCGATCTTTGCGGATACATCGGCGAGAATAATCTTGTTTAATGATTTTTGAAGACCTGGCTGATTATAATTCACAGATCAACAAACCAATTCACCAATTCGCAAATATTTACAGATTTGCGGGCTGAAATTACGATGCCTAAAGATAACAATATCCTCTATAAAATAAAAAAATCCGGCCTGATCGGCCGGGGAGGTGCCTGTTTTCCTGTTTGGAAAAAATGGACAGCGGTTAAAAACGCGCTTAATGAAAGGCCGGAAAATGACCGTAAAAGCTATGTAATTTGCAACGCGTCCGAAGGCGAACCGGACGTAAAAAAAGATTTTTACATCCTTAAAAACTATCCGGAAAAAGTAATCGCCGGCATGCTTCTCGCTCTCGCGTATCTCGGCGCGAAAAGAGGCTATCTCTATATCAATGCCGATTACTACCGGATTCTCAAAGTAAAATTAGAAAAAGCCGCGGACGGCGCGCCGGTGGAAATTCTCGTAAAACCGTCCGGCGCCGGATATATTGGCGGCGAAGAAACTTCAATATTGAATGCTATTGAAGGCAAAAGAATAGAGCCGCGCCTTAAGCCGCCTTTTGTTTTTAAAGAAGGACTCTTCGGTTTGCCGACGCTTTTAAATAATGTTGAAACATTTTACAACGTCGCCCTAGTAGAGGAAGGTTCTTACCGGCCTGACCGCTTTGTTACGATTATTGAACGATCACCCAAAACATCTTTTAAGCCTTTTGAGCGGCTTAGAAAAATAATTAAAAGGGAGGTTTTTTTATTTCCCGAAGACTGGACAGTAGAAAAAATACTGAAAAAATCCGGCCGCCTGCCATCGTACAAATTTTTTGTACAGCTCGGGGGCGGAGCGAGCGGAATAGTTTTAAATTCCGGCCAGCTTAAAAACCCGCTCACCGGCTCCGGCTCAATTACTATTTATAATCTTGAAACCCACGATCCGATGGAATTAGCGAGGGAATGGATTGGTTTTTTTTGCGGCGAATCCTGCGGAAAATGCGTCCCTTGCCGTGAGGGAACTTTCCGCGTTAAAGAACAGCTGGAGAAAAAAAATGTTGACTGGCCGCTTATTAAAGAACTTTTGGAAAACCTGGCTGAAACTTCTTTTTGCGGACTCGGCTGTTCGGCGCCAATCGCCATAACCAGTTATTTTAAAAATGTTTTCCCTTTAATTTCCGATAAAGACAACGCTCTGGCTCCAAGCCAGTTAAAAACGGTTTGTGAATGTTTTTCGTAGAATTGTCTTTTAGTATGCCTAAAAAAATCACCATAACCATAAACGGAAAAAAAATATCATGCTCTCCGGGTGAGACTATTTTTAAGGTTGCTAAAAATAATGGCATAGAAATTCCCGGATTGTGCGGCCATCCTGATTTTCCGCCCAAAGCCAACTGCCGGGTCTGCGTTGTGGAAATCAAGGGATATAATAAACTCGTTACTTCTTGTTCGGAAAAAGTAGCTGACAGAATGGTTATTAATACGGAAAGCGAACGGGTGAAAAAAGCCCGCAACCTTAATCTTGAGCTTATATTCGCCGAACATATTGAAAAATGCCCGACCTGCGCGATAAACTCAACTTGCCGCCTGCTTTATTACGCCGAAAAATATAAAATTAAAGTCCGGCGTTTTAGCGAGAGGAAGGCGAAGCGGAAAACCTATAAATTTGCCAATGCCGTTGAAATTGACGGCTCCCAGTGCATTGATTGCCGTAATTGCGTTGATGCCTGCTCCATGCTCCAAAAAATAAATTACCTCGAGATCAAAGGAAAGGGAATAAACCAGGAAATAACGCCGTCAAAAGATCCGGAAGTGGATTGCATTTACTGCGGGCAATGCGCCCTGCATTGTCCGGTAAACTCAGCCGCTGAACAGAGCGAATGGCAGGAGGTGGAAAAATTACTGCGAAATCCAGGCGATAAAAAACTCGTCGCCATGTTCGCGCCTTCAATCCGGGTATCAATCGGCGAGGAGTTCGGTCTGCCTTACGGCAAGGTCGTTACCGGCCAGCTGTCAGCCGCCTTAAGGAAGCTCGGGTTTAATTATGTTTTTGACGTAATTTTCGGCGCCGATATAACTACAGTTGTTGAAGCCGGGGAACTTATTGACCGGATAAAAAATAAAGGTCGTTTGCCGATGATTACTTCCTGCTGTCCGGGCTGGGTAAAATACGCGGAATTCTATCATCCCGAACTTTTGCCTAACCTCACTTCCGCCCGATCGCCGCACGTCCACCTGGCCGGAGCGATAAAAACTTACTGGGCGGAAAAATCAGGCATTGACCCTAAAAATATAATTACTGTTTCTATCATGCCTTGCACGGCAAAAAAGTTTGAGGCCATGCGAAAAGAATTGGCGATTAACGGAGCGCGTCCGGTTGACCATGTTTTGACCACGAGGGAATTCGCCTTTCTTTTAAAAAAAAATAAAATTAATCTCGCGAAACTAAAACCGGAAAATTCCGACAATCCCGCGTTGCCTGTTGCGAGAGGCGGAATCGTTTCCGGCTCAGCGCGACCGGACGGAGCCGGTTCTATTTACGGGGCATCCGGCGGAGTGATGGAGTCGGCTCTGCGAACCGCCGCCGCTCTCATATGCAAAGGCGATAAAATTTGCGATAATAGAATTGACTTTAAGGAGGCTCGCGGCATGAAAGGCGTTAAAGAGGCTGAAGTCATAATAGGCGGCCAGAAGTTAAGGATTGCCGTGGTTAACGGCATCGGTCACATTAATCCAATTATAAAAAAACTCTCTGATTACGATTATATTGAAGTCATGGCCTGCCCGGGCGGCTGTATTGGCGGCGGCGGCCAGCCCATCCCGACCACTCCGGAAATCCGCCAATTACGAGCCGAAGCCCTTTATAAAATTGACAAAAACGCCCAGCTTAGAAATGCTCATGAAAATAAAGGAGTGATAGAAGTTCTAAAATGGCTAAAGACTAAAGGCAAGCTTGAGTCGCAGGTTTTACACACTAAATATATTAAACGCTCATAAATACATATATGGCTAAGGAATATCTAGGGACATTAAACATCCTGGTTAACGAAAGGGAAATAAACGCGCCCGAAGTTAATAATGTAATTACCGAGCATGGGCGCTTAGTGCGAGCTCGGCTGGGCATCCATTTACAGCCCAAGTGCGTCAAAGGCTGTTCAGGCCTCATTACTTTAATCGTCCAGGGCGAAAGAATCGAACTGGAAAAATTTGAAAAAGAAACGGCAAAATATAGGTTTACGGTTACAAAACTTTGCTTAATTTCCGAAGTTGAATAATTTAAATTCATATTTCAAAATATAAATTTATGGATTATCTAAAAGAAACCGTCCTAACTAAAGTTAACGCGCAAGCAGTCGCGCAATTCCTTGTTCTCGGCTCAATCGCGACATTCCTGCCGTTTTTTATTCATGCCCAATTTTTAACCGGACCCATTGTTAACGCCGTTTTAATTCTCACCCTCTTTTTAGTCGGCGTTCGAAGCGCGATTACGCTCGCGTTAATTCCGAGTCTCATGGCTTTGTCCGGCGGCTTGCTTCCGGCGGTTCTCGCTCCGGTCGTCCCGTTTATTATGATCAGCAATTGCCTCCTGATTTTTACCATGGAATACCTGTATAAAAAATTTGAACAGGGTAAATACGACTTCTTTGCCGGTCTTATAGCCGGCGCTGGGCTGAAATGGATTTTCCTTTTATCAACAACAGGCCTGATTTCAAAGCTGCTTTTAAAGCAGGAACTGGCTGTTAAGGTAGCGCAGATGATGAGCTGGCCGCAATTCGCGACCGCCATTCTCGGCGGAGTTATCGCCTACGGAATTTTAAAGCCTTTAAAAGCTCTGAAATAAATAACAAATTCTTAAACACCGAATTTTGCTTAAATTCGGTGTTTTTTTGACTTAAATCTGTAAGTTTTATATAATTAACTCATGAAAATTCCTGAATACATCAAGGATATTTTGGGGAATCTGGAAAAGGCCGGATATGAGGCTTTTATCGTGGGCGGCTGCGCGCGGGATTTGCTTATGGGAAGAATTCCGAAAGACTGGGATATAACGACTAACGCCAAGCCGGAGGAAACTTTAAATGTTTTTTCCGAGGGAAAATATGAAAACGCGTTTGGAACCGTACTGCTTCCGGTAAGAAACAGGGAAGAGGTGATTGACGTTGTAGAAATAACTACTTACCGGAGTGAACAGGGCTACTCTGACCGCCGTCATCCGGATGAAATCAAGTTTGAAGAAAAGCTGGACAAAGACCTGGAACGCCGCGATTTTACCATTAACGCGATGGCGTTTAAAACTCAAGGTGATAAGTGCGAGATCATTGACCTCTTTGGCGGACAAAAAGATTTAAAGAAAAAAATTATCCGGGCAGTAGGGGAGCCGGCTGATCGCTTTAAGGAAGACGCTCTGAGGATGATGCGCGCCATCAGATTTTCGTCTGAACTTGGATTTGAGATTGAGCCGAAAACCGAACGGGCGATCACTAAGCTCGCCGGTTCTATAAAATTCGTTTCTAAGGAAAGGATCCGCGACGAGCTGATCCGGGTATTGCGCTCAGACCGGGCTTATGACGGCGTCATGAAGCTCCATGAATTAAAACTTCTGCAATACATAATTCCCGAGCTGGAAAAGGGGATTGGAGTGGCTCAGGATCGGCATCACATCCACACCGTGTTTAAACATTCAGTGCTGGCTCTTAAGTTCTGCCCTTCCAAAGACTGGCGCGTCAGGCTCGCGTCGCTTCTTCACGACATTGCCAAACCGGACACGAAACGGATGGATAAAGGCCACGCCACCTTTTACAACCACGACATCCTTGGCGCTAAATACGCGAAAAAAATCGCTCAAAGGCTGAAATTTTCGGGCGTGGACGCTGAAAAAGTCGCCACTTTGGTAAAAAACCACATGTTTTATTACAATGTCGGAGAGGTGACGGCCGCTTCGGTTCGCCGGCTTATTAAGAAAGTCGGAGAAGAGAACTTAAAAGATTTAATTGATTTAAGAGTTGCCGACCGGCTCGGCTCCGGCGTTCCGAAGGCCAAGCCCTATAAACTCCGGCACCTTGAATACATGATGGAAAAGGTGAGGAAAGACCCGCTTTCGGTAAAAATGCTAAAAATCGGCGGAAATGATATAATGCAAATACTGGCTATCCCGCCGGGTCCGAAAATCGGCGCGATTCTTGATGTCCTCTTGGCTGAAGTTATTGAAGACCCTGGACTAAACGTAAAGATCAAACTGGAGAAAAGAACAAAAGAGCTTGACGGCTATAAACTGGAGGAGTTAAGAGAAAAAGCCAAAGAAAAAATTGACGAAAAAAAAGAGGAAGAAGATCAGGAATTAAAAAAAGAATTTTGGGTAAAATGATTTATAAATTAATTAATAATTATGAAAACGCTGATCGTAATTATAGCGGCGCTGATCCTTACCGGCTGCAGCGCGAAAAAAAATATGATTATTGATGAAAAAAATGCTCCCGGAAACTTATACGCTAGCGGCAACGGGGATGATATCGGACGGATAAACGCGATAAGAAATGGCCTTCCCCCTAAAGTCAAGCCGACCGGAAAAAAAACTGATCCTGCCGACGGCGGGGAAGAGGCGGGCGGCCAAAACGGCGGCGAACAGCGGACTCAAATGGAAGACCTTGTTTCGCAATACGGCAAAGCGACGATTAAAACTAATTTCGGGGATATCAAAGTTGAATTTTATAAGAGCGATTCGCCAATAACAGTAAACGTTTTTATGAACCTCGCGAAAATAGGCTTTTACGAAGGAATAAAATTCCACCGGGTAATAAAAGATTTTATGATCCAGGGCGGCGATCCACTTTCTAAAGACGATGATCCGACAAACGACGGAAAGGGAGGTCCGGGTTTTAATTTCCAGGATGAATTTAACAGCCACAAACTCGTTAAGGGCAGTTTAGCCATGGCAAACTCCGGCCCCGATACCAACGGTTCACAGTTTTTCTTTGTAACCGCTGACGAGACTCCCTGGCTGGACGGCAAGCATACTAATTTCGGACAGGTGGTATCCGGGATGGAGGTGATGGAAAAAATCGGGAACCTCGCGACTGACAAAACTGATCATCCGCTGGAAGAAGTGATTATTGAAAAAGTTGAGCTTGAATAAAACAGTTTAACGTAAACACAGCCTAACATCATTAATTCATCTACACTCTGTGTATGAAAACAATTTTAAAATTCGCCCTGCGCTCTTATCTTAAAGCTATGGCTCGGCTGGCGTTATTTATCCACCGCCCGAAAATAATCGTTGTCGCCGGATCAGCCAATAAAATTTTCATTAAAGAGCGGATCGCGCTTGAACTTATTTCTGCCGGAAAAACCGTTAAAGCGTCAGAGCGGAACTTTAATACTGAAATCGGGTTGCCGGTCGCTATCCTTTCCTTGCCCTCGGGCTATGGCTCGTATCAGGCCTGGTTGCCAATAATCCTCCGGGCTCCGCTGGCGGCGATAAAAAATCCGCTTCCTGAATTTTTAGTGCTTGAGTTTGGCATCTCAAAACCCGGAGACATGAAATTTCTCCTCTCTATTGTTAAGCCCGATGTTGCCGTTATTTCCGATATTACCCAGCGCTACATGGATAATTTTTCCTCGGTGGAAAAACTGCTTGACGAATACCGACAGCTTTTAAAAAAAATACGGCTGGGCGGCGCGGCCGTTCTTAATTCGGACAACGAAAAAGTGAGAAATCTGGCCGCCGAGGGGGTTAAAGCGAGAAAAATATTTTTTGGCTTTAACGAAGGCGCGGACTGGAAAATAGAGAGTTCTGAAAGCCGCCTTAACCGCCAGACCGCGAAAATTTCAGCGCAAGGACAAGAGATGGACTGTGCGATAGACAGGCCGGGTCGGCATCAGCTTTACGCTCTTTTGGCCGGAAAAATCATCGCTAAAATTTATGGCGCCTAAATGGGGAAGGATGGGAAAAAACAAGTTTTATCCCGACGAACGCGGGAGAAGGAGGGGCAACCCCCTTTTTAATCGTCCCCAAGCGAATAACCGGTTGTCTGCCAGGACTAAATTCATGGCGCTGGCCGTAACCGGAGGGATCGCGGGGATAGTCTGGCTCATATTTTTTTCCCGCTTTTTCCTGATCCCCGAACCAGAAATCTTCGGAACCAACGAAACGATAAAAAATGAACTGGCGGATAAATTCGCCGAACAATTAAAAGAAAACCGCTGGATTTTTTTCCGCCAGAACAACCTTTTTGTTTTTGACAAATCCGCGTTCATTTCCCGCCTAAATAATGATTTTATTTTTCAAAAACTGGAAATAAAAAAAAGATTACTAAACCGCCTGATAATTGAATTTGAGGAAAAAGCGAATTCTTTCGTTTTAAGGGAAGGGGATAAATTCTATTATATTGACGATGCCGGGCGGGTTATAAAAGAGGCTGACCCGCTAAGTATCAGTACAAATCGGCTAGCTATTATTGAAAACCGATCCGCCCCTATGGCGGAAGAAAAAAACCTAAGTCGCGAGGCTAAAAGGATCCAATACGTCCAATCGCTTTATGAGACCCTAAAAGAACCGCGCGATAGTTCACTTAAAGCGGAGCGTTTTATCATTGACGGGGATCTCCATACCGTAAAAGTCCAGACAGCCTCGTCCGGGCCGGAAATATTATTTAATACGGAAAGTCCGCCCAAGAACCAGCTTGACCGCCTCTATATACTTATCCGCGACAAGCTCGGGGAAGAGTACCTGAAAAAAAAGTATATTGATCTTCGCTTCGGCGAATTAATTTATTACCAGTAACCCCGGTGATCCGGGATAAAATTTATGGAAAAACTTTTTAAATTTTTCTTTTATCTGGCAATCATTATTTTTATCCTACTTATTATCGGGGTTTTTCTTCTGATCATAAAAATACTGTTTTTATTTTTTCCCGAAATAAGTTTCTTTGGAATTAATTTTACTGCCTCCTGATTTAGCGGGCGCGAGGAGGGCAGAGCGGCCGCGAACATGATTTCCCAAGGGAAAAACAAAGGCTTTTTTCAATCTGACCTAGTGTCTCATAATATATGTTAATAGACGTTATACAACGCTAATTTCATGGCTCATAAGAATAATCCCGCTAAAATCAATAAGGACTCCCTGGCCGGCCGCGTAACCGGATTTCTTGAGTATTGCGAAGTGGAAAAAGGCCTCTCCCCTAAGACAGTAGAAAATTATTCACGGTTTTTAAAAAAATTTACCGCTTGGCTGGACATTAACAGCTTTAAAAATTTAAAACCCGGGGAACTCAGTGACAAAATTGTCTGGGACTACCGGCTTTACCTCTCCCGCGCCAAGGGTTCCCGAACCGGCCAGAACCTTAAAAAAACCACCCAAAACTATTACCTTATCGCCCTGAGGGCGCTTATGGAGTATTTCTCCATTAAAGACATAAAATCCCTAGCGCCGAATAAAATCCGGCTTCCGAAGCTCACCGACAAAGACAAGGCGATAAAATTTTTAAGCCTCAGCCAGGTAGAAGATCTCCTGTCCCAGCCGGATACGAATACCGAAGCCGGACTTAGAGACCGGGCGATGCTGGAAATTCTCTTCTCAACCGGTTTCCGGGTTTCTGAGCTAGTGTCTCTTAATGTGAACCAGTTTAGTGTTCCGGTAATTGAAAAATTCCTAAAAGACGGCAAAAGTTTTGAGTTAAGCATATCCGGAAAAGGCGGAAGAATCCGGGTAGTCTATTTTTCGCCGCGAGCGCTTCATTGGCTCGCCAAATATTACAATAAAAGAAAAGATAACGAAAAGCCGCTTTTTATCAACTACCGCTCCCCTGCCCCGCATTCGCGGGAGGCAAGGCTCTCCATCCGCTCGGTTGACCGGATAATCGCCAAATACGTAAAATTGGCCGGCCTGCCGATTTCCGCCACCCCGCATTCTCTCCGGCATTCTTTCGCGACCGACCTCTTAAACCAGGGCGCGGGATTACGCGATGTTCAGGAACTCTTGGGCCATAAAAATATTTCCACTACCCAGATTTATACCCATGTGACCAACAAAAAACTCCGTGAAGTTCATGAAAAATTTCACGGAACGAGAAAATTTAATGGGTGACCGTACTATGCGCAAAATATGCGCGATAGTGGCCGGTTAGTTTGAGCTGGGGCCGATCAGGACGTAAAATGAATTTGCATCTCCTCCGCCGTCAAGATTGCTCATGCCTCCGGAACAGAGGCTGGCGCGGTTGCCGGCGACTCTTTCCATTTTTTTCGCGTAAACCACCGCGATCCGCGCGTATTCTCCTCCAGCGCAATTCGCGTTGCCGTCATAGTAAAAGAAGTATTCAGCGTTTCCCGGACCAAGCGGGTCAAAAGGCCTTTTAGCGAGATAAGGCGCCAAATCGCCGTTAATCAGGGTAGTAAGGCTGCCTTCCCCGATTTTGGCATTTTCGGCCTGCAAAGGATAACCGCGATTATCATTATAATACATTTCCAAAGCGTTTTTTATTGATCTCAAATCAGATAAACGCGTCGCGTCGCGGGATTTTTCCCGAGCATTTTTAAGGTTGACTACGCCCAGGGTTGTCAGGAAGCCGATTATTGAAATTACTACAAGAAGCTCAATTAATGTAAAACCTCGGCTCGCGTTTATTTTTTTCTTATAATTCATATAATCTAAATCGCGCCTGGATTTAAAAAAGTTTTAAAGCTAAATCACTTACAGCGCTGTCTATAATTATATCAGCTAACAGGACTAAGGCAAATAATCCAGCGGATTTACCGGGATGCCGTTTAAGCGCGTTTCAAAATGCAGATGTGGTCCGGTAGTCAGGTTGCCGGCGCCGGGAGTCCCGGGCATGCCGCCGGACGCTCCGATTACCTGACCCTGGGTTACGTATTCATCTTCTTCAACGAAAATTTTTGAAACATGCCCGTAAACCGTTGATAATCCGTCGCCATGGATAAGCATGATATAGCTGTAGCCCATGCCGCTATTCTTCGCCCGCGCGACATACCCCGAGGCCGCCGCCCGAATGGTTGTTGCCTGTCCGGCGCGGATATCAATGGCCGGATGCTCAAAAATGTACCTAAAAGGGTAATCTGGATCATGGAAGCTGGCAGTAACAACATTCTTCGGCACCGGCCAGACCATTGTTGAATCAAGAAGCTCAAGTTTTCCGGCATCCAGTTTTGCGAGTTTTTCGCGGGCGGTTCGTTCCAGTCCGGCTATGTCGGCCGCGGCTGAGGCCTGTTCCCTTTTTGCTAAAGCAAGGAGCCGCTGGTATTCAGCTTCCGAAGAACGAGTCTGCTCCAAAAGAATATTCTTATTGTCATACTCGGCGGCTAAGGCCAATTTTTTATTTTCAAGGACTTCTTTTTGTTTTTCCAGTTCCTTATTCTTTCCGCCAAGAGCGGTTTTTTCCGCTTCCAGCGCCGTTTTATCCGATTTCAGTTCTTCAATCGCGTCCTTTATTTCCGAGTTAACGTCTTCAAGATACTTAACCTCGTTTAAAAATTCGGAAAAGGAATCGTTTAAGAGAAGAATTTCAAGAACGCTTGTGTCGTCTTTTTTATAAACCATCCTGAGAATTTTTGAAATATGATTCTTTTTTTCGCCAATCACTTCTTCCTTTTCTCTTATTTCCAGCCCGGTTTTTTCAATTTCAAGAGACACCCGGTCAATTTCAATCTGGGTTCCCATTATATCCAGCTCGGCCTTTTTCTCCCGGTTTTCAATAATAGCCAGCTGGTTATTAAGGCCGGCTCGCTCGCCCTGCTTCTTTTTTATTGCCTGGCTGTAAGCGGCCTGCGTCCCCTCAATCTCTTTTAATTTATTCTTTTTTTCTTCAATCTGGCGGTTGATATCGCGCACTTCCTCGTTTATTTCCGAGGAAGCGGATTCGCCGATAGCCTGAGAGATTTCCCGGCCGAAAAGGATAAAAGACCCCGAAAGAAGGAATAAAAGAATTCCGAGAATTAGTTTGATTTTTCTTGGCATGGGCATACCCTTGCATTATACCAAAAAAATCAAAACCAGGCAAAACCCTGTATTAGCCCTGCCTTACTGGGGTTATTCCGCGAGCCTCTTTTCAATTTTATCCTTTACTTCCCCGATAAGTTCTTCTTTTTCCATCAGTCTCAGCTCTTTCACGCCCCGGACGCGAACCGCGAACTTTTCTCCGGATACTTCCTTGTCGCCGATTACAACGACATAAGGGATTTTTTCTCCGCCGGCTTTCCGGATTTTATTGCCGACTGTTTCGCCGCCAATATCGGCATCAGCGCGGATTCCCTTTGCTTTTAATTCTTCTGCCAGCTTACTACTGAATTCAATATGATTTTCGCCGACGGAAATTATTTTAACCTGAACCGGTGAAAGCCAGACCGGCCAAGCGCCGGCAAAATGTTCTATTAAAAAACCAATAAATCTCTCGTGCGTTCCGAGCGGCGCCCGATGGATGCAAACCGCGAATTTTTCCTTTCCGTCCTTGTCCGCGTATTTAAGGTCAAATTTTTTAGGCATGAATAAATCAATCTGGTTGGTTGAAGCGGTAAAAACCCGGCCGGTTATGGACTTGATCTGAAAATCAATTTTCGGCCCGTAAAAAGCCGCTCCGTCGTTCTGGACGATATAGGGGACTTTTGATATATCCATGGCTTCCTTCATGAGCGCTTCGGCTTCTTTCCACATTTCATCGTCTCCATGGTATTTTTTATTTTCGGGATTTCTTAAAGCCAGCTCCATGTAATAATCCTTAATCCCTAATTGCTGGTAATAATACTCATGAAGTTTAATAACGTCAACGAATTCTTTTACCGCTTGGTCTTTGGCGCAGTAAATATGGGCATCGTTCATCTGCATTCCCCGGACGCGCATCAGGCCGAAAAGCGAACCTGAGTCCTCATAGCGGTGGCACCAGCCGTATTCGGCAAGCCGCAAAGGCAGTTCGCGGTAGCTTCTTGTCCGGTGCTTAAAGATAGTGTGATGAAAAGGGCAATTCATCGGCTTAATATAATATTTTTCTCCGTCAATATCCATGGGAGAGTACATGCTTTCCTTGTAATGCGGAAGGTGTTCGGATATGTAAAACAAGTTTTCTTTGGTTATAATCGGTGTAGTCACCCGTTCATAACCCAGTTTTTCTTCAGTTTCCTTCGCCCATTTTTCCAGTTCCTCTTTAATAATATTTCCTTTGGGGAGCCAGATAACAAGGCCGGATCCGACATCCGGGGAAAAAGTAAATAATTCCTGTTCGGCGCCGATTTTCCGGTGATCCCTTTTTTCCGCCTCTTCCTGCATTTTTAAGTATGCGTCCAATTCTTTTTTATTCGCGAAAGCCACGCCGTAAATCCGCTGAAGCATTTTATTTTTTTCGTCGCCGCGCCAGTAAGCGCCGGCGAGTTTCGTCAGTTTAAAAGCGTCCGGATCAATTTCTTTGGTTGAGATAACATGCGGTCCGGCGCAAAGATTATCAAACCGGCCGGATTTGTAAAAACTGACTTTTTTTTCTCCGGCGGTTTTTAAGTCGTCAATAAATTCGGTTTTATAGGGATCGTGTTTATAAAACTCATAAGCCTCGTTAAAATCAACATCATGCTGATCAAAAGTAATGTTTTCTTTAATAAGCTCTTTCATCCTTTTCTCCAGCCGGGGTAAAATTTCCGGACTTATAGTTTCCGGCAAATCATAATCCTGGTAAAAACCATTTTCAATCGCCGGCCCGACGCCTAAACCGACCCGCGGATATAGTTCCTGAACGGCCATGCTCATGATGTGCGACAGAGAGTGCCTTACTGCTTCCAATTTTTCTTCATTTTTCATATTTTTATTCTAACATGGCGGAATGAAACTAATTCCAAGCCAGCTAAATATTTTAATCTATTTTAAAAAAACCTCGCCTCAATACAACCAAAAATGATTGTACTGGGGCGAGGTTTCTCGCGGTTCCACCCAGCTTTTCCGCCAATTAAAGACGGAACGCTTAATTAGAAAGGCTTAGCTCCGCTGTCGCGGAATGCCCCGCTTAACGCGGGACAGCCGACTTGGTAAACCGGCCAATCGCCTTTGAATACAATATTATTAGCAAATGCTTATTATGTCAATGGCTTACTGCCAGTTTTATTCCTGAACCCTGAGACACATGTGATCTATCCATTCTTCTCTACCATCCTGCGTTTTAATTTTTACGTCATTATTTATATTATGAACCCCTTCAAGATTGGCGTCAATAATTTCAACGATTTCACCTTTTTTTGCTACATCAACAACTTCAACCCCGTGATAGGAAGTAATATCTACTACCGCCACCCCTTTTTTACCGATATATCTTTCACAATGAGCGTCATTTTTTATTTTACGCTCACCTTCCATTCTTTTATTTTCGGCAACCCAGCTTTCTTCCGGTGATAATTTTGGAGCTTCGGGCTGTGGCGAGGATTCATTTGGCATGAATATTTAATTTATACTTGTTATACTACGTTGTATTTTTAAGCACAAACTTTCCTATTTTAAACTACTTTAATACTTCAATTTCTATCCGATCCAGAAGATTCGGCACCCGGCGGACAAAAGACGGATAAAACCGGATTTCGTAATCAGCGATTTCCTCCTTGGCTTTAAGATATTCTTCAAGCTGGGCGCGGGTAAGTCCGGCCAGATCCCCGGGATTAAGAATCTCCGCGCTTTCGTTTAAAGCGAGCTTGCCGGAAAAATCGGCTTTTACCCTGGCCTTTCCGTCCCCAAAGCCGTCCTCCGCCAGCGTGTATTTTATTTCATCGCCGTCAAAACTGATCAGCTGTTTTTCCCGCGGAACAGTAAGGGAGAATTTTTCCCGGATCAAATCAAGGGCGCCGCTTCCGGAAAAAGCCGCCGCATTCACTTCAGCTGAAATTTTTATTTTAAAATTTTCTTTTTCATCATCAGCTTTGGAATCAATATCTTCTTTTACCGAACTTTCATTCAGGCTGTAAACCACCTGGTCGTATTGGGGATATTTCGCGCTGATTTCGGCTTTCGCGTTTTCCAGGAGACCCTGCCGGGCTTTAGCAAACCCATTTTCAATATCAGCGGCCGTTATGAATTTTTTTACTTCTTTTTTTACCTCCATCGGAGACTGGCTCTCAGCGTAAATTTTGTCCTGCAGTCCGGCCCAAAGCCCGGGAATGGTAAAACGGCCGGCCGGAACGCTCGCAATCTCTTCCGGATTATCGGCGTAAAGCTGAATTTTAACCTCGCCGCCGGCCGGAACGCTTACGGTTTCTTTTAGGCGGAAAAGTTTCCCGTCCGGAGCTAAAAACCTGGTTGAAGCGACTAGGGGCTGATTTTTTATGTACTTGTTGTAAACGATAGCCTCTCCCCCAGCTTCTTCGCTTAAAACTTTTTCGCCAGTCGCGGGATATTCTTCCTCGCGTTCCAAGACCAATTTTTCCGCTTTCCCGGCCAATATCGCGCCGCCGGTATTTTCCGCCGCCGAAACTTCAAAAACCAGGCTGTCGGATATTTTTTCCTGGCTGGGAACGATTATTATTTTTATCTTAACGAAAGAAAAATAAAATACAACTCCTAAAAGCGCCAATACCAAGAAAATAAAAGTAAAAGCGATTTTCCGGTAAAGTCCGGGTTTAGGCAAAACCGCGGCGACTGGCGGCTGGAATTCCGAAACGGCTTTGGCCGCTTCTCTATTTTCAGATGCCTCTTCTGACGCGGATACGGGTTCGGATTCTTTTTTTCGCGCCGAATTTTTTTTGGCCGGCGCTTTTACTCCTGCTATCGCGACTCTGACGGTTTTTTTTACCTGCCGCCTGGCTCGCGGCTTCTTTTTTTTCCCGGACAAAGATTCAAAAGTTTCGTTTTGCCCGACAGCGGGGTTTTTTGTAGCCGGCATATTGTTAATTTTTTTTAATAATGAAATTCATTATGATAAATTATAACATGTTGGTTAAATACTGTCTACAACTTCCATTTCAGCCTTTAAAATTTCTCCTATTTTTTCCAGTGAAACCGGCTGGCTGTTTATTTTATAATCAGTTTCCATGATTTTCGGCCGGTTCCCGCCGTCTTTTACCTTAAAATAGACTTTTGATTCACCGGAACTGGAAAGGAGCGCTTTTTTTAAATTTTCCAAGGCAACGGAATTAATATCCGGCCGGATGGTTATTATTACTTTTTTAGCCTTTCCGGCCGGCGGTTTCGGCGCGTTGGCTCTCTGTTCTCCGCGGGCGGCTCCGTAACCAGAGAAAGAGCCGAATCCCCTGCCCCGCCCGTTGCCGTTATTTACGGTAAGGCTTTTTTTTATGGATTCAATATTCCCTTCAATTTTATCCGCTTGGATCGCAAGCGCTTTATCGCATAGAATTTTAATTTCTCCGTCTTTGTCGGAAAGTTTTCCGCTCATGGCAATCGCGGCTCCCGCCTGCCAGAGATCGGGCGCTTCCTTATACAACCGGGGGAAAACCAGCGCTTCAATGTTGTCGCTTTCATCTTCTATTTTTACGAAAGCCATGGATTCGCCGCTCTTGGTTATTATTTTTTTTACGCTGGAGACGATGCCGGCCATATAGAGGCTTTCGTTCCTTGATAATTTTTTTACTTCCCGGATCGGAGCGATAAATTTTTCCAAATGCTTCCGAAAATCAGTAAACGGGTGCTCGGAAATATAAAGGCCTAGAAATTCTTTTTCCCAGGCTAGCCTGTCCTGCCGGCTGGCCGGACTGGAGTCCTTAAGTTTCATCACTTCCATCCGAGCCTCCGCCGGCGAATCAAAAAAAAGGCTCACCTGCGCGCTCAGTTTCGCTTTGGCAATATCTTTATTAAAGCTAAGCATGTTTTCAATGTTCGCGATCAAGCTTCCCCTTTCTCCGAACTGGTCAAACGAACCGCTTTTAATAAGGCTTTCCAGGGATTTTTTATTAAGGTCTTTGTCAACAATCCTTTTTAAAAAATCGCTTAAATCCTTAAAGCGGCCGTTTTCCTTGCGCTCGTTAATCATGGCCTCGGCAATATGGTCGCCAAAATTTTTAATCGCTTTCAGCCCGAAACGAATGGTATTTACCTTTTCGTCATCCCTCGCGGTCTGGTTGGTTTCGGTGCCGGAAGTGACGACGGTAAAATAGTCAAAAGACTGGTTGATGTCCGGAGGCAAAACGTCAATCCCCATTTTCCGGCATTCTTCAATTTCTATGGCTGTCCGGTCAATATCGCCCTGGTCGGAAATAAGAAGCGCGGCCATAAACTCGGCCGGCCAATGGGCTTTTAAGTAGGCCGTTTGGTAGCCGATCATAGCGTAGCAGGCGGCATGGCTACGGTTAAAACCATAACCGGCGAACGGCTCAATAAAGGAGAAAACCTCTTCTCCCAATTCTTTTGACACTCCGTTTTTAACGCAACCGTCAATGAATTTTTCCTTCTGTTCGGACAGCAGTTCAGCGATTTTTTTTCCCATGGCTTTCCGGAGCACGTCGGCCTCGCCCATGGAAAATCCCGCGAGCTGGCGGGCGATTTGCATGACTTGCTCCTGATAAATCGCCACCCCGTAAGTTTTGGCGAGTATCGGTTCCAGTTTCGGATTCAGGTATGAAACTTTTTTTCGGCCGTGCTTCCTTAAGATGTAATCCGGTATCCATTCCATCGGCCCCGGCCGGTAAAGAGCGACCATGGCGATGATGTCTTCAAAACTGGTCGGCTTCAGTTCTTTTAGATAGCGTTTCATGCCGGCGCTTTCAAACTGGAAGATGCCGGTAGTTTCCCCGTTCTGAAAAAGTTCATAGGCTTTCGCGTCATCCAGGGGAATTTCGTCAATGTTTATTTTCAGGCCGCGGGTATTTTTTATTATCCGGATGGCCGACTCAATGATAGTCAGATTTTTTAATCCGAGAAAATCCATTTTAAGGAGTCCGAGATCTTCAACCGGATGGAGTGAGTATTGAGATACTATGCTCCGATCCGACGATGAAGCGTATTGGAGCGGGACATGGTCGGTAAGGGGATTTTTAGTAATAAGCACCCCGCAGGCGTGGGTGGAAGCGTGCCGGGCGACGCCTTCCAGTCGCATGGCGTATTTTAAGATTTTTTGCGCCATCTCGTCTTTTTCATAAATTTCTTTCAGCTCCGGAACCGAGCTTACGGCTTTTTTCAGTTTGGTAAACCCGGGGATCATTTTCGCGAGCCGGTCGCAAAAATCGTAAGGGCAGTTTAGCACCCGGCCGACATCCCGAACCGATGCCCGGGCGGCCATGGTTCCGAAAGTAATGATCTGCGCTACCCGCTCTTTGCCGTATTTTTCTTCAACATAGCGGATAACCTCATCCCGCCGCAGGTCGGCGAAATCCATGTCAATATCGGGCATGGATATCCGGTCAGGATTTAAAAACCGCTCAAAAAGCAAGTCATATTTCAGAGGGTCAAGATTGGTAATTCCGGTAAGGTAGCAGACGAGCGAACCGGCGGCCGAACCTCTGCCCGGACCGACTACGATTCCGCGTTCTTTGGCCCAGTTGATAAAATCCGCGACAATAAGGAAGTAGGACGGCCAGCCCATTTTTTCTATAACCGAGAGCTCGTAGTCTAATCTTTGGCGTATTTCTTCCGGCGCTCCGGCGTAATCTTTTCCATAGCGTTTTATAAGGCCGTCTTCGCAGAGTTTTCTTAAATAACCGTTGCGGCTCTCTCCGGCGGGAAGTTCAAAATACGGTAGTTGAACGTTTCCAAGTTCAATTTCCACGTTGCATTCTTCGGCGATTTTTAAAGTGTTGGCGACGGCTCCGGGAAAACCGGCAAAATCCTTTTCCATCAGTTCGGCGGATTTGTAATAATAGTCATTGCCTTCCATTTTCATCCGGTCAACATCTTCTTTTTTTCTTTTGGTTTGGAGGCATAAAAGCACGTCCTGAACCTCAGCGTCTTCAGGTTTTATGTAATGCAAGTCGTTCGTGGCTAATAGCGGGATATTGAGTTCGCGGGAAAATTCTAAGAGCGCCTCATTAACGGGTTTCTGCTCGGGGAGATCCGGATGGTTCTGCACTTCAAGATAAAAGTTGCCTTTGCCAAACAGTTCGGCGTATTCAAGAATCCTTTGGCGCGCCCGATCCTTTTTTCCGGCGATGATGAGGCGCGGTATTTCCCCGCCGACGCAGGCGGATGAAGCGATAATCCCGTCTTTATGCTTTTTTAAAACTTCCCAGTCAATCCGCGGCTTATAATAAAATCCTTCCAGATGAGCGATGGATGTTAATTTTAAAAGGTTGCGGTAGCCTTCGTTGTTTTTCGCGAGCAGAAGGAGATGATAATTTTTTTCATCGTCTTTTGAAACTTTGTCGGCGCGGGAGCCGGGAGCGAGATAAGCTTCCACCCCGACTATCGGTTTTATCCCGGCTTTTTTGCATTTTTGGAAAAATTCAATCACCCCGTACATAACGCCGTGGTCGGTAATGGCGACGGCCGGAGCGCCGTCATTTTTCGCCGCTAAAATAAGCTCGTCAATTTTGGCGAGCCCGTCTAGAAGAGAATAATGGGTATGGTTATGGAGGTGGACGAAGCGGGACATATTTAATATAAAATTTAAAAATCAATCCCTCCTACTTTCTCAACAATGTCATCCAGCATGTCATTGCCGAAAAAGGTGATGGTTATTTTTCCTCCCCTGGCCGTCCGTTCTATTTCCGCTTTGGTGCCAAAAAAACTTTGCAAAGCCTGCTCGCGCGCCGGATCCCTTGGGTCTATTTTTATCCGCGATTCTTTAGAACCGCCCATGAGGCGGGTTTCCTTTATGGCGCGGGAGCTTGACATCCCTGTGCGAATAAATTTTTCAAAAAGCGCCAGCTGTTTTTCTTCGGTGTCAAGCCCGGCTATTGAAAGCGCGTGGCGCGCGGTGATTTCGCCTTTAACCAGGGCGGTCTGGATTCTTTCCGGCAGGGCGAGGAACCTTAAAGTATTGGAAATTACCGGCCGCGATTTTCCCACCTGAGCCGCGATCTGGTCATGGGTAACGTTGAATTCATCTATCAGCTTCCGGTAAGCGAGCGCCAGCTCTATCGGGTTTAAATCTTCGCGCTGGATATTTTCTATAAGCGCGAGTTCCAGTTTTTCCTGCTCTTCGGCTTCGCGGACAAGAGCCGGAACTTCTCTTAGCCCGAGTGCCTGCGCCGCCCGGAGCCGACGCTCGCCGGCGATCAGTTCGTAGCCCGCCCCTTTCGGGGTAACGACTAACGGCTGGATAATGCCGTAAAGCCTGATTGACTCCATGAGCTCGTTTAATTCTTTCTCCCTAAAATCCCGGCGCGGTTGCAGGGGGTTGGCGGAGATTTTTCCCGGGTCAAGCCTAAGCACCCGGTCTTTATCAATTTCACCCGCGACAGAAACGACGGTTTCGCCGGTCGGGGTCGTTACTTTTTTTACTTTTTGAGGGATGAGGGACGAAAGCCCCCTGCCGAGTCCGTTAGACATAGCATTAATTAAAAGTGCAAAATTAAAAGTTAAAAGTTTTAAAGTAAGTAAATTTTTAACTTTGCACTTTGAATTTTTAACTTAATTTAGATCAATTATCTCCCTGGCCAGTTTCTCATACGCCCGGCCGCCCCGCGACTCGGGGTCGTAATGGAGAATTGAGCGGCCAAAACTCGGGGCTTCGGCGAGCCGGACGCTTCTCGGAATAACCGTGCGTAAAACCCGGTTAGGAAAATACTGGTAAAGCTCCTGCATAACCGATCCGGAAAGCCGGTTCCGCCGGTCAAACATAGTAATGAGCGCGCCAAGAATATTTAAGTCAGGCTTTAAATTATTCTGCACAAGGCTGATTGTTTCCAAAAGCTGGCCTAAGCCTTCTAGAGCGTAATATTCGCTCTGGATCGGGATTAAAACCTGGTCGGCCGCCACTAGGCTGTTAATCGTCAAAAGTCCGACCGAAGGCGGACCGTCAATTATGATATAGTCGTATTCTTCCTTTATCGCGTCAAGGATATTTTTTAAGCGGAATTCCCGGTCGCTCATATTTACGAGTTCCACTCCGGCGCCGGCGAGCGATATTGTTGAGGGCGCGACTTTATAGCCGTCCTGCAAAGTTCTTTTTATAATATCATAAACCGGCTTAACGCCGATTATGGCTTCATAAATTCCGTGAGGCAGGTTCCTGTGGTCAATCCCTAATCCGGAAGTGGCGTTAGCTTGCGGATCAATATCAACAAGCAAAACTTCTTTGCCGTGGTAAGCGAGATAAGCGCCCAAATTTACCGCCGTAGTAGTCTTCCCCACTCCGCCTTTCTGGTTAACAACTGATATTATTTTTCCCATATATTAAACGACAGAAAACAGACGACAGACGACAGAATCTGTTTTCTATTTTCTGTTTTCTATTTTCTGTCGTCTGGATTTCATTATACTTCAATTTTTCCGCTTTGACAAACCCATGTTTTTAAATTATACTTTAATCAGTCTTAAGCGTTTTTTAAGGCTTTTTTAAGTTAAATTTAGTTTTTATTTATCCGGGCATGTGGCGGAATTGGCTTACGCGCACGACTCAAAATCGTGTGGCCTCACGGCCGTGTGGGTTCGACTCCCACCATGCCCACAATATGAACAAGGAGGATAAACGCAATCTTGCTTATGTAATCGGCATTGCTTTTGGTGATGGCAATCTTTCTAACCCCAACGGACGAGCGGTAAGACTTAGGGTATCATGCGATAAAAAAATATCCGCTCCTTATTAAAAGAATAATTAAAGCGATAAAAAAAGAGTTTCCCGAGAACAAGGTCTCGCGGCAAGACAGAATAGATAATTGCCTTGACGTCAGCTGTTATTCGAATCGCTGGGAAAATTACTGGGCTGGAAAGTCGGAAAAGGAACAAAAGCCGATCAGAATGTTTCCCTGCCTAAATGGATATTTGCCGAGGATAACTATATTCGGTTTTGTTTAAGGGGTTTATTTGAAACTGACGGGTCAATCTATAGAGATAGAGGTTACCTTATGACTAATTTCACGACCGTAATTCCTAATCTGGCCGAAGATGTAATTTACATGATAAATAAGATCGGCCATAAGCCGAATTTACAAAAATTTTTCCGTGTCGACAAAAAAACTAAACATACGATTAGAATTTGTAAAAACGCCAAAAAATTTATAGAGGAAATAAATATTATTAAGAATTAAATTTCATGCCTATTCTATCTTCTCCCACCAAACGCACTCTCATCAGCCTAACCGACAAAACCGGGGCGGCCGATCTGGCCTTGGCGCTCCAAAATGAATTCGGCGTTGAAATTCTTTCTACCGGCGGAACATCCAAAACGCTCCGCGAGGCCGGAGTTAACGTCCTTGACGTTTCCGATTATACCGGCTCACCGGAAATTTTAGGCGGCCGGGTAAAAACCCTACACCCTAAAATCGCCGGCGGAATATTGAACATTCGCGGCAATGAGGCGCACGAAGCTGACAAAAAAAAGCATGGTATTAACAATATTGATCTCGTAGTCTGTAACCTCTACGAATTTGAAAAAACCGTCGCCCAGCCTAACATCACGGTGGACGATGCCATAGAAAGCATTGATATCGGCGGCGTAACGCTAATCCGCGCGTCTTACAAATCCATGAAAGACGTAACTATCATAGTTGACCCGGCTGATTATCCGTCCCTGCTCGCGGAGATGAAAAATCATGATGGTGCCACCACCCCGGAATTTAGGACCAAGATGGCCGCCAAGGCTTCCGCACTTACTGCTAAATATGAAGCGGCAATTTCCAAGTATTTTAAAACTATATCATAAAGCCAAAGAACTTTGGGAAAAACTATAAATATTTCCCCTATATGAAAGATATAAAAGTACGGCAATTTATCAATCAAGACCAAGAAGCCGTGTATCAATTACATATTGAAGGGCTAAAGCAGGCCGAGAGCCTTATTGATGATCCAGAAGCAAGAAAACAGCTTGACCAGGATTTAATTAATATCAATAAGTCTTATATTGATAATGGCGGTGATTTTATCATTGTCACGCTTGAAGAAAAAATTATCGGAATGGGAGCCCTGATAAAAATTAATAATACTACGGCAGAAGTAAAAAGAATGAGGGTAAAGCCCAACTTCCAGGGTAAACATGTCGGAAGCTTAATTTTAGATAAATTAATAGAGCGGGCGAAAAAATTTGGTTATAAAAAAATAATTTTAGATACTTCGGTAAAACAAATTCCGGCGCAAAACTTATACCAATCCAGAGGCTTTAAGGAATATAAAAGAGGTGTGATATTCGGACAGGATAGAATATTTTATGAGCTTGATATAAGTATTTAATTCCAATAAATTTTTATGTCCGACGATTTAAAAAAAATGTACCGGAAAATGATGGATGATAATTTTCCGGAAACAATGAAAATAAGTTTTGGGGATCAGGAACTGAATTACAAAAAGCGAACCTGGAAAATTCGGGACGAAAAAACCGGCGAAGTCGTGGAAAAGGGTCTTCGCTACGGCGAAAATCCCGGACAAGAAGCGGCCATGTATGAATTAGTTCAGGGCAATTTAATCTTAGGCGGTTGCGAGTACATCAGTCCCGGAAACGGTCTCGTAAGCGCGATTACGGAAGAAGACATGCTCCAGGCCGGAAAACATCCGGGTAAAACCAACTTAACCGATCTGGATAATGGCTTGAATATTTTAAAATCCCTCATGGCCTCTCCGGCGGCCGTAATCTTAAAACATAACAATCCTTCGGGCGCGGCTTTAGGAAAAAATATCAGCGAGGCGTATTTTCGGGCGAACCGAGCCGACCGGATCGCGGCTTTCGGCGGCTGTCTTATTTTAAACCGGTCCATGGACTCTCAGACGGCCGAACTGGCGGAAAAAAATTATTTGGAAGTTATCGCCGCCCCGGATTTTGAGGAAGGAGTTCTTGAGATTTTAAAAAAGCGGCCAAACCTGCGGATTATCCGGATAAAAAAAATAGACCGCCTGGCCGAATACGCCAGCCAGCTGTTTTTAGAGTTTAAATCATTGATTGACGGCGGACTAATCGTCCAGCAATCGCCGCTCAATAAAATAAAAAACGCCAAAGATTTCCTTCCGGCTGAAACAATTTATCAGGGCAAAACTTACAAGGTGAACCGCCAGCCCACTCCATCAGAATACGCTGACATGCTTTTCGGCTGGTCGGTTGAGCAGGGCGTTACTTCTAATTCGGTAATTTTCGTCAAAGACGGCGCGACCGCCGGCATCGGCACGGGCGAGCAGGATCGGGTCGGGGTGGCCGAAATCGCGGTTTACAAAGCCTACCAAAAATACGCTGACGCGCTTTGCTTTGACAGACATAATATTTCCTACAAAGAGTTGGAGCTGGCTATAGAAAAAAACGAGCGCTCTAAGGATGAAAAAGAAGAAATTGATAATATCACGAAAGAAGCTAAAGCCGGACTTATCGGATCAACCATGATCTCGGACGCCTTCTTCCCTTTCCGCGACGGAATTGACGTCGGACTAAGGCAAGGCGTAACGGCCGTTGTCCAGCCCGGTGGATCGCTTCGGGACTATGAAGTAATTTCAGCGGTTAACGAAGCTGGCGCGGCCATGGTCTTTACCGGACAGCGAGCTTTTCGGCACTAAACGAATTGCGCTGATTTTTATCCTTATCTAAAATTGCAATACCTGGCATGTTTAATGAAAAAATTTATCTTCCTAAAAACTACCGTCCTGAAGCGGCTGCCGGTTTTACTTTGAAAGAAGAAAAAAAATCTTTAAAAAACCGGGTAGCGGAAAAACTGGCGAAAACCGCGCGGCTTTTACTCGCGGCCGGGATTCTTGTTATGAGCCATGGCTTGGATATGGATACTAGAAATAAAGGAAACGAAGATGAAGGCTCCGCCCGATCCTACCTTGATTACATCGGAGAAAAGGATGAAGATAGAAAAGCGATGTATAAGGAAATGGCCGAGTATCTTGAAGAAAATTTTTCGGATAAAATTTTTGTTAAAATGATGCTCGGCAATGAATCCGCTAAAACGAGGGCGGAAAAAAAACCGGCGCGGCCGGTTATCGCCGGATCTGAGCAACTTGGTATAAATAAATCCGACTTAGAAGAACTCTGGAGCGAAAACGGGAATTACCCGAAAGGAGTGATTTACGATAACACCTCTTTCATCCTATTTAAAGACGAGGAAGCGGGCATCCCTGAAAAATATAATATCAGCGACGAAAGCGCGCTATCTTTATCAGAAGGAGAACAGCGGGATGCTATTATATTCCTGAAAGACGGACGGTCAAAAGAAAAAAAAATCACGCCCGATAAAACCATCCATCTTTTAGACGAAATCGCCGCCCATGAATTCGCCCATTTAGGAGATCCGATATGGCATAACAGACTTCAGCCCGAAGAAAGACTGAAATTCATGCATCAGTTGGCTAAAACATATGAATCTCCCGATTCCATGTGCCGTGATTTTACGCCTTTTCATTTCATTGAAAACATAAATAATCCCGACCCGCGCAAAGAAAAAATGAACAAAATTCTTGAATACTATGCCTTTTTATGTCAGTTTTTCATGCGGTATCCCGATGATTTTGTCCGGCTCGCGTCCGATGATGAAAATAAACTGGTCAGGGAATGGTACTGTCGCTTTGACCCTGATTTTAATCCGTCGGAAGCCTTAAAGAGAAGAGAGATGATAATAGCCGGACTTTCGCGATCTAATAAAATAGCGGGGCTGAAAATTAATCAGCCCCGCTAAAACTAATTTACTCAATTCTATTTAAACTCCTCCAGCGTCGCGACCACTACTAATATCTTATCGCCTCTTAGGACTTTAAAACCGATTTTCTGACCGGGCTTATATCTTTGGACCATACCCAGAAGCGTTTTTCCGTTTTCCAATTTTACTCCGTCCACCTCGTAGATAATATCGCCCTCTTTTAAACCGGCTTTTTCCGCCGCTGATCCTGGAACAACGGCCGGCTGGCCATCGCCAGTAGTTATAAAGGCGCCGCTATTTCTTAAGAGACTTTTATCTTTGGCCAGTTCCTGCGTAAGCATGATATAACGCACCCCGAGCTGGGAGCGGATTATCCTTCCATTTTCGCGGACGCTCGTTATTACCCCTTTGGCGTCGTTTATGGGAATGGCAAAGCCGATTGAAGAGCCGGATTGGTCTATAGCCGTATTAACGCCGACGACTTTACCGTTTAAATCAATCAAAGGTCCGCCCGAATTTCCCGGATTAATTTCAGCGTCGGTCTGGATCACGTTATCCAATACCTCAGCCTGTCCACTTAATTGATCGCCCGCTTCCACGCTCCGCCCGAGTCCGGAAATAATGCCCTTAGTTACTGAATTCTGGTAATGACCGAGAGCGTTGCCGATGGCTATAACCGTTGTCCCTGGCGTGAGCTTATCTGAGTCCCCGAGTTCAATAAAAGGCAAATTCTTGTCAAAAATTTTCAATACCGCGAAATCGTTCACCGGATCTTTTCCAATCAGCTGGGCGTAATACTCCTTTCCGGAATTCAGGATTACCCGGTATTCGGCGGTTTTTTCGCCGGCCACGCTTACGACGTGCTTATTGGTGAGGATCAGGCCGTCGGCTGAAATTAAAAATCCAGTGCCAGATCCTTTTTTTACCCGTTCGCTAGCGCCGGTTATCGCTCCGGTGCCGAGATTAACATTCTTTACCGCCTGCCGGTCATAAACTATAATGCTTACCACCGACGGTTTTACCTTATTGATCGCCCGGACGGTCGCTTCCTGGTCGTCCAGCCGCAGGTCGTCGGCCGTTAGCGGCGTAATAAATTTATTTTCACGCAAATTCCATCCAATCAATACTCCAAGTATAAGCATCAGAACTGTAAAAATCGGCAGTATTTTTTTTAAATTTATTTTAAACATACTTAAATTTGAAAATTAAAAATTAGAAATTGAAAATTTTATCAAATATCTTCCCCCAATTCTTCTAAAACTTTTCTCTGTTTCCGCGATAATCCTTTGGGGATTTTAACCGTCACTTTTACGAGGTGGTCGCCCCGGCCGCGTTCCCGCAGTCTCGGAACACCTTTGCCGGCGAGCCGAAATACTGTTCCGGACTGGGTGCCTTCGGGAATTTTTAATTCCACCGGCCCGTCCACAGTCTCAACTTCAATTTTAGCCCCTAACGCCGCTTTTGTAAAATTTATTTCCTTTTCAGTTATTATATCATATCCCTGGCGGTTAAATCTCGCGTCCGTTTTTACCCGCGTCCGGATGTATAAATTGCCGTGGCTGGCGCCTTTAACGCCTGCTTCGCCCTGCCCGGCGTAGCGGATGGATTCGCCTGAATCAATGCCAGCCGGAATTTTTATTGCGAGCTTCACTTCTTCGTTTACCGCTCCTGAACCGTGGCACTTAGTACAGTCTTTTGAATTGACTTTTCCTTCTCCCCGGCATTTTTCGCAAACCGCTTCCATCTGCACCATGCCGAAAATCGTCCTTTGGCTTTTAATTGTCCGGCCCGAGCCGCGGCAAACCGGGCAGGTTTCAACTTTCGTTCCCGGTTCAGCGCCCGAACCTTTGCATTTATCGCAAGTTATTTTTTTTCTTAATCTCACTTCCCGCTCAACTCCGAAAACCGCTTCCATGAAACTTAGTTCCACTTCGGCTTCAATATCACGGCCGCGTTTTGACCGCGCGCCTCCGCCTCCACTTCTCCTTCCAAAGCCAAACATGTCGCCGATGCCGCCGAAAATATCGCCAAGGTCGTCCATGTTTACGTTAAAGCCGTTAGCGCCGCCGGAAAAGCCTTCAAAGCCGCCGAATCCGCCCTGACTCTGCGCCTGTTCAAACGTTGAACCAAAGCGGTCGTATTGCTCGCGTTTTTTCGCGTCGCTTAAAATCTGGTAAGCCTCGTTTATTTCCTTAAATTTCTTTTCGTCCCCGCCGCCCTTATCCGGGTGATGGACATGCGCCAGCTTGCGAAAAGCTTTTTTTATGTCATCCCCCGAGGCATTTTTCCCGACTCCCAATATATTGTAGTAATCTTTTCCCATAAATCACACATAACATGGAACACGTAACACGTAACAATATGTTACGTGTTTTGTGTTATGTGTTACGTAAAGTTATTTCTTTTCTTCAAACTCCCCTTCAACCGGGCCTTTGTCTTTTTTTTCGCCTCCGTTCTTCCCGCCGCCATCCTGCGCTCCGCCTTCAGGTTCCGCGCCAGGCGCGCCTTGCGATCCGTCCTGACCTTGCTGGTACATCGCTGTCCCGATCCTTTGCGCTACAACATTCAATTCATCCAGTTTCTTTTTTAATTCATCCGCGTTATCCGTGTCCTTTACTTTTTTCACCTCTTCCACTTTTTCTTCCAATTCTTTTTTATCTTCCGGTTTCATTTTACCTCCGGATTCGCGCATTAACTTTTCCGTGGCGAATACTACGCTGTCGACCTGGTTTCTCAAATCAATCATTTCCCGCTTTTTTTTGTCTTCGTCGGCATGAAGTTCGGCGTCTTTTTTCATTTTTTCCACTTCTTCCTTACTTAACCCGGAAGACGAGGTAATGGTAATTTTCTGCTCTTTGCCGGTCGCCTTATCTTTGGCCGAGACGTTTAAAATGCCGTTGGCGTCAATGTCAAAAGAAACTTCAACCTGCGGAACGCCGCGTGGCGCCGGCGGTATGCCGTCAAGCATAAACCGGCCGAGCGTTTTATTGTCCCCTGCCATAGGCCGCTCGCCCTGCAGGACATGAATTTCCACGCTAGTCTGCGAATCGGCGGCCGTAGAAAAAAACTGCGGTTTTGAAGTCGGGATGGTCGTATTCCGGTTAATTAACGGCGTCATGACGCTGCCCATAGTTTCAATGCCTAAGGTTAAAGGCGTAACGTCCAGAAGCAAAACGTCTTTTACGTCGCCCTGCAAAACTCCGGCCTGCACCGCCGCTCCGGCCGCGACGACTTCATCGGGATTAACCCCTAAGTGCGGCTCTTTGCCGAAAAATTCTTTAACTTTTTTCTGAACCAAAGGCATCCGGGTCATGCCGCCGACCATGATCACTTCTTCAATATCTTTTGTTTCCAGTTTCGCGTCGGAGAGCGCCGCCTTGCAGGGGCCTAAAGTTTTTTCTACGAGTTCGCCGACGAGCTCTTCCAGTTTCGCCCGCGACAATTTCAGTAAAAGATGCTTCGGGCCGGCCGCGTCCGAGGTAATAAACGGCTGGTTGATTTCGGTTTCCATGGTGGACGAAAGCTCAATTTTCGCTTTTTCCGCCGCTTCTTTTATTCTTTGGAGCGACAGCGGGTCATTGCTTAAGTCAATGCCCTGATCTTTTTTAAATTCACCGATTATCCAGTTTATGATCACCTGGTCAAAATCCTCGCCGCCTAAGTGCGTATCGCCGTTCGTTGATTTTACTTCAACCGTATCTTCGGAAATGTCTAAAATAGAAATATCAAAAGTCCCGCCGCCTAAATCATAAACCGCTACCTGCTGTCCTTTTCCGCCTGTGGCGGATCCGCCTTGGGCGGATTTCTTCATTCCAAACCCGTAAGCTAAGGCCGCGGCAGTCGGCTCGTTGATTATCCGTTTTACGTCAAGACCGGCAATCCGTCCCGCGTCCTTAGTCGCCTGCCTTTGCGAGTCGTCAAAATAAGCCGGAACGGTTATTACCGCTTCAGTGATTTTTTCCCCGAGTTTGGCTTCGGCATCGGCTTTCATTTTAGAAAGGATCATGGCCGAAACTTCCTGCGGCGTGTATTCTTTATCGCCCATAACAACTTTTACTCCGCCGTTTGCTTTAACGATTTTATAGGGCGAATTTTTTAAATCCCTCTGCACTTCTTCGTCTTCAAATTTCCGGCCGATTAAGCGCTTAACCGCGTAAACAGTGTTAGCCGGATTAATAACCGCCTGGCGCCGCGCCGACTGTCCGACGATCCGTTCGCCGTTTTTAGAAACAGCGACAACCGAAGGCGTTATCCGCGACCCTTCGGCGTTTTCCAAAATTTTCGGCTGACCGCCTTCAATAATGGCCATGGCCGAGTTTGTTGTTCCTAAGTCAATTCCTAAGATTTTTGACATATGATTCGTTAATAATTATTTATATTAATTTCAGTTGATTTTAGCTTATATTTATGTTTAAATGCTGAGCATAAGGTTCTTTATTAACCGCTTTTTTTGGGGAAGGAGGTGATCTCTTTGGTGGAGAAAATAAAGTTCAGGTGGTCAGACATTTTCTGGGTGTCGCTGGTTATATTGTTTTTTGCGGCACTCGGAGCGGGGCTCGCTTTTTTCAGCGACGCTCCGCACTTATTCCGGAACTAGGGGGATAAAACGAAAAGAGGTGATTAAATGGAAATCCCTGTTCCAAAATGGAAAGTGTCTTTGCTTTACAGCGTGATTTTTGCGCTGGCGCTCTTCCTGTATTTATGAGGAGCGCGCTCCCGGGGTCAACCGAAGAAGACCCCGGGATTTTTTTTGGCTTTACTTAAAATTCACCTTTACCTTACTACTCTTCGCTTCCGGGGCTTTGGGGATGGAAACTTTTAGAACCCCGCCCTCGGCTATTGCCGATGCCTTATCGCCTAAGACATGCATAGGAAGCGGCACTGAGCGGTAAAAACTTCCCCGCTGGATTTCTTTACGGTAATAATTTTTATCTTCAACTTCTGACTTTTTTTCGCTTTCGCCTTTGATGGTTAAGACGTCGTTTTCAATGGAAATATCCACCTTTTCCGGATCAATGCCGGCGAGCGGCGCTTCTACAATCACGTTGTCCTTGTCTTCGTACATATCAATCGCCGGAATAAAACCCGCGCGGGAATTCCGGGTTCGGAGGGCGGGAACAAGATCGGAAAACATCCCCTCCATGTCCTCAAATGGCTCAAAAAATGGCCTCCATTTTGTTAATCCGTTCATATGCTTGTTGCTTAGCCGACCAATGGACGCGAATTCACATCCAGGGCGTCGGTCAAGACTAAATTAATTTTATCACCGACATAACACATAACATGGAACACATAACAACCGCCCTAAATGTTTCATGTTACGTGTTACATGTTATGTTTAAATTCATACACCGCCACTCTCGCCGGAATTATTACCCGGCCATTAAGCGTGTATCCGGGCTTTAGCTCCTCGGCCACCATTCCGTCCAGTTTTTTATCATCCGTCTCTTTATGGCCAATAGCTTCCATAACGGCATGATCGTATTTTTTTCCCGCTATTTCAATCTCTTTTACTCCCTCAACTTCCAGGACGGATTTAAACTGCCTAAGGACAAGCTCAATTCCCTTTTCAATGCCATTGTCTTTTCCGCCTTCATCTCCTAAACCGTTCGCGTGCTTTAAAGCCAGTTTCAGGTTATCGTAAACCGGTAAAATTTCCATGAGCAAATTCTCGTTCGCAAACCGGGCGCACTCGCTTTTTTCCTCAGCCGTCCGTTTTAGTAAATTCTGATAATCAGCCAAAGCGCGCTTATATTTGTCCTCATAATCGGCCTTAATTTTCCCGGCTGGTTTTTTATTTTCCTCAACCGTCATTCCATCCTCATTCGCCGCTTCATCTCCGCGCATCGTTTCATCGCCGTCATTTGCCTCACCAGCATTTTCTTCGTCTTTTATTTTTTTTTCATCTGCCATAACTTCTGATTTAATTTTTTCCTGTTAATTTTTCATGAACCAGCCGCATGAGCGCCAGGCTTTTTTCGTAATCCATCCGAACAGGCGCGAGCATGACAACAAGCCCGGCCCGGTTTTTTATATTATATCTGAACTGGATGCTTGAGCAAAGGTTTGAATACGGATTTAGCGACCCGATAAGCGCTTCCGGCTCAAAAGCTGCCCGGTCAAAAGTCCGGTAAACTATTTCTTCCAGCTGGTCAATGATATAGGAAATGTCGTAGATCAGTTCGCTTCGCGCGAATTCGGGCTGAGTTAGGAGATTTGATATTCCGGTATAATAGAGGTTCCGGCGGTCATGAGCCCAGATTATCGCGTTGCCTGAAAGCCGGGCAAGCTCTTTGGCCGCCAGCTTAAAGGATTCTTCAGTTCCCTTTTTTAAAAAACTGTTCAACGCCTTTATTTCATCGTCATGCAATTTTTTTTCTTTCAATTCAATGAGATAATAGCGGTAAGCTTTTTCCGTCGGAATCCGGCCGGCTGAAGTATGGGGCTGGATGATATAGCCGTCATTTTCCAGTTCCGCCATTTCATTCCTGGCCGTGGCCGGCGAAATATCCAGTTTATATTTTTCAACGAGAACTCCCGAACCGACCGGCGCGCCGGTTTTTATATGCTCTTTTATAAGCGTGTTTAGGATGTGTTTTTTGCGATCTTCCATAGCTAAAAACATTATAAACTGTTATTAGCAGTCTTGTCAAGAGAGTGCTAACCTTTATAATTCTGAGTGGAGCGAAGGATCTCCCCTCTTTGTCATCCTGAGCGTAGCGAAGGATCTGCGGATACAACAACAGAATAATGGCCGATTTGTTAAATAATCCTAATTACTAAATAACTATAAGAAAAAATAAGCAACCAAGTAAAACAAGGACTTAAAACAGAAAACACATCCGCAGATCCTTCGTCCCAAATACTCGGGACTCAGGATGACAAAAAGAAAAGAAAAAAGGGACTGCGCGTACTGTAGCGAGTCCCCATGCATTTTTTTGACCGGGGTTTGCCTCCCCGGGTTTTAGAAACCCGTGAAACGAGACAACGGGGCTGGTGGCGGTGGCGGAAAATTCGGAAAGTATACCTCATTTGTGATTTCATTATACTCCCGAGCATGCCGGTAGAGCAGTTCTTGGATTTCTTCCCACTCTTCGTGTGAAGCCGGAACTTCACACTCAAGTAAGCGAATAAATCCTAAAACCACCGTCCCGCCGGTTTCTTCCAAAATAATCATGCCTTTTTTCTCCTTATAAAAGAACGTTTACGCCTAACGCAAAAAGACCCCCGATGGGTCAAATTGTGTCCTATCTTAAATTGTATTCAATCACCTTTATCTGGTTTTGTCAACCCCCGGAAATTTTAAACGTAATAATTCGGCGCTTCCTTTGTTATGGTTACGTCGTGCGGGTGGCTTTCTTTCAGGCCGGCCGGAGTAATTTTTATGGCTTTGGCCTTTTTTTGCAGTTCCGCGATAGTTCGGGCGCCGTTATAGCCCATTCCTGAGCGGATGCCGCCGGCGAGCTGGTAAATAATTTTTTCCGCCGGCCCGCGATAAGGCATCCGGCCTTCAATTCCTTCGGGGACTAATTTCTGATGCTCCATGACTTCAGCCTGGCCGTAGCGGTCTTTTGAGCCTTGAGCCATGGCCGCGACTGATCCCATGCCGCGGTAAATTTTATACATCCGGCCGTTATAGAATTCGGTCGTTCCCGGAGCTTCTTCCGAGCCGGCTAAAAGTCCGCCGATCATGACCGCGTCGGCGCCTAACGCGAGCGCTTTAACAATGTCGCCGGAATATTTTATGCCGCCGTCGGCAATTATCGGAATTTCCTTTTTACTTCCCCGTCCTGCTACGGCTTCCATGACCGCCGTCGCCTGCGGAACGCCGATGCCGGCGATAATCCGCGTCGTGCAGATTGAACCCGGTCCGACCCCGACTTTTATTCCGTCCGCTCCGGCAGAGATAAGCGCTTTGGCGCCTTCGCGGGTCGCAATGTTGCCGGCGACAATATCAACGTTTTTAAATATTTTGTCTTTTCGCAATTTTTTTATCGCTTCAATTACTCCCCGGGAATGGCCGTGCGCCGTATCAATTACTAAAACGTCCGCTCCGGCATCAGCCAGCGCTCCGGCGCGCGCGAGCATATCGCTTCCTACCCCGACTCCGGCGCCGACGATCAGTCTTTTACCCGAATCTTTATTGGAATTCGGAAAATTCTTATTTTTTTCTAAATCTTTCCGGGTAACAATGGCCTTTAGCTTCCCTTCCTTATCAACGACGCAAAGGACATAAAGCCGTTTGGTCCAGATAATTTTATTGGCGCCGTCAAGACTGATATTGTCAGTCGCGACCGTAAGACTGGAAAGCGGAATCATTACCTCATGGGCTTTTTTGTCTTTGTCGTTCGGCCAAAAATAATCCAGCTCAGTTACGAGGCCTAAAAGTTTTCCCGAGCGGTCAGCCACGGGAATTTTTTTATAGCCTTTTTCCAGATAAATGTTATGAATGTCGTCAACGGTCGCGTCCGGGCCGACTACTGCCGGATCGTTTAAAAAACCGCTTTCAAAGCGCTTAACCAGCTCAACCTCGCGCGCTTCGTCGTCAATGGACAAATTTTTATGGATTATTCCTATTCCGCCTTCTAAAGCAAGGGCGATCGCCATCTTATGCTCGGTTACCGTATCCATTGAGGAAGAAGAAATCGGAATTTTCAATTTTATGTTCCGGGAAAACCGGCTCCCAGTATTAACTTCAGCCGGCAGGATTTCCGAGTATTGCGGTTCAAGGAGGATGTCGTCGTATGTTAAACCGTCGCGAATGTTGGCTTGCATAAATTGTTGTTTAAAGATAATATATTATTATATTACACTATTTTGCTAAACATTAGCAAGTGCGTCCCAACACATATGAAACATATAGCCATTTTGGACTACGGATCCCAATATACTCACCTTATCTCCCGGGCGGTGCGTGAACTTGAGGTGCTGGCGAAGATCTATCCCTCAGACACTCCGGCCGGCGAATTAGGCGACGCGGCCGGGATTATTTTATCCGGCGGGCCGCAGGCGGTTTACGCGGAAAACGCCATTCTCGTTGACCCGGAAATTTTCAATCTGGGAAAACCAGTCTTAGGCATCTGCTACGGGCACCAGCTCATGAGCCATATGCTTGGAGGAAAAGTACAGGCGGCCGAGTCATTAGAAGGCGGAGAATTCGGACTGGCAAAGATAAATGTCACCGGTGATTCGCCAATTTTCAAAGACATAACCGACGGTTCAACAGTCTGGATGAGCCACGGCGATACGGTAGTTAAACTGCCCGAAGGATTCGGAGTAATCGCGAAAACCGGAGATTGCCCGATCGCGGCCATGGCTAATGAAGAAAAAAAGTTTTACGGCTTCCAGTTTCACCCGGAAGTAGTCCATTCAGAAGAGGGTCATAAAATGATCGCCAATTTTGTCTTAAATATTTGCCAGGCGGAAAAGAATTGGCGGATTAACGATTTATTAGACGACCTCGTAAAAAAAATAAAGGATCAGGTAAAAGACAAAAAAGTTTTTATCCTGGTTTCCGGCGGGATTGATTCAACCGTCGCTTTTGTTCTCCTTACCCGAGCTTTAGGCAATGAAAAAGTCAAAGGCCTTTACGTTGACACCGGCTTCATGAGAAAAAACGAAACCGAAGAAGTAATCAAAGGCTTTCGCGAAGCCGGGATGGACAACCTGGAAACCGTTGACGCCGGAAAAACTTTCTACGGCCGGCTGGTAGATAAATTTGAGCCCGAAGAAAAGCGCGGCGTTATCGGCGAGACTTTTATTGACGTAAAAGACGAAATCGCCGCGAAATTAAAACTGGACTCAGGCGACTGGCTTTTGGGGCAAGGCACGATTTATCCCGATACCATAACTTCAGGCGGAACGAAAAACGCCGAAAAGATAAAGACCCACCATAACCGGGTTGATCGGGTAAAAAAATTAGTGGAAGCCGGACTGGTTATAGAACCTTTGATTGATTTTTATAAAGATGAGGTGCGAAAAATCGGCGCGCTCCTCGGCCTGCCCGAAGACCAGCTTAAACGCCACCCCTTTCCCGGACCCGGACTCGCGGTTCGCTGTCTCTGCGCGCGGCAGGGTTTAAACGGTAATGACGTAAAAGAATTAAATGAAAAAGCTGGGAAACTTCTCTCTGAAATTGCGCCGGACATGAGCTGTAAGGCCTTGGCCATCAAATCGGTCGGCGTTCAGGGCGACCAGCGAACTTACGCTCACCCGCTCGTTGTATTGACAAAAGAACTGCCGTCAGGACGCGAAGATTGGGATCGGTTGGATGAAATAGCCGCGACCGTCACCAACAAAATCCGGGGACTCAACCGGGTGATGCTACTTTTGAATCCGGAAAAACCAAAGAGCGATGAATTTAATTACCCAGCCAAGGATCTATATCTCACTCCTGAAAGGATAGAAATTTTACGGGAGATGGACGACATAGTCCACAATATTCTCCGCGAAGAAAAAATTTATGACGATATCTGGGAATGTCCGGTCGTTCTGATCCCCGTCCTGGACAAAGCCGGCCGCGAATCAATCGTTATCCGGCCGCTTAATTCCCGCGATGTCATGACCCTCCGTTTTTACCGCATGGAAAAACGCGTCCTGAAAAAAATCACCCAAGCCATTTTAGCCACGGGCAAGGTTTCTTATGTGTTTTACGACTTAACTAACAAACCGCCGGCGACTTTAGAGTGGGAGTAATAAGTAAACAGACAACAGTAAATAGTAAATAGAATATAAAAAACGATTATTGAATTCTATTGTCTGTTCACTGTTGTCTATTGTCTAAATTCATGTCCGATAATTTCGCCCAAATCAAAAAACTGGTCTGTAAAGACGACCGCAATCTAAAAACCGACCCTCACAGTCGGCTAAAAATCAACAAGGCCGATTACAAAACCATCCTCATAAAAAACGCGCCTTACATTTTCACCTGCGACGAAAACGACAAACTCCGAGTCAGGGAAAATTATTCTATTACTATAAAAGACGGCGTAATAGAACAGGTCGCGCCGGCCGCTGAAATCCGGGCTGATGAAAAATCATTTGATCTTGTTTACGACGCCGGAAAACGTGGCGGCATCGTTATTACTCCGGGTTTAATAAACG
>Ga0074197_1000569_pt1 | contig 42938 bp, 30 predicted proteins | sample EPASupsiteSAE305_FD_64526 | JGI IMG/M metagenome (GOLD analysis project Ga0074197, IMG submission 64526) | Bioremediated contaminated groundwater microbial communities from EPA Superfund site, New Mexico - SAE3-05 reassembly with SPADES | ecosystem: Environmental > Aquatic > Deep subsurface >...
CCCCCTTCCAGGCAGGCGCCGTGCGTGTGCCCGAACGAGAAGGAAAACCCCCGGGGAGGCAAAAAACCCCCCAAGCCACATCACGCCTTCCATGTCCAGATGGTTGGTGGGTTCGTCCAGAAGCAGTAGGTCAGGCCTGCGCAGCACCTGCGCAAGAATGGCGAGTCTCTTCCTCCATCCCCCTGAAAGTTCCGCCACCGGTTGCTCGGGCGAGACAAAGCCGGCCTGTGTCATGCCGGTTTCCACCCTCATGTCCATTTCGTACTGTTCAAGGCCGGTGTCCTTCAGGGAATCCATCAACGCTTGCCGCACGCTCAGGCTGGCGGGAGCGTTTTCAAAGGTGTTTTGCTGAGCCAGATAGCCTACGCGCAGTCCTCTGCGGGGGGAGATTTCGCCGGAGTCAGGTGAGTCCAGTCCGGCGAGTATTTTAAGCAGGGTGGATTTGCCCGTGCCGTTAGGGCCGATAAGCCCGGCTCGCTCTCCCTCCGACAGCCCGAAGGTAAGTCCTTCGAAAAGAGGATGCAGTCCGTAGGTTTTTGAGAGTTCCCGGCAGGTGACAAGTATGGCCATAAGGTCGGTTTCCGGCGCGTGCGGTTCCTTGATGAAGTGTTCCGGCTCTGGCCGGGAATATATTAAATTCTACAATTTTCGACGGCGGGCTTGCCCGTGCTTAGAGCCCGTCTACAATCTCCGTATTCTGCTGCAAACGCCGCTTTCGCTCCGATACTTCGTTGTCTTCGGCTTACAGGCCTGCTGGCCTGTAAACTTCAGCCCACTGTGTCTCATGTCAAAATCGAAGCTTTCGCTACGAAAGGAGATTTTTGATGGGCTCTCAAAATAAAAGCGCCGGCACGGGGCCGGCGCTTGCCTTTCGTTTTGCTTCCCGCATTAGAGCCTGTCTAAAGTTTCCATATTCTGCTGCAAACGCTGCTTTGACAGGATGCTTCGTGTTTTCGGCTCCCGGGCCTCGACACCGCTTCGCTGCGGGAAAATCAGCGTTTTCGCTACGGAAGAAAGATTCGCGGCAGGCCCCTAGTGCCCGGATTCTCCCAATTCCTTCATGGCTTCCTTTATGTCCGCGTCGTGCTTATGTGTCTCAAGCGAGGAGAACAGGCTGTATACGCAAGGCACCACAAGCAGCGTAAGCAGGGTGGAAACCATGACGCCGCCTATAACCACCAGAGCCATTGGTATGCGCGTTTCCGCGCCGGGGCCAAGCCCCAGCGAGGGCGGTATGGCCGCCGCTATGGTGGCGACCGATGTCATCAATATGGGGCGCAGCCTTATGGGGCAGGCTTCGAGAAGGGCGTCGCGCACTCCCTTGCCGCCTGCCCTGCGGTTGTTGGTGAAGTCTACAAGCAGGATGGAGTTTTTCTTGACTATGCCCATCAGCAGGATTATGCCTATCATGCTGTAGATGTTCAGCGTGCGTCCTCCTATGTAAAGGGCGAGGAACGCCCCCGTCACGCTGAAGGGCAGGGCCATGAGCACGGTAACCGGGTGTATGAAGCTGTTGAACTGCGACGCCAGAACCATGTAGGCCACGAATATGCCCAGAACCAACGCTATCACGAGGCTGCCGAATGACTCCTTGAATGTTTTCGAGCTTCCGGAGAGCAGCAGCTTGTAACTGTCGGGCAGCACTTCCTTCCCTATTTTCTGGGCTTCCTCGAGGGCTTCCGCCTGTGAGACGCCGGGCTTGGGGTTGGCGAATATCGCTATGGCCCTTTCCCTATTCCTGCGCGAGATGGACAGCAGGCTGGGCTTCTGGATTATGCTTACGACCTCGTCCAGCCGTATCACCTCGCCGCGGTTGTTGCGCACCCATATCTTCTTTATGTCCTGCGCGTGGCGGCGGTCAGTCTCCACCAGGCGCATGCGGACGTCGTAACGCTTCCCGCCGCGAGTGAATTTCCCGACCCGCGTCCCGCCTATGAGGGAGTTTATCGCGTTGCTGATGACGGATATGTTCACGCCGCGCTCCGCCGCCTTTTCGCGGTCGGGCAGTATCTGCACTTCCGGCATGCCTGTCTGGTAATCCGTGTCCACGTCCACCATTTTACCGGAGGCTGCCATGCGCTTCATTATTTCCTGCGAGAGTTCGCCAAGCTTGTCCCAGTCAGGCCCGCGCAGGCTCAGCTCCACCGGATAGCCGCGCTGCGCGGTGAAGCCGGACAGCGACGGGTCCTGTATGGAAACGCGGTTCATGCCGGGTATGGCGTTCAGGGCCTTGCGCGCCGTCTGCATGAATTCCTGCTGCGTGGGGACCCTGCCGCCGGGCTTGAGGGGAACGCGGTCCTTCTTGTCCTTCATGGTTACAAACATCATCGCCGTGTTGACCTGCCCGCCGCCCATGCCGCCTACGGTGCAGAAATAGGCGTCTATGTTCTTTTGCGACATGGCCCACTGCTCGGCTTTCTTTGCCACGCCGTCGGTGAATTCCAGGGAGGAGCCTATCTCCGTCTGCATGCGGACCATGAACATGCTCTGGTCCTGCGCGGGGACGAACTCTTTTTTAAGCTTGTTGGCTATGAACAGCGAGCCCGCGAACAGAACCGCGGCGGTGAACAGCACTTTCCAGCGATGATTAAGCAGTACGGCCAGAAGCCTGCCGTAAAAAGCGGCCAGACGCTTTAGGAAGCCGTCCACGGCCCTGCCGAGGGCGTTGCTTCTGCCCGCGTCCACGAACTGGGAACAGCGCATGGGCGTCAGCGTCAGCGCCTCAAGAAGTGAGAGCATGACCGCCGCCGTCATGGTGACGCCGAACTGGTAGAAGAACTTGCCTATTATGCCCTTCATGAATACGACGGGCAGGAATATGGCCAGAATGGCTATGGAGGCCGCCATCGCGGGGAATGTTATTTCCCTGGCGCCTATTATCGCGGACTTCATGCGGCTGTTGCCCAGCTCGTTGTAGCGGATGATGTTTTCAAGCACCATGATGGCATCGTCCACCACTATGCCGATGGCCAGCGAAAGGCCCAGCAGCGTGAAGGTGTTCAGCGTGAAGCCCATGAAGTAAAGTATGAGGAAGGAACCGACTATGGACGTGGGTATGGCGAGCAGGACGTTTATGGTCGAGCTCCATGAGCCCAGGAAGAACCAGCAGACGGCCCCCGTGAGCAAAGCGGAGAGCAGCAGGGTGAAGTTGAGCTCCCGCGTGGATTCCTCGATGAAACGGGTCGAGTCGTTCCTTATCGCCACGCTCATGCCTTTCGGCAAAGTCTGCTGTATTTCCGCTATCTTGGCCTTTACCGCGCGGGCGGTGGCTACGGCATTGGCTCCGCGCTGTTTCTTGATGCCTATGCCAACGGCCAGCTTGCCGCCGGTGCGCGCTATGGCGCGGACGTCGTCAAGCCCGTCCTCCACGGTGGCAACGTCGCCTATGCGGAAGGTGCGCCATATGGCGGAGCCGCCGCGTCCGGTTATCACCAGACGGGAGAAATCCTCCGGGGTGGCGGCTTCTCCCATGACGCGAACGTTCAGTTCCTTGTTGCCGCTGGTTATGTAGCCTGCGGGCATTTCGACGTGCTGGTTCTTTACCGTGGAGGCCACGTCCTCAACGGTGAGCTGTTTGTCGTTCAGTTTGTCTATGTCCAGCCAGATGCGGAGGTTGGGGTCAACGTATCCGCCCAGACTCACGTCGCCCACGCCGTCTATGGTGGTGAAGCGGTCCTTAAGCGTGTCGTTCGCGTAGGCCATCAGGTCCTTGAGCGGCCTGTCGCCCGAGAGGGTTATCCAGATTATGGGCTGGTCCTCCGGGTTGCTTTTCCGGACCACGGGCGGGTCAATGTCGGAAGGCAGATTTCTCTGCGCCTGGGCTATTGTGGTCTGGACTTCCTGCAGGGCGGTGTCTATGTCTCGGTTAAGCTCGAATTCTATGCTTATGTTCGCCTTGCCCTGGCGCGAGGTGGACGATATTTCCTTTATGCCCTGTATGCCCATCACCGCGCCTTCTATGATGTCCGTTACCTGCGTTTCCATCACTTCCGGCGCGGCGCCTTCCATTGTCACGCTGACGCTGACCACGGGATAGTCCACGTCCGGCAGGTTGCTGATGCCCATGTTTGAAAAGCCTATCCAGCCGAAGACTATCAGGCCCAGCATGAGCATCCATGCGAATACGTAATTCTTTATTGAGATGTCGGAGAGAGTCATTTTTTCTCCTGCGCGGCGGGGCCGCCGGCGGCGACGTCCAGCGCCACATAGGCGCGGTATGTTTCCGCGTGCGCCTGCTCAAGCTGAAGGCGCGTGGTCTGGAGCGTGTCCAGCGCGTTAAGAACGTCCAGATTGGTCACAAGGCCGTATTTGTAGTCGGCGGCCTGCGCCTTGGCGTTTTCTTCCGCGAGGGTCAGCGCCTTTTCAAGAGCCTTCTCTGTGGAAAGGGAGTAGACAAGGTTGTCGTAGTTCTGGCGCACATCTGTCTGCGCCTGTCTTTCCGCCAGGCGGAGCGCCAGCTCGGAGGAGCGTCGTCCGGCCTGGAGCTGGCTTACTCTTGCGTCCACCTCGCCGCCGGTGTAAAGCGGAACCTGCACGCTGGCGGTAAAATCCCACCTTATGCCGGAAAGGGAATCCGGTCTCTTGGCGTAATAATTGCCGTCCAGAGCCAAGGTCGGCCAGAGCATGCGGCGCTGTATGTCCTCCTGAAGTATCTGGGCCGCTATGTTTTTCCTCAGGGCGGCAATGTCCGGCCTTGAGGGAAGGCGGGCCAGGAAATCGTCAATCGGCGGCGCGGGAGGGCGCGTTACCGGGAGGGGGGAAAGGTCTGTTTCCAGTCCGATCAGGAATTTGAGCGCGTGCTGCGCGAAACGTTCCTGACCGAGCGTGTCCTGCAACTGGGACTCATCCTGCGCCAGCTGCGATTCCGCGGCTATCACCTCGCTCTTGCGGGAACGGCCTATCCTTTCGCGGGAGAGAAGTTCCTTTATGCGGTTCTGCGTTATGGCAAGCTGCGCCTGCCTGACCACAATCTGTTTCTGCTGAACCAGCAGGTTCAGGTAGGCGTTGGCGACGTTCATGTACAGGCTTTGTTTCGCGCGCGCAAGGTTCAGGCGGGCCGCGCCGGTCTGTTCTCCGGCGGAGCGGGCGTTGAGGTAATCCCTCATGCCGCTGTAGGCCTCGTAATGGCCGTTGACGTAGAGGTTTGTCTTGTTCGGGGGATTGGAGCCGGATTTGCCTGTGTCCTGCCAGAACTGAGAGCCGTTCAGCGAGGCCGTGGGCCTGAAACTGGACTGTATCAGGCGCTCCGCCGCTTCAAGAGCGGCTATGCCTTCCCCCTGCTGCGCCAGCGTTTCGCTCTTTGCCAGAGCCAGGGTGAAGGATTCCTCCATGCCAATCTGCCTCATGGTAGAGGTGGAATATTCCTGCGCCTGCGCGGGAGCCGCGAACAGCGCGGCCGCCAGGCCTATAAAGGACAGTGTCTTCATTTATTTCCTCCGTTGCCGTACAGATATACCCCAAGCACTTTGTCCGCCATTTCCTTCCGTGAAAGATTTTTGCCGGTAACGCGCGAATAGGTTACCGTGCTGCGGCAGAGGCCGAACAGGGCCGCCGCCTGATAAAGGGAATCCGTAATCCTGAGCAGGCCGTCCTTTTCGCACATTACGAGTATGGCGGCTATGGTTTCCATGTTCCGGGCTATCTTCGGCTTGACCTGCGCGAAGTGCCTGTGCCCGCAGCCCGGAGGGGGTGAACCCGCCTGCGACGAGTCCATGTCCCGGCGACGCGACGAATGGTCCGTCAGCGTACCTATAAGGGCGCGTAGAAGCTCCTCTCCGCGCAGGCCTGAATCCTTTACTTTGGACAGGGCTTCATACAGCATTTCCGTCATGTGCCCGTGCGCCGCGGCGAAGAGGGCTTCCTTGCCCGGATAATAAAGAAAAAGCGTGCCTTTGGCCACGCCGGCCTCGCGGGCGATGTCGTCCATGGTCACGGACGCGCTTCCGTTGGCCGTCAGCAGCCGCACGGCTGCCGCCAGTATGGCCTTGTTCTTTTCGTCCTGCTTCTGTTTTATGTTCATGTTTTCCGAAAAAGCGAAAATGACTGACCGGTTAGTCATTATTTTAACAGTTGTTTCCGCGCCCGCGCAAGCCGGGGGCAAAACCGCCGCATAATTGGTTTAATATCGGTAAGGATCAGGATATGGCGGAAAATAAAGGAAATCACGCGGTATTTTACGACAGTTCCCGCAGACGCTGGCCGCTTTTGAAGCGGACGGCGGCGTTTCTTGCCGTAATCGCGGCCCTGTGCGCCGCGGTGTTCCTTACAAGTCTTGTGTTCCTGCCCGCCATAACGCCCGCGATTGACAGCCGTGTCAGCCAACGCCATTCTCCGCGGACTTCCGTTCTTCATCTTCCGCGCAGGAAGCGTCAGCTTCAGCGTTTTGCCCTGGCCGGCATACGCCGCGATTTCCAGCGCGCGGCCCGCGGGGAAAGTAAAGCGGCAATTACCTCCGGCGGAGTGGCTGTCAAATCTCCGCGAATCGTTGGAGCGTTTTACGCCATATGGCAGGAGTCCGGCCTTCATTCCCTCCGGGCGCAGTCCGGCCGCATAAATCATCTTTTCCCTGAATGGGTGCACGTTTCCTCCGACGGACTTCATCTGGACCTGCGGGACTGGAATCCAGACGTCATCTACCATAACAGGGAAGTTGAGGCCATAGCCCGGCAGAACGGCATAGCGCTTATGCCCGTGATCAACAACGCCGCCGGCGGGACCTTCAGCGGGGAAAGGGTCAAAGCCATACTTTCCGATACCGCGTCGGCGGACAGGTTCATCTCGGAACTGAAGAAATGGCTGCTCGGAAACCGATATCAGGGCGTCAATGTGGACTTCGAACTCCTCTCTCCCGATGAATACAAGCTGCTGCCGGCCTTTCTTTCCAGACTGCGAGGGGAGCTTGCGCCGTCAGGCCTGGCCGTAAGCCTGGATATCGAGCCGGATAACAGGCATCTCGACTGGAAGGCCGCGTCCGCCGCCTGTGATTTCATAATACTGATGTGCTATGACGAGCATGATTCCACGTCCGAACCGGGGCCCGTGGCTTCCGCGGAGTGGCACCGGAGCGTGCTGGACAGGGCCCTTTTGCAGATACCTCCCGGGAAGCTTGTCGCCGGCATAGGCAATTACGCCTACGACTGGAATGAAAAGACCGGCCGCGCGCGCTCCATGACTTTTCAGGAGGCCGTGCAGCAGAGCCGCGATTATCATCCTGACGATAAATACACCGACATCATAGACTTCGACTCCCGGGCGCTGAACCCCACATACAACTATGCTGATGACGACGGCGTTCCGCACGAGGTCTGGATGCTCGATGGCATAACGGCCGCCAACCAGTACGAGATATCCCGCCGCGCGGGGCTGCGCGGTTCGGCGGTCTGGCTGCTCGGTTCTGAAGACCCTTCAATATGGACCTTTCTGGACCGGGCCCGTCCCGATGCCGCCCCGGACGTCTCCCTGCTTAGGAAGATAAGCTTTCCGTACGGCGTGGAATTCATCGGGGACGGGGACGTTCTCCGCATAAAGACCATGCCTTCTGTGGGGGAAAGGGAACTGGATTCCGATCCTTCCACAGGTCTTTTCACCGATGAAAAATATCTGAGCTACCCATCCTCCTTTGTGATAAACAGGACCGGTTATGTTAAGGGGAAAATAGCCCTCACCTTCGATGACGGGCCATGGGAGCCCTACACCTCGGAAATACTGGACGTGCTGAAGGAGACGCGGGCTCCCGCCACTTTTTTTGTCATCGGTGAAAATCTTGAGCGGCACCCGGACGTGGTCGAACGCATATGGAACGAGGGGCACGAGATCGGCAACCACAGTTATACCCATCCCGACATGGGCAACGTCAGCGAAACGCGTGCCGTGATGGAGTTGAGCGCGACAGAACGCGCCCTCCAGAGCATACTCGGACGCTCAACCATACTTTTCCGTCCACCCTATAACGCCGACGCGGAGCCCACCACCGAGGACGAGGTCCTGGCGGTAAAAACAGCCTCCCGTCTGGGCTATATAACCGTGGGAGAATACATAGACCCGCAGGACTGGTATCTCCGCATGGAGGGGCCTGCCGGACGTCCCGTGCCGCGCACCGCAATGGACATCGCGGAAAAGGCGATGGCGGGGGTGCGCGCCGGGCATGGCAGCACCATTCTTTTCCATGACGGCGGCGGCGACCGGTCCCGTACGGTGGAGGCACTTCGCATTCTCATTCCCATGCTGAGGAAAGAGGGATATGAACTGGTCCGGGTTTCCGACCTGATAGATTCCGACCGGGAAGACATCATGCCGGTTTCCACGGCTAAGGACAGGTTCGTGATAGGCGTGGACCGTGTGGTTTTCGAAGTGACTTACGGCTTCAGGCTTTTTTTGCGGGTGGCGTTCATCGCCGCTATTGTAATCGGGCTGCTGCGCCTCGCAATAGTCATAGCGCTCGCGTGGCGCGCGCGCCGCGAGGAGTCTGGCAAGGCATTCCCGGCGGGCTATCGCCCCGCCGTCAGCATCCTCGTTCCGGCCTATAATGAGCGTGCCGTCATCTGCGGGACCATAGCGGCCATACTGAAAAGCGACTTCCTGCCGGCCGAAATAATCGTGGTGGACGACGGGTCCACGGACGGTACCGCGGAGGAAGTGCTTTCGCGCTACGGCAATAATCCTCTGGTGAAAGTGCTCCGGCAGCCAAACAAGGGAAAGGGGGCGGCGCTTAATGACGCCATCGCCGCGTCATCCGGGGAAATACTGGTCTGTCTGGACGCCGACACGCAGTTCCTGCCGGATACCATTTCGCTGCTTGTCCGGCATTTCTCCGACGCAAGGGTCGGGGCGGTCGCGGGCAATATAAGAGTCGGCAACACGGTCAATATCCTTACGCGCTGGCAGGCCATAGAGTACAGCACTAACCAGAATCTGGACCGCAGGGCTTACGGGCTAGTCAACGCCGTGACCGTGGTCCCGGGGGCGGTGGGCGCGTGGCGCAAGATTGCCGTTGTCGCGGCCGGAGGATATTCCTCCGACACTCTGGCCGAGGACATGGACCTTACCTGGCGGCTCCGCGCAGGCGGATGGCTCATCTCCAACGAGCCGCTCGCGCGCGGTTTTACCGAGGCTCCCGACACTCTGGGAACGCTCTTCAGGCAGCGTTTCCGCTGGACTTTCGGCACGCTGCAATGCCTGTGGAAACACCGCCGCATGACTTTCCGCGAGGGCTGGTTCGGCTGGTTCGTGCTGCCGTCCGTATGGCTGTTTCAGGTGGTGTTCCAGCTCTTGTCCCCGATAGTGGACCTCATGCTTGTCTGGTCCGCGGCCGGAGTGGTCCAGTGGCTGGTGTTCAGTTCCTCCGCCGCGCAGGACTGGCAGCCGCTCTGGGAAGCGCTGTCATCCTTCTATTATGTCGGCATCATCTATCTGATATTCGCTCTTGTCGACCTGGCGGTCGCGGCTTCGGCGTTCTATTTCGAGAAAGAGGATTATCCCCTTATGTGGTGGGTCTTCCCCCAGCGCTTCGCCTACCGTCAGATAATGTACGCGATAGCGATAAAATCCGTGTTCGTGGCGCTTAAAGGCATATACGCCGGCTGGGGGAAGATAGAGCGCAAGGGCACCGTTAACCTGTCCGCCGGGGAAGGAAAGAGGTAATATATGGCGCATATGATTAAAAGGATATCAGGAAGAAAACCTTCACGCTCTTTCGCAGGCGTTTTGCGCGCGGCGGGCATGTCGGCGTTATTCGCCAGTCCGGTTTGCGCAGGAGATTTCAAAGCCTATGCCCCGGCCTATGCCGACCCCGCTGTAATGGTTCCAGTTCTGCTGACCATTGCCCTCGCTGTCGCCGCCATAATTGTCGCCAGATGCCGTCGCGGAGATATCCGTCTTCGCAGCCTTGCCCCTTTGGCCGAAAAGCTCGGGGTGGAATTCAGAAAGGATGCCTCGCATCTTGAAACGGCGGAGTTTCTTTACCTTCAGCCTTTCCGCGCCTCCGGGCGGAAGTTCACGAACCTGCTGCATGGAGGTGAACTTGGGGAATCCGTCATGTTCTTTGACTATAGCTGCGGGCGGATTTCTACCATTAGAATGACTGCGGGTCTGATGTATTTCCCGGGGTGTTCCATGCCCTCGCTGCAGGTTTTCCCGAAGCGCGGGCTCGGCCGTATTTTCTCCGGTTTCAAGTTGCCCGGTTCCCCGCAAGTTCCGGGAGAGGAAGTGTTCCGCGAAGGTTATGAAATAGAGGCCAGGGACATGCTTCATGCGGGGGAAGTCCTTTCAGCGGAAGTGCGCCGGCATTTCGCTCAGCTTCCAGTAGAGGTGGTTTTTTATTCTGACGGCGAATGGGCTGTGGTGTATGTGCAGGAGCCTCCGGGAAACGGCAGATCTTGTTTTTCCCCTAGGCTTGTCTCCTTCTCCGAGTATCCTGATTTCATCTCGTGGGTGCAGCGCCTTCGCGTCCTTCTGGAGCACTCAGCCTCTTCTGCTTCGCCTTCTTCGTCCGGCGCCGGTTCAGGCTTCCGAGGGCGTTAAAACATGAATAGGATTCTTCTGCTTCCCGGCTATGCCTGCTCTTCCCTCATCTGGCGAAAGTTACCGTATGAGATTGGGGGGGAAGCGGAATGTACTCTCGTTGACTGGCCTTCGGTTATCACGCCGGGCTTTAACCGCGTCGAGGACTTATGCGAATGGCTGGTTTCCTCCGCGCGCCTTGCGGAATATGATGTAATCTGCGGACACAGCATGGGCGGCATGGCCGCGCTCAATCTGGCGGCTGCCGGAAAAACTGGCGGGGCCGCAATTGTGCTGGTCGAATCCTTCATAACTCCGCCCGGCCCGTTTTTCCGCAACATCATAATGCCCGGAAACGACTCGCCCGAAGCGCGGGAAATTGTCGCGATGCTGGAGAGGGAGAAGCCGCGCTTCTCGCCAGCTCTGCGCGAGGAACTCCGCAATTCCGACTTGAGTCCGCTGATAGAACGCATTGCCGCGCCTGTCTTCTCATTGTACGGAGACCGGGGGTGTGGCGACGCTGGCAAGGTGTCGGAAAACCTCGGCTGGGGCAAAGCTGTCCGCAGCAAAGTCTCGCTTGGGATAATCCGGGACGCATGCCATTTCCCAATGGTGGAAAACGCGCCCGAAGTTGCCGAAGCGCTTCGCGGTGTCATCGCGGCGGGAAGGGTTAACTCATGACTGTAAGAATCAAGATTTGCTGCATAAAGGACGTGGCGGAGGCCCGTCTGGCTGTTGAGAAGGGCGCTTCCGCGCTGGGACTTGTTTCCGCCATGCCTAGCGGACCGGGTGTTATAAGCGAGTCGGCCATAACCGAGATAGCCGCTTCGGTGCCTCCCGGAGTTTCGACTTTTTTGCTGACCAGCCTCGTGGACGCTGACGCGATAATAGAACAGCACCGCCGCTGCCGGACTTCCGTAATACAGATATGCGACCGCCTTATGAGCGGCACGCATGACGATATTCGCCGCGCGCTCCCCGGCGTGAAGCTTGTTCAGGTGGTGCATGTCGGAGGAGAGCTTTCCGTGGGAGAGGCTCTCTGGCAGGCAAAGACCGCGGACGCGCTTCTGCTCGATTCCGGCAATCAGTTTCTTGCCGTAAAGGAACTGGGCGGCACTGGACGCACTCATGACTGGGACATTAGCGCGCGGATAGCCGCTTCCGCGAATGTGCCCGTGTTCCTTGCCGGGGGGCTTAAGCCGGAAAACGCGGCGGAGGCAGTGGCGGCCGTCCGCCCGTTCGGGCTTGATGTGTGCAGCGGCGTCCGCACCGACGGCAGGCTGGACGCGGACAAGCTGTCCCGCTTCTTCGCCGCCGTGACCAAACCGTAAGATTATTGCCGGGGTTTTATTACTATAATTTTAGAGAATCGTGCCGGGGAACATTCCAATCCCCGAAGCCAAGGAGATGAACCGTGAGCCCGCTGGGTTACATAATAGCCGTAATCGTATTCATATTCATAGTGGTCCCTATGTTCAGGACCGTAAGGCAGTCTACCGTGGTGGTCGTTACACTCTTCGGCAAATACTGCCGCATCATGCGCGAGGGCCTCAACATAAAGTGGCCGTGGGAAGGGACACTGCCGGAGCTTTCCCTTCAGAACCGGGCGCTTGAGCTCGAGTTCCAGGCCATTACTCAGGACCAGGCCAACGTGAAGTTCTCCACCATGATACTTTACGCGGTGGCCGACGGCTCAGAGGAGACGATAAAGCGCGCAACCTTCAGTTTCGCCTCCGCGCACGAATTCCAGCTTGCCCTGCAGCGCACCATAGACGGCTCCATCCGCCAGTTCGTCGCGACCACCAAGCAGGCCGATATTCTCGGCATGCGCGCGGAGATAGTGGACCACACCAAGAAAAATCTGGATGAGGTGGTTTCCTCCTGGGGTTACGTGGTGCGGGACATACAGATAACCGACATGACTTTCGACAGGGAAATAATAGATTCGATGGCCCGCGTGGTGGCTTCCAAAAACCTGCTGGCCGCCGCCGAAAACGAAGGCGCGGCCCTGCTGGTCAAGCGCACCAAGGACGCCGAGGCCGAGGCCGCCTACAAGACCATTGGAGCCGAGGCCGAGAAGAAGGCCTCCTCCCTGCGCGGCGAAGGCCTTGCTCTTTTCCGCAAGAATGTGGCCGACGGAATGAAGGAGGCCGCCGAAAACCTCCGCGCGGCGGGAGTTGATTCCAATTTCCTGCTGTTCCTTGAGTATAACGACGCGCTCAAGTATGTGGCGGAGCACTCGCAGGGCAAGATTGTGTTCATGGACAACAGCGCCGGCGCGGCCACGCGCATCATACAGGGCATAGACGGCCTTGGCGCCGAACTGCCTTCCGTTCCGCCTCCGCCGCCGGCAAAGACGGCCTATCCTCCGCATGCGGCCTGAACCGCGGAACTGTTTGGGAAATGCCGCCGCCGGCCGCATGGCCGGCGGCGGCCATATTTTGCTGAAAACAATCCTGTATGTGTTAGCAAGAATGTGGTTCTGGTTCAAGGCGGGGCTGTGCCTGTGTGCCGCGCTGGCGGTTTACGTTTATATCTTCCGTCTTTATCACGGTTCGGTGGAAAAGTTAAAGATTCATCCCAAACCGGCCAATCCCGCGGAAACCGCGGTGGTCGCGGCCCGTTCGCTGAAGGGAATACTCTACGATCAGAGCAAGGGGAGATATAACAATCTTGCCGGACGCCTGGGCATGATAGTCTGCATTGACGTGCCGCGCCTGGCCTATGCCCGGGCCGGGATGGATTTGGATGCCCTCCTCAGGCGGGACTATGCCGTGCACCCCGAGTATTACCGGAAGGAGAGTGCCGGCAACACGCCGGACACGCCCTTCTTCTTCCGCCGCGTAAGGAATCTCCGCAGTTACTGCCGCGCCAACGGAAAAATGCTGCTGGAAGGAGCCGAGCCAAGGCCGGGAGATCTTGTGTTTTTCGGCATTATGCATGTAGCCATGGTGACCGAGGTGGACGGCAAGGGGTATTTCCGGCTTATAGAAAATTCGCCAGATACTTTATGGACGGTGGAACACGGGTGGGAAACCTGGGCCAACAACAGCATGTGCCGCCTGCTGGAACCGCTTCCGTCAAACCCTGTCGGAGACCACCCTTAATGCATCCGCGTATTCTGCGGCCTTTTGCCTGTCCCCGATAGCTTTGTATATGTCCGCAAGCTGGCCGAGTACCGCCGCGTTTCCTCTGAAGCGTTTCCCAAGATTGTTTTCAATATCCCTTTCCATTTGCGCCGCTATGGCCCGCGCGCGTTGATTGTCTTTATTCTGGATGTAGACTCTCGCCAGTGCGTAAAGCGCGTCTTCCCTTAGCTGGAAATCGCTGCCGAATCCGGAGACCGGTCCGCGCATTCCGGACAGTATACCCTGTATGCGGTTTCTTGCTTCCGCCGTCCGTCCTCTCGCCGCGTCCAGCTCCGCGAGGGAAAGCGTTATGCGCGCTATGGTTCCAGGATGCTTACCCGGCGCGTCCGAGGCCGAGACCAGCGCGGCGGAGTACAGTTCAATTGCGTCGGACTGAAGGCCATCCCTGCGGAGCATCTCTGCCGCTTTTGAATACGCCAGCGCGGCCGCTATGTTGTTGCCGCCGACTGTGGAAACGTATGCCGGCAGGAGCGACAGATATTTTTCCTTTCTGCCTTCCGCCTTGTCCAGCGCGGCAAGGCCGAGCCGGGATTCTATAAGGCCCCTGTCCTCCACGCCGTGATAGAGCGCGAATATGCCCTCCGCCTTAGTGAAATTTTCCCGCGCGGATGCCATCTTACCCCGTTCCATGTCCAGCAGGGCGGCGGCGGCAAGGGCCCTGCCCACTTCCGGATGGTTTGGCGGCAGCAGGTCCTTCAGGCGGGAGAGAGATTTTTCGCACAAGGAGCGCTCCGGCACGCCTTCGCCTTCGGCGTATGCCAGCAGCCAAAGGTCCAGGTCTATGCCCGCGTCCACGATGGAATCGGAATCCTGTATGCGGCTGTTGATTTCCTTCGCGCGCCGCAGCACCTCGCCCGCCTGTTTGTAGCGGCCCCAGAGATAATAGAGATGTCCCAGCCGGGCGTAGCCTTCTCCCACGGGGCGGCTTATTTCCTCGTAATTCTTCTGCAGGAGGCGAAGACTGCGCACAAGGGTGTCCTGCGCCTTGTCGTAGGCCCCGGCCGCCGCCTGCCGGAAGGCCAGATTGGCAAGATAGTAGGCCTGGCGGGGATTATCCGGGTCGAGTATGCGTTCGTTGGTCGCGACTGTCTGGCTGAAAAGTTCCAGGGCGCGGTCCGGCTGGCCAGTGCGCAGGCATATCTTGCCGAGGTGGTCCTTGGAATAGACGGTGCGGATGTCGTCGTCGCCGAAGGAACGCAGGGCGATGGCAAGCTCTTTTTCGGCTGCCGGCAGGGCAAGGGAGTACTCTCCCTTCTCATACAGGTCTATGGACACCTGCGCCGCGTCGGCCCACTTAGGCCCGGTTTGCAGAGAGGAGACCCCGAACAATGCGGCCCCTGCGGCCGCCAGCAGTAATCCCGCGCTTTTCATATGCCCTCCATATAGTATACGGCCACGCGGGCAAAGTATTACATCCGTCAAATTGATAGAATATAATAAGCAGTTCAACTTCATAGGAGAGACTTATGCAGACCCTGTATATAAAGCAGTTGCTGTCGCTGGACGCGCCCCGGGAACGTGTGGTCGTCAACGGCTGGGTCAAGACCCGCCGCGATTCGAAGGAATTCACCTTCATCGAGCTCAATGACGGTTCCTGCCGCTCCAATATGCAGGTCATCGTAGACGCCTCCAAACCGTGCATCGAGACCGCCCTCAAGCTTACTCCCGGCACTTCCGTCCGGGTGGAAGGGGACCTTGTCGCCTGCCCTCCGGGCAAGGAACAGCGGTTCGAGGTTCGGGCGTCGGGCATAACCATTTACGGCCCCTGCGACCCGGAAACCTATCCCATTCAGAAAAAGAAAACCTCGGATGAGTTCCTCCGCACGGTGGCCCATCTGCGCCCGCGCACCAACAAGTACGCCGCCATGCTGCGCATACGCGCGGAGCTGTCGCACGCCATACACCGCTATTTCCGCGACCACGGCTTCATCTACGTCCACACGCCCATCATAACCACTTCGGACTGCGAGGGCGCCGGACAGATGTTCCAGGTCACCACGCTTAACCTTGACAGCGTCCCTAAAACGCCGGAAAGCGCCGTGGACTACATGAAGGATTTTTTCGGCAAGAGAACCTCGCTGACCGTCTCCGGCCAGTTGGAGGGGGAAGCCCTTGCCCTCGCGCTCGGCAGGATTTACACCTTCAACCCCGCCTTCCGCGCCGAGAATTCCAACACCTACCGGCACTGCTCCGAACTGTGGATGATAGAGCCGGAAGTGGCTTTCAACACCATAGTCGAGAACATGGACCTCGCCGAGGACTTCCTCAAGTGCGTCATAATGGACGTGCTGGCCAACTGCCCGCAGGACATGGAGCTGTTCGCCAAGTTCGTGGACAAGGACCTGATGGCCAACCTTGAGAACATAACGTCCAACACCTTCGAGCGGCTTTCCTACACCGACGCGGTTAAGATACTTGAGAAGCATAACGACAAGTTCGAGTTCAAGGTATCTTGGGGAACAGACCTCAGCTCCGAGCATGAGCGCTTCCTTGTAGAGCAGCACTTCAAGAAGCCGGTCATACTCAGCGGCAAGCCGCGCCACGGCAGCGCCTTCTACATGAAGCTGAACGAGGACGGCAAGACCGTCCGCGGCATGGACGTGCTTGTGCCCCGCATCGGCGAAATAATCGGCGGCAGCGAAAGGGAAGACCGCCTTGACGTGCTTGTGGACCGCATGAAGGAACAGGGCATGCCGCTGGACCCGTATTCCTGGTTCGTGGACCTGCGCCGCTTCGGTTCCGTGCCGCATGCGGGCTTCGGCCTGGGCTTCGAGCGCGCCATGATGCTCGTAACCGGCATAGCCAACATTCGCGACGTTACCGCCTTCCCCCGCGTTCCGGGCTGGGCGGAGTTCTAAGAAGCTGTTTAAAATCGCCGTATTCTGCTGCAAGCGCCGCTTTTGCCCCGATACTTCGCGGTCTTCGGCTTACAGGCCTAGTAGGCATGCGCGCCTCCGCCTGCTGCGTCTCATGTCAAAATCGACGCTTTCGCTGCGAAAGGAGATTTTAGACAGGTTCTAAGCCAACGTTTCAAACGGAAAGCCCCGCCGGGTTGTTTCCCGGCGGGGCTTATTTTTTGCCTTGAAATGGCTATAGCTTTATGAATATGCGCTTTCTGTACATTGCGTAAAGCACCGCCCACCAGAACAGCAAAGTGACCACGGCGAACACCGTGGGACCGTTAAGCGGGCCAAGCCATGACTCGAAGCAGCGCGAGTTTATCCATTCGAAGAGTGAGGGGGCGTTTTCGCCTCCTCCCGCGCTGAACTTGGTCAGTATCTTTATCAGGAAAACAGACGCTACGAACGCGAATATGGAATTGGCGCCCAGCACCTCGAACGGGTGCAGCCAGGCGCGTCGGCCCCGCACGTCGGCCAGCTCATAGCACGCGGCGAACAGGAACAGGGCCATCCCGCTGGTGAACAGGACATAGGAACTGGTCCACAGCTTCTTGTTTATGGGGAAAAACACGCTCCACAGCGCCCCCATGCCGAGCGTGAGTGCCCCGGCTATAAGAATATCGCGCGTGGCCGGACGGCGCGTCCGCACCCATTCCCCGGTGAAATAACCGGTAAGCGTTCCCGCAATGGCAGGCAGGGTGCTGAAAATGCCCTCCGGGTCGCCAAGCCCGTTCCAGCCGTCGCCCCGGTAGAGGTGTGCCTTCGCTACAAGCAGACGGTCAATCCATGAAGAGAAGCTTCCCTCCCGTGTCAGCTCTCCCGCCCCGAATCCGGGAACGGGTATGCAGGTCAGGGCCAGCCAGTAGGCCAGCAGCAGTCCTCCGCATACGGCCCACTGCTTTTTGGCGGACATGTTGAGGACTATAAGCGAGGTGAACAGGTAGGCCAGGGCAATGCGCTGCAGCACTCCCATGAGGCGTATGGACGCGAGGTCGTACTTGTAAAAACCGTTCAGCAGCAGGCCTATGCCGAAGAGCATGGCGCTGCGCTTGAGTATTTTAAGATAGAGTGATGCGGGGGGCTTTTGCCCGCTTTCCGTGTGTTTTTTGAGGGAAAAGCTGAGCGCCATGCCTACGGCGAACAGGAAGAAGGGGAACACAAGGTCGGTAAGCGTCCAGCCGTGCCAGGGGGCGTGGTCAAGCTGGGCATAGACATGGTCGGCCACGCCGGCCTGATTTACCAGTATCATGAAAGCTATTGTGATGCCGCGGAACACGTCCAGCGAAACCAGACGGGAGGGGGCTGTTTCTGTTGTCATGGGGATATATTAACAGTTGAGCCTTGCAGGGTCAATGCGCGCGCTCCCGCCGGGGCTGAAATGCTTCATTATGCTACACTGTGCGTGAAAGGGGATATCCAGTTCAGATTTTGACACTTATTTTCTAAATAACTAGTGTTATATCGCGCATGCGCAATGCGGTCGATATATCCCGCGGAAAAGACTGTCTGTAACTGCCGATTTCAAGCGATACGGCAAGAGCAAAATAGCGGAGGACGACTTATGAAAAAGATTTCAGGAATAATCATGGCGACGGTTCTGTTTGCCGGGAACAGTTTTTCTGTGGCAGGGGACAACGGTCAATCTGCGGAAGCCGGTTTGCGGAATGGCGGCGAGCTGGGGCTGTCATCGGCCATGAACAAGGTGGAACAGTATCGGTGGAGCCCTGCCAAGGTGTCAGAAACATTTATTCCCTTCAGCAAGGAGGGGATGACGAAATCAAAGGCCGCTGGCGCGGATGTCCGGCCGCTGTCTATTACTGCGATGTATAACCCGACTAAAGGCATTCGTGATGTCCGCACAAATAGTGAAGGCGGGCTCATCGTCATCAACTATGATTCTTCCTCTGTGTCCTTTTACGCGCCTGGTGGTGCGGAACTTAAGACAGTGAGTTTGCGTGTGCCTGTTATCTCCGACAATGGTATGTATGTCGCGGGATTTGCCTGGCGTCCAAACCATACTCGTGAGGGGCTCCGTTCTGTGGAGTTGTATGACAGCAAGGGAAACAGATTATGGGCGGCAAATGATTTTCCGCAGGTTGAGTTTATGGGGATTCAGGAGGTTTCTAATTTCGGTTATGTGAATGTTGGCCACGAATTTGTAGGGCATATTCTATTTGATTCGACTGGCAAAATGCTGGATTTATCCGGACTTAAGGGTGTGATTGGAGATGGGACTGTTGTCTTCAGTGCGGATGGAACACATTATGCGGTTTTATCCAGGGAGTATGATGCCGAGAAGCGTGTTTCCGCGGTTTTTCATGTCCTGCGGCTGGACGGGACAGAGGTTTTTACAAAGCGCTGGCCGCATCCAATGCCTGATTCCCGCATCACGATTGGGAAAGTATATGGCGGCAGCGATTTCCTTGTAAGTTTTGGCAGGTCAGAGGCACCGTTGTTTTATTTCAATCTTTCGAAGCGTGCCCTGTATGAAATGAAGGGACATAGTGGCAAAGGCCATATCGAGTTCGGTTATCTACTGCCGGATAACTTGCTGCTTGTTGAAACGAACAGGAGATTGTATTTCTTTAATACCATTACAGCGAATATTGTGCATGAGTATGAAACAGAGCAAATACGCTTTACTCGCCCTGTGATTTTTGACAGGCATATCATAGTTCCCGGGTTCCCGACAGGCGATGTCGTAGAGCTTTTTGAGTTTGACCTTGCCGGGCGATATGTTGCCAGAAGAAAACTAGCCTTTGTTGGCGATCTTAAGTTACCAAGTGTTTCTCATAACGGGTTTATCTTGCCGACAGGAAATGGGACGTATTCATTTGAGTTCAAGAAATAGCTATGGCCTTCATAAAGTTCTTGTGTTTCCTGGTTTGTATGCAATTGGCAGTGTCGGGCCATGCAGGGGGGGGGCCTTTTGCAAATACCTCTATCGGGCAAAAAACAGATGTTTATGGCGGAGCATATCGTGAGAGTATTAGATCCTACTGCGCTGGAGATATCCGCAAGGGATAAGCAGGGTAATTTGCTGCTTGCGCTTGATTCCCGACCTGGCTGTTTGCCGCTAATCTGAATTAGTAAATTCGGTGAGTTGATAATTTGGGGTATAAGGAAAATATGTTATGGGAAAAATATTTATGGTTCTGCCAGTAGTTTTGTTGTTGTCTGTGGCAAATAGCCTCGGGCAAAATGTTGAGATTCCTTTGGGTAATAAAAAAAGTGAGATGTCACAAAAAATTGACCCAATCCTTAACCGAGTATCAAACAATAGCATAATGCCCGCAATTGTGGTGAAGTCAACAAGTGTTTGGAAAATTGAACTTCGGTCAGATGTGACTACTTCGATGGGATATCCGACACCTCTCGGACTATCAGTTAAAGCATGGAATCTTCCGTATGCCCCTGCAAAAATTGCGCTTTTAAAGGAAGGGTATTTAGCAATATTGGTTAAAGCTGCATATGGGAAGGAGAGAAAGATGCAGTTGTATTCTCTGTCGGGGGAATTGAAAAAAGAAATTCCATTGGAAAATTTTAAAGTTTCGGCAAATGGCAACTTCCTGGGTGGAACCACTGGTGGCATGTGCAACTATGCGGATTATAAGGGGGAAGCACTCTTTGGTTCCTCTGTGGGGTTGTATGACGGAATGGGGAATCTAATATGGCGAGATATGGCGGAGCCCTCTGATATTGGGCAATACTACGTATCTTCCAAAGGTTATGTCGCTACTATTAATTGTGGATTCGACCAATTGCGACTACTTGATTCAAGTGGGAAGGTCATAAAGGAAAGGCGTGATCTTATTCCTGAAATACCTCGTGATGGCTTTGCATTTAATAACGAAGGAAATGTTTATGCAATATTCAGTTCCGGGTATTTTTCGCTATTCTCTGTGTCTGGAGAGCAACTTTACAGTATGAGGGTGAAAGATAGCTCCAGAAACAATGTGATCGCAGTGGCTGGGAAAAATGCTTTCATTTTTACCATTGTCAGCAATGATGGAGTCCCATCGAAGTCATATTACTTAGATTTAGGAACTAAGAAAGAAGTAGAAATGGCCAATTTGCATTTTGGAATAATAAAATCCGCACAAGTCATGCGAGGTGGATATATCGGGATAGTCTCTCCGGGACATTTTACAGTATGGGACCCGCAGACACTATCCTTAAGGGGTGAGTATTGTATTAGTGGGCAATGTCTGGGAGCTGATATAAAAAATAGAGTGCCGAGATTTCATGAGCTTATCATGTGGGGGGAGCGTGTCCTTGGGTTGGGGACCTTTCCATTTGCAGGGCACGTTAAAAAGCCTCATTATCTTGTTGTGCTGGATTCTACTGGTAATCGACAGGCTGAATGGTATTTTAATGAAGTTGATGCTGGGGGAGCTTGGCTTTACTCTGTAGTTGATGACCGTAGCATCCTGCTGGGCTTTGATAATAGAATTTATCGATTAACGCTTGAGGAACGGTTGTGAAGTTGATAAAGCTATTTGGTTTTCTGCTCTAGATTAGTGCGTGAAGCGGGCCGGGGCAACCATATACGAGCGGACATGGACAAAGGACGGGAATTTGCTCAAGTCGCCCGTTTCCTCCAGCCATACGATACTGGGGTTTAACAAAACCAAAGCGGCATTGCCGCAACTGTATAGTAGTTTGCGGAAAGTTTAGTTTTGGTAAATAGCGGGAGGATATTTTATGAAGATAAACTTTTGGTTTGTAACATCTGCACTGTGTTTGTTGAGTGCAAATGGGTTTTCAGGGGAATTTTCTGCGCCTAATAATGCCACAGATAATTTTTTCACAAATGCAGTGTCAATGGTAGACAATGTAAGTCCGAATGGTACCAAGTATAAGGTTGTTGTGGAATCAACTACTGTTTTCAAGAGTCAGGACGTTGAAAAAAATTCAAGGATAAGTTCGCGCACTGTGCCAAAGATTTCTGCATATGCAGTCGAACAGCCCTATGCGGTAAAACGATTTTTTGCCTCTGATGCTTTGCATAGCGTACTCCTGAAGGCTCTCACGGGGTCCGCTGTTCTGAGTGCTAGTTTTTATTCCAAGACAGGAGAGAAAGTTAATGAGGTGTTTCTGAATAGCTTGCAAGCGGCACCGAATAAGCAGTATTTCGCCGTGGCATTAGGAGGAGTGTGTACGCTTGATCCTCGGGGTTTGGACAGTGGTGAGCGCTATTTGGCGCTATATGACATTACCGGCCAACTTCTGTGGAAGCGCTTGCGAAATGAATCAGGTGACCCTCTTGCTCGTATTGGGAGATACTATGTTTCTATGTGGCTGCGGATCATTGTTTCTCTGCTGGAATGACAATCTTTGATAAAAGTGGAAATATTATTGAGAATTCTAACTTGACCAAAAATTATCATGGGGGAGGTAGATTCAGATTTAGCGGGAATGGTCAACTCTATGCTTTTATTACTGGTAGTAATTTTAAGGTTGCGTCATTGGATGGGGGAGAGGTATATAGACGGGATATTGATCCACGGAAAAGCTGGATAGTGGAATCCGTTGAAAAACTAACGGCTTCATATTGTATTCCAACCACAATAATCCTCCGAAATCTCAATACTATTATTTTGAGGCCGACTCTGGTAGGCTAACAGAGATTGTAGGGGTTGATGATGTTTCTTTGATTGCTGCTCAAAGTGTCCAGGATGATTGTCTTTGTATTATAACCCCATACAGTGTTGTTTTTTGGAATACGCGTTCTCATGCGATTGTTGCGCGCTATAAGTTTTCCACATTTAACGATATAAAGGCAAAAGAACAAGGGAAAATCTCTTTTTATCAGTCAATATTCATGGGAGATGAGATTTGGGTGTTGGGTTCTTCGCCTTCAGTAAAGGAAAAGCATACGTATTTGGAAATTTTCGATTTAAAAGGGAATATGGTTGGTGAGAAATTGATTGAGAGAGAATCTTTTGCAACATTTGGTAATTATCTGGTTGTCGCTGACAGAACGGTAGTGTTTCCTGCTGGTAACAAAATATATCTGCTTAGTGTTGAGAAAGCGAAGTGAGATTAATGCACAAGGTATCCTTACAATTAGAAAATATTAATGCTGCTGCGATTTGAGATGGCAGAAAAGCCATGTGAACTGCTCCTGATAGGTCATTTCGCGGGTAGTAGAGTAACCAACACGGCATTATGGCGACTGATTAGTCACTCGCGGAAAATTTAGTTTGGGAATAGACGGGAGGATGTTTATGAAGATAAACTTTGGGCTTTTGATGGCGGCGGTGATTGTGTTTGCCGGGAACAGTTTTTCTGTGGCAGGGGATAGTGGGTATGCCTCGGCTGGCCTTGGCAAGATTTTTGGCTTAGCAGCGGCTACTCCTGTTGTTTTGGAGTCAACGTCTGTTATTCGAGATGCACAGGGGAAACGGACTGTGCTAGCCAGGGGCATGGCTCCTCTCAGTTTGCAGCTTTCCAGGTTCAAAGTTGCTAATGGGGTAGAGGACATTCGTGTATCGCCCGCAGGTAACATTATTGTCAAAAGTACTGCTGAGCTGACAGTCTATGGCCCTAATGGCAACAAACTTAAAACACTGGAAGGCAATGCCATCTACCTGTCCGATAACAGCAAATATTTCGCTGTTGTAAATTCCACCATGTCACCAAGAAATCCTAAGAGGGTAAAAACTTACTATGTGCGATTACATGATGAGAACGGCGCTTTGTTGTGGGAAAGGGAAAGCCAGAATCTCTCGTTTGTAAGACTTTCGAAAAAAGGCGACATCGCTTTTTTCCCCGGGATAGAGGATTCCAGTTCTGCCAATATATTTGACGCTAATGGTAGTGTAATTACCCCAGCGAACATGTTTATCAATGGGAATTTCTATGATTTATCATTTAGTGATTCTGCTCATTCATACCTATTGCGTAAGGTAGTTCGCGAAAGAGTTTCGGGGAATAGAAATGTCTATACATACAATTCATCAATGCATGTATTTAGCATCAATGGGGTCGAGTTGTTTGCTACAAAACCAGTAAAGGAAGATGCACCTACTACTGTTGCGACCATGGCAGTGAATGATTCGGAAGCCTTTGTGTTTTCCGAAACGATTTTTGGAAAGGATAAATCGGATTATACTTATGCGGATGTTAGCGGAAAATCATTCCGTAAGATGGAAGGGTTTGATGGGTATTTTTTGCAGTACGCAAAACACCTTGGTAACAACAAATTGGCAGTATTTACCAGAGATTCATTTATCATTTGGGATTTGAGTGAAAATATCCCTATTTCAGAATATTTCCTAAATGGGAACTCTGATAATAGACCCCATGACAAGACCTCCGTTTTGTTTGATACCGTTATGCAGTTGAATGATAAATTCTATGTCCTGGCAATGGGGCCTCATGCCTCTGACTATAGCAAAGGGCATGGCTTTGTTTTTGTATTTGACCTAATGGGCAGAAAAGTTGAGGAGCGGGTTTTTCCTATGGGTGAATTTATAGATTTGGGTAAAAGTGCATTTTTTGGAGATAGACTTGTTTTCGGTACCATTAATGGTGCTTCCCATTCCTTACGGATTGAATAATTATGAATACGAGGATCATATTTTTATTGCTTGTTATGTTTCATGCGCCATTATTTGCTGCCACGGGTGTTTGGCCGATTGCTGGCGGTCTTGGCAAGAAACTGACAGGTGTGAGTGGTGTTCCTTTTGGAATCTGCAGAGAGGTGAGAGGATGTCTTATGAAAAAGATTTCTGGATTCATGATGGCGGTGGTGATTGTGTTTGCCGGAAACAGTTTTTCTGTGGCGGGAGACTCCATTGGCGAAAATGAGGATATGAAAAATATTTCGCTTGTTTTCGGAAAGATATCGGGACAAGCAATACCTCATTCTGTTCTGGTGGAATCTACCAGCGTCATCAAGAGCGGTAGTTCAGGCAAGGGTGTCAAAGATTTATCCGGGAATTCTTTGGATTTCTCTGTTTCTCAATGGCTTTTCGCTAGTCAGATAAGAGGAGTGTTCTCATTTAATGATGGGCACTTTGTTGTATTGGCTAGTACGACCGGTTCAATTTCGCCGTTAGCCACATTTTACTCATCCTCGGGAGATAAAATAAGAAGTATGAGTCTGAATCGAGTAGAAGTTTCTCCCAATCGTAAATACCTGGCAGGTATTTCTGGAGGAGAATGCAGCTTGGATTCAAGGGGTATGGACCAATCTGATGCTTACATGGAGCTTCTTGACACTACTGGCAGGTTATTGTGGAAGCGTCTCGGATATAGACATGGGAACTCTCCCGCACGTTTTGGGAATTCATTTCAGGTATCGGCAAAGGGCTATGTTGCAGTTGAGCATTGTTTTAGGCCGAGGATAACGGTATACGATTCGAAAGGCAATGATGTTCAAGAGATCCCTGGAAGTGGAGATCCAGAATCTAATGATCGGTTTGTATTTAGCAATAATGGCAACTTGTATTTTTACAGTGTGGACAACAGTCTGTCCATTTTTTCCATAGATGGGAATAAAGTGTTTGATCTAAAAATGATGGGTGAGAGGCTTCGGATGCTTGGGTCTGTTATTGGCTCAGATGACTTTATCTTTTCATCTGAGAATGAGAAATCGTCTGAGATTAATTATTATCACTTTGACGCACTAAACAGGGAACTTGTGAAAATAGGCAAGTTGCCAGATATGGGGGCTAGGACCATTGGCGTGGATTCTGGAAACGGTCTTCTCCGACTAATCTCAGCTTTCCGGATTGTTGTATGGAGTAAAGATGCTAAGCAGATAGTTGAGACTCATAATCTAATTGCATTGGAAGCCTTCGAATGGCTAACAGCAACTGTAACCGAACTTTTTTTAATAGGGGATAAAATTCTTGTAATGAGGTCTGGTGCTGGTGCTCAGTACACGGATGGGTCACTTTATGTTCTTGTTTTTGATTCTGGTGGTAACAAACTTAATGAGGTGTTTTTCAAGCGCGGCAAATATTTCCGAGCAGGCAATATTATGCAGGTAAATGATAAAACAGTCGCGTTGCCAGTGGATGACCGTATGTTCCTGCTGAAATTGGTGGAACGAAAGTGAGCGGTATTTATTCGTGTCTTCTCTGAAAATTTGTTTTAATCTCCCGCCGGGGGGACGGCGGGAGGAAGGCCGTCACTGTATTATTCTGAGCGAGCTGTGGAAATTGCGGTAGTATATCGAGTTTTCCCTGAAAGGCCTCAGTTGAACTCCGGACGGGATGAAGTTGCCGGAAGCATCCTTCAGTATTCCTACGCGCGGATAGCTGTCGATGACAAGATAATCCCCTGAAACGCTGTCCTGCCCTATCCACATCGCGACGTGAGAAGGTTCGTTGCGGTCTTTCATATCCGAGACGAATATTAGATCACCCATCTGCAATTGAGAAACCAGCCACGCGAATGTGGGCCGGGCGAACATGTTCGCCACCACCGTCACCTGCGAGCCGGTTTTGTCCGGCTGGGTGGCGGAGGTCATCTTTGACTGGAAATGTATGTTGTCCGGTATGCCTATCCCCAGGCCGAAATTGTAGACCCACGCCATAAAGTTGGGTGCGTCGATACCCCTGCTCTGGTGGCCGAGGCGGATGGTGGAACTGCTGTTGCCAAGGGACCAGCTCTGCATGGGCGTCCAGTCCAGTATGTGGTGGTTCTGGTACTGGGTGTCTATATAGCTAGCCGCCACGTCTGCCACGCGCTGGCGCTGCCATTCCGGGTCCTGCCACTGCGGGAAATCCGGCGCGCCGTATTGCTCCGCGCGCGGTCCCCAGCTTGCCATGCCAGCTGGATAGGAAGCCTTCTTTTTCCATTCCTCCCTCGGAGGCGTTGTCACCAGCGCGGCGTCGCGCGCGGCAAAGTCAGCCTCAAGGTTTGGCGTCGGCAAAAACTGCGCCATCCTGTAGGGGGACATGTATATGACGTACTGCATGAGTTCTGTGCCGCTGCTTTCCCCGTTCGGGCCCAATGCCATGGCGCGGAATGTGGTGTTGGAATGCAGTTCTATCGGCCTTCTGTATATCGGGCTTGCCGTGGAGGGGGAAAGCCCGTTGATGGTGTAATATATCTTGGCCTTAGGTATGTTCGAGGTCATGGTGATTGCCGTGCCGGGGGGAATGACGGCAATGGGTTGAGGGTTGTAAACCCTGTCCGCGCCGGGGTGGAACGCCATTTTGGGATTATCCTGCTCCTCGGCGAAGGCCGGGAGTACCAGCAGCGCCGAGGAAAAAACTGCCGCGAGTTTAAGTGCGCTGCCAAAGCGGCGTAACGTGGTGTAAGTCATGTCTTTGTTCTGTCCTTGCAGGAATTTCAAATGCGGCTTGAAGCCTTTCAATCCCCTGCCGGCGGCGGAGTCTTCCCCGCGAGCAGGGTAAAATCATTATTGCGGAAACGCGTATTGACAAGAGCGAGCAGCAGGCACAGCGTGCCAAGTGCCGCAAAGCACCAGCGGAAAGCCGGCAACGCTCCCGCGCCTGCCGGTCCGCCAGGTTCAGCGCCTGAAAATTTCAGGAACATTCCCAGCAGCAGCGACGACAGGCTTACGCCAAAACTGAGCGAGAATTGAAATAGTGTGGATTGCAGGCTTATGGCTTTGCCGGTGCGTTCCCGGTCCACCTCTGTATATGGTATCACGTTTATCATGTTTCCGAGAAACGAAAAACACAGCCCGTAAAGGAAAAGCTGCGTCCCGATAAGCCAGCCGGGATAGCCGGGCCGGAAAAGGCAGAAGGAGAATACCGTCGCCGCCATCGCCACGGGGAACAGCGTCAGCACCCTCCTGTAGCCCAGCTTTCCGCAAACGGGCACTATGAACGGTTTCGCCGCCACGGAACCCAGCGCGACGTAGAACGTCAGCAGGCCGGACTGAAGCGGCGTCATGCCGAAGCCGAGCTGGAATTCCACCGGCAGAAGAAGTTGCAGTCCGCCTGCCGCCACCACGCCAACAAGCAGCATCAGCAGGCCGCCCCGGAATGTGCGCAGGCGGAAAAGCGTCATGTCGAACACCCCTCCCGTTGTGCGGCGGCAGTGCCTTACCGTGACTGCCGCCAGAGCGGCACCGCCCAGCAGCAACAGCAGCGTCAGCCATTTCGAGAACAGGGGGTTGTCGGCGTTTTCCAGCGCGAAGGTAAGCGCGGCAAGGCCGAATCCGGCGAGCAGGAAGCCTTTCAGGTCAAACGGGGGGCGTCGGGCGGCCCGCTCGTTTTTCAGGTTGAGTCCTATCAGCGTCAGCGCCAGAATTCCTATGGGAACGTTTATGAAGAATATCCATGACCAGTGGAATTTGGTGGTTATGTACCCGCCCAGCAGGGGGCCCAATATAGGGCCGAAGACTATCGGTATGGCCACTAGTCCGGCTGCGCGGGCCAGTTCCTCCCCCTTGAAAAGCCGGACCAGTATGAGGCGCGACACTGGGGTCATCATGGCCCCTCCGATACCCTGCAATACGCGGAAGAAGACCAGTTGTCCGACAGAGGAGGAAAAACCGCACGCCAGCGAGCTCGCGGTAAATAGGGCGATGGCGGACATCATGGTCGTTTTCGTGCCAATGGAGTCCGCCAGCCAGCCGCTTGCCGGTATGAACACGGCCAGCGCGGCCAGGTATGCCGTCACCGCCGCCTTTACCTCGAAAACGTTTGTGCCCAGTGCCTTGCCCAGCACGGGTATGGCGGTGTTGAGTATGGACGTGTCCAGCAGTTCCATGAAGGTAACGCCGGTCACTATCCACGCCAGTGTCATGCGCGAGTAAAAAGCTTTTCGGTCTTCCGTCATTTCCCATCCCCCGAATATCAAGGCCCGTAAATTTTAGCAAAGCTTTGACGCCTTCGCACCCGTGCCCGTGGTTCTGTCTGCCGCCGCGCGAATAATATAGAATGCTTCTAACGGCATATTTTCAACACAAGCGCGGCAGGGCGCCTTCGCGCCGCACGCGTCCCAAGAGATGAAAACATACAACGTCAAGAAAGACAGACTCGCTTCCGCGGTAAAGACCATACTGACAGAACTCGGGGAGAATCCCTCCCGCGAAGGACTGGTGAAGACCCCGGCCCGTGTCGCAAAGGCCCTGCGGGAGCTTACAGCCGGCTACAAGGCCGACCCTGACGCCATCATAAACGGGGCCTTCTACAAGGCCGCCGGACACGACATGGTCACAGTAACCGGCATAACATTTTATTCCATGTGCGAGCATCACATGCTGCCCTTCAGCGGGCGGGCCCATGTGGCTTACATACCAAACGGGCGCATCGTTGGCCTGTCCAAGATTCCACGCCTTGTGCGGGCGTTTTCCTCCCGTCTCCAGGTGCAGGAAAGGCTTACCCGCCAGATTGCCGAGATGATACGGGAAAAACTGGACCCTCTCGGCGTGGCCGTGGTGCTTGAGGCCCGCCATATGTGCGTGGAAATGCGCGGCGCCAGAAGCGAGCGCGCCAACTGCGTCACTAGCACTTTCCTCGGCGCTTTCGAGACTGACGACGCCCTCCGGGCCGAGTTCTACCGTACCCTGCGCCGCCAGGAATCAATCTAGGTTTTCCAGAAGATGACCCAGTCTTTCGCCCGCGCGGTGGCAGAGCTTGAGCGGCTTGGCCAGATGCCTCCGCCCGGGCGCTTCCGCACCGACGAAATGGACAGGGCTCTTGCCGCCCTCTCCTTTCCGCATCTGGCATACGGCAGGGCGCAGGTCATCGGCACCAACGGCAAGGGGTCGGCCGCGTTCTTTTTACATTCCATACTTGGCGCGCACGGGCTCAAAACCGGCCTTTACACTTCGCCTCATCTGGTTTCCTTCCGGGAACGTATCGTTCTGGACGGGCAGGCGATAAGCGAGCGCGCCTTCGCCTCGCTTTACTTCAGCTTAAAGCCTCTCTTTCTCAAATTCAATCTAACGCAGTTCGAGCGTCTCACGCTTATGGCGGCTGAATACTTCCGACGGGAAAAAGCCGGTTTCGCCATCTTCGAGACCGGCCTTGGCGGCAGGGGGGACGCGGTCTCTTCTTTCAAGTCGCCATATCTTATGTTCACCACCATTTCCGGGGAACACCGGGACATACTTGGCAAAACCATAAAGCTGATAGCCGAGGCAAAAGCCCAGCCCCTTGAATATTGCGAGAAGGCCTGGGCCCTTCCCCAGACAAGCCGGACTGCCGCCGCTGTGCTGAAGCAAAAGGCCGCCTCGGGCGGGGCGAAGCTTGCCTTCTCGCCGTTACCTTCGTCCGTTCTCGTTTCGCGCGGCGGCACGTCTTTTCTGCACCGGGGCCGGAAATACCGCATCCCCATGTACGGGGCGCACTACGCTTCCAATGCCGCGCTCGCGCTCGAGTCGGCTTCCGGTATTATGGGGGAGGAGTTCAGTCCTGCGAAGGCCGCGAGCGGTCTGGCCGGAGCGGTCTGGTCGGGAAGGCTTCAGTTCCTGCGTTTCAAAGGCTGCAATCCAGTGCTTGTGTCCTGCGCGCATAATGACGAATCGCTTGAGGCCGACCTTGCCGCCATACGACAGTTCATGGCTATAGGCCTTGTGCCGGAAAAGAACGTTCGAGTGCTTTTCGGCGTTTCCGGCGCTAGGGATACCGTGGCTTTTCTCCGCAGGGTGCGGAAGGTTTTCGGAGACGTGACTCTTGCCGCCGTGCCGGGGCATGAGGCGGCGTTTGAACGGGCTTCCGGCGAGAGGGGGATTTCTTTTTGCCGCGACTATCGCGTGGCCGTGCGGCGCATAGCAGGTCCCCGCCCGGAAAAGAAATGCTTTGCCGTTGTGATGGGCTCTATTTATCTTGCGGGCGCGGCGCTTTCGCAGTTAACAGGCGGAGAAGTTCTTTCAGGGAAAGTTTCAATACAGGGTGGACGAAGCCGGGGTTAAGCTCGCACAGCGGGCCGAGCACGAAGGTCCTGTTCTGCATGTCCGGGTGCGGAATGGTCAGGCCGGGCCCGGCAATCACTTCCGAATCGTAAAAAATTATATCTATGTCTATGACCCTCGGTCCCCAGCGCTTTATGCGCACGCGGCCGAGGGTTTTCTCTACGGAGGCCGTGGCTTCCAGCAGTTTTGCCGGGGAGAGTTCCGTTTCCGCTTCCAACGCGCAGTTGAGGAAGGACGGCTGGTCCGTGACCCCGTAAGGCGCTGTTTCTATAAGCGTTGAAACGCGCAGCACTTTTATCCCCAGCGGGCCGAGCGAGCCTATGGCCTTTTCAATCAGCTCTTTCCGCTCGCCCATGTTGCTGCCAAGGGCCAGATATACCGTGTGTTTCACGAAAGGGCCTCGGTCATTCTCGCGGCACGAATGTTAGAGCGCACGTCGTGCACGCGGACAATCTGCACTTTATGCGCGGCGCAGTGCGCCGTCACGGCAAGAGTGCCTTCAAGCCTTTCTTCCGGCGGGAGGGGCGTTCCGGCGCCAAGCGTCTGGCCTATGAATGTTTTTCGGGACGCGCCGACCAGAACCGGCAGTCCCAGCGCGGAAAATTCGTCTATGCGTCGCAGCAGTTCGATGTTATGCTCTCGGAGCTTGCCGAATCCTATGCCGGGGTCTATTATTATCCTGTCCCGCCTTATGCCCGCGCCCACCGCGTATTCCACCCTCTCCGCAAGATGGGCAAGCACTTCCCTCACCACGTCCGTATAGGAGGCTTTCTGCTGCATGTCACGCGGCGTTCCCGCCGTGTGCATAAGGATGACGGGCACATCGGCCTTTCTGACTACATCGGCGAGGCCGGGGTCGAATCTGAGCGCGCTGATGTCGTTGACCATGTCCGCTCCGCGCGCTATGGCCTCGGCGGCGGTGGCCGCACGCCATGTGTCAACCGAGATGAGGATGTCCGGGCAGGCTTGCCGTATGGCCGACACCGCTTCCGCCGCGCGGCGTTTTTCCTCTTCGGCGGAAACCTCCTCCGCGCCGGGCCGGGTCGATTCCCCGCCTATGTCCAGGATGTCCGCGCCTTCGGCAGCCATGCGTTTCGCGGCTTCGGCGGCGGCTTCCGCCCCGTGCGCGCGGGAACCACTGAAAAAGGAATCCGGCGTGGCGTTGATTATGCCCATTATTCGCAGGCGCGTATAATCAAGCGCGCGCCCGTCAGGCAGCGCGGTCGCGAGTGATGAGCGCACTAGGCCTCTCCCCTGTAGACTATGCCGCTGGTTTCCGTTTCCCAGATTTCTATCTCCGCCAGGCGGCAGTTGTCCCGGTTGAATTCCGGGGCAAGGCGTTCCCATACCCAGCGGGCTATGTTTTCCGCGGTGGGCTGCTCGATGATGTCGTTGATGTTCGCGTGGTCCAGCCGGTCCAAAACCTTCTCGTTGACCGTTTTCTTGACGTCCAGAAAATCCATCACCATCGCCTCATCTTGCGAGGGCCTGCCCTCTATCTTCACGGACATATGGTAGGTGTGTCCGTGCAGCCTTTCGCATTTGCCTTTGTATCTTACAAGGTGGTGCGCGGCGTCGAAAGTGAATTTTTTTATAAGAAGCATCTGTCCCGCCTCCGGGATAAGCGTTTTCGCTATAAATATACCATTTTGGGCGGAAAGCGGTTTTATCCGCTTCCCGGGAGGGAAACGGCTCGCCCCTCTATGCTAGAATGGATTTGCCGCAGGGGGGCGCTTTAATTGGTGGAGATGAAAAGATTTTTCCTGACCCTTGTAACCGCGTTTCTTGCCTCTTCCGGGGTTTTCGGCGCTCAGCCGGAAATGAAGAAAATCACCTTCGCCACGCTCTGGTATCCTCAGGCGCAGTTCGCCGGATATTACGTTGCTCTTGAAAAGGGTTTTTACCGCAATCATGGCCTTGATGTCACCATAGTCGATGCCGGTCCCGCCATGTCCGCGCCGGACTATCTTAAAAGCGGCAAGGCCGACTTTGCCCTTATGTGGCTGACGCAGGGCATTTCGGTGGCGGCGGAGGGCGTGCCGCTGGTCAATTTCGGGCAGTTCGTGCATAATTCCGGCATGCTGCTGGTGGCGCGCAAGGCTTCCGGGATAACAAAGCCCTCCGAACTTGAGGGCAGGAAGGTGGGCGTCTGGCCCGGGTTCGAGGCGCAGCCCCGCGCGTTTTTCCGCCGGCACGGTGTCCATGTGCAAGAAGTGCCTCAGACCGTTTCCCCGAACATTTTCCTGCGGGGCGGGGTGGACGCGATATCCGCCATGCTTTACGACGAGTACCATGTATTGCTGATGTCCGGTGTGGAGCCGGATGACCTTACAGTTTTCCGCTTCAGCGATTCCGGACTCAACTTCCCGGAAGACGGGCTGTATGCCCTTTCCTCCACCTATCGGGCCGACCCGGCCGCCGCCTGCGCTTTCGCCCGCGCTTCCGTAGAGGGCTGGCGCTACGTTTTTGCCCACGAGGACGAGGCGCTTGCCATCGTTCTGCGCAGGAGAAAGGCGGCCAATGTGCCGGCCCCGCGCGCCCATCAGAAGTGGATGATGGGGCATCTTAAGGAACTGTTGGAGTCTGACAAGTCGGCCCCCGGCGTCCTTTCCCGCGAGGATTTCGATGCGACGGTCGCGGTCATGAAGGAGACGGGTGTCATACGCTCCGCACCGTCCTATGACAAATTCTTCTCAGGCTGCGGGAAATATGATTAAAACGCACAGCATAGCGCTGAAACTTTCGCTGGTCCTTTCTGCGGTCTGCGCCACGATATTTCTTTCCGTTTTCCTGCTCTATTTCGGTTACGCGCGGGACCTGCTTCTGCGCAATGTGGAGAACCAGGCGCGCGAGCTGCTCGGCGCGAACGTCAACGAGCTTAACAGCTTCTTCCTGCCCATAAAGGCTTCCCCGGACAACCTTGTCTATTTCCTTGAACACTGCAATCTGGAGCGCAGGGAAATAGAGGGTCTGCTTGCCAGTCTTGTGGACAAGAATCAGAATATTTACGGTACGGAAATTGCCTTCGAGCCCGGCGCGATGGACAAAAAGGAGCGCTATTACGGCCTGTTCGCGGAGCGGTGGAAGGGCGGGAAAAGCAGAATAGGCTCTTTGGGCGGGGGGAAGTACAATTACTTCACCTATGACTGGTACCAGATACCGCGTGAAACGCGCAGCCCTCAATGGACGGAACCCTACATAGACAACCTTTCCGGGCGCGTGATGATGGTCACCTATTCCAGGCCATTTTACGGGGCGGGGAAGGAGGAAGGCGTCATCAAGGGGGTGGTGGGGGCGGATGTTTCCATAGAAGCCATCTCGGCCAAGATAGCGTCCATAAAGGTCCTCGGGACCGGCTACGCTTTCCTGATATCGCAGAACGGCACATATATCGCCCATCCCATCCGGGAACTCGTGATGAACGAGACTATTTTCTCGCTCGCCGAGACGAAGGGTTTCCCGGAACTGCGGGAAATAGGCCGGAACATGATTGCGGGCAAAACCGGGTCGGCCAGGGTTTTCAACCTTATGACCGGGCGTCCGGCCAAGCTTTTCTACGCGCCGGTTTCCTCCACGGGCTGGTCGCTCGCCGTCGTTTTCCCGGAGGAGGAATATCTGGCGGATATCCACAAGCTGAACAATTTGCTGGGAGTGCTGGCCCTGGCGGGGTTCATCCTGATGCTCGGCGCGGTTACGCTGCTGGCGCGTTCCATAACAAGGCCGCTTGCGGCCATGTCGGACGCGGCGGGCCGGATTGCCGGCGGCAATCTGGACACTTCCATACCGCCGGTGGAGTCGCGCGACGAAGTGGGCCTGCTGGCGGACGCTTTCTCCCACATGCAGCGCAGTCTGAAGGATTACATTGTCCGCCTGACAAGCGAGACCGCCGCCCGCCAGCGTATGGAAAGCGAGCTTTCCATCGCGCGGGAAATCCAGTTCAGCTTCCTGCCGCGGAAACTGCCTTCCGGCCCGGCCTTTGAACTTGCCGCCGCGCTGGAGCCGGCCAAGGAAGTGGGGGGCGACCTTTACGACTGCTTCATGGTGGATGAACGGCGCCTGTGCCTTGTCATCGGCGACGTTACGGGCAAGGGCGTTCCCGCCGCGCTGTTCATGAGCGTTGCCAAGGCCCTGTTGAAGAACGCGGCAAACAGGGGCTTTACGCCTGACAGGATGCTTGCCGAGGTGAACAACCAGCTTTGCGACGGCAACGACAGCGCCATGTTCGTTACGGTCTTCGCGGCTTTGCTGGATACGTCCACCGGGGAGCTTTCCTACGCCAGCGCGGGGCATAATCCGCCCGTGCTTTTAAGCGGCGCTAAATCCATTTTCATTCCCAAGCTGCCCGGCCCTCCGCTCGGCATAAGGGAAAACGCGGTGTTCAAGCTTTCCTCCCTGCGGCTCTCCGGCGGTGATGTGCTGCTGGCATACACCGACGGGGTGACCGAGGCCATGGACCGGGAAGGCGCTCTTTACTCCGATGAACGCCTGCTGGCCTACGTTTCCGCCGCGTCCGGGCAGAATGTCAGTGAACTTGTCGCCGGGCTGATGAAGGAGATTGACGCCTATTCAAAAGGCGTCCGCAGCGACGACACCACGCTTCTCGCCATAAAATTCCTTGGCTGAACCGAATTAAAACCGCTCCATGCCAAAAGGCATGGAGCGGTGTGTTGGATTGTTCCGAATAGTTTCTTACTTGACTGCTATTCCTATCGCATCAAGACCTTTTAGCGTCAGTTTGGTGTTATGGTCAGCAGAATCGCTCCAGCCCCTGTGGCGTGATAAGACCTTGCCATCCTTCAAAAAGAAGCAGTCCGGCGAGTGCATCATCTCTATTCCGGGGAAATCCGCTGATTTATGCGCTATATATACGGCTGGGAAGCTGAATGTTTTTTTGAGAGTTTTCACTGCCGTCGGATCCAGCTTTCTCAGCAGGATTACCGTGTTCTGTCGGAAAAGCGGGCCGAAGGTTTTGTCGGAGAGTATTTCCCGTATGGCCCGTAGCCCGGAAGGACAACCTGGCAGCATGAATAGAATTATCCTGGGACCCGAATCCATTTGCAACTGTACGAGTCTCATGGATGTCCCGTTCTCATTTACGTCGTATGCCAGCCATTTCCCGTCCGGCGTGGATATTCCGGGCATAAGTACCGGAAGCTCTGGTAAAGATATATCAGGGAACTTCTGTCGCAGGCGTTCCGCGCTTTCAAACAATCGCGCTTCCATAAGCGCGGTGAAGGTCTGTTTTACTTCCTCGTTCTCCGGCTTGTGTCGCTTGGCTTTTTCCTCCAGAATCATGGCCATCTGTCGCGGAGCTGTTTCATTGTCCGGCAGGTATACGGCCGGGTATCGCAAGGTCTGGAAGAGTTCGGCAATGGTCTGGTCGGAATATGATGACAACAGGTGCGGGGTAATATACCTGTCGTCTAATGTGCCTGCCGCCGCTTCGATTCCCTTCAGGTCTTTAGCCCTGCCCGCTGTCTGCACTTCCGTCATTGCGGTCGTCAGCTCCTTCCTGTGCCCGGCGCAGCCGGTCAGCAGCAATGCTGAGATTATTGCCAGTGTTCTAAATCCTTTCATAGGGGTATTTCCGGTTTGTTATTAATGGTTAGCCCCGCGCTTGCTGGCGCGGGGCGGTTTGTTTTCAAGTCTTGAGCGTCCGTTATTTCGGCTGGGTCCAGACGGCGTAGTTATTGCCGCTGGCGGCCAGAGCCCATTTCTCGCCGGGAGGATTCCATGCCCAGCTTGAGCCCAGCTTGACCGCCACGTTCTGGCGTTCGCCCGAGGTGATGGCGGCATAAAGATTGCGCTCTCCCGCCAATACCTGCACTTTGCTCATGCTGTGTATTCCAGCCGCCTTGCGTATCTGCACAAGTTTGGCTATGCGGGACTGGTAATCCTGCCCCCAGTCGAAGAAATGCGGCCAGAACACGCAGGGAAGGCCGGGATGCGTAAGTATGTATGCGTACATCTGCATCCTCTGGTCCCTGTATGCCTGCGGGGCGTTGGCTATGAAGCCGGAGTCGCGGGGGGAGGTGTCATGGTTCTCGACAAATGTCAGGCCCTTGTTAGGCCACCAGCCGATTATGCCGGAAGGCTTGCCGCCGTCGTTTAGCACCGCATAATCCCCGTTCTCCGTGGCGTTGACCAGGTTGAAGTATGTGGGATAGTCGAACGCGGAAGAGGCGCTGGCCTTGCCCCCGGCATTATCGGTCCCGTCTATCCAGTTCATGATGACCTTGCGGTCCCTCTGCCAGTATTCGCCCAGGCTGAACGCCGGGCCGGAGGCCGCGTTGTAGTCGCCCACATGGTACGGCGCGTAGCCGTTTACAAAGTCGTAACGCCAGCCGTCATAACCTATGGTGTGGCGCAGCCAGCGCAGGAATACCCTTATGTCCTTCTGCACAAGAGGGTTGGTCTGGTCTATGTCGCGGCAGCCGTCGTCCTTCATCGCCTCGTCGTAGTTCGTGCTTTTGCCGTTGTAGGGTTTCGTGTAGTCGCCGGGCCATTCGTCATCCTGCAGAACTACGTTTGACGGCCAGTTCGGATTGTAAAAGTCAGCCCAGTTGTCCCGTCCGTTGCGGTGGTTGAGCACGACATCCGCTATTACCTTGATGTTGTTTCTGTGCATGGCTCCTATGGCGGACAGGAGATGCTTCTTGTCGCCCCACTGGGAATGGAGGTTATACCATTCTGTCGGATAATAGCTGCCCACGGCTGCCGGGGGGAACCACACCATCGTAAAGCCGGTCGAGGCGAGTATGCCCGCCTTCGATTCCAGGACGCCCCACCAGCCGTTCTGGCTGTGCAGCCAGTAGTTATCCGCGAACCAGTGGAAGCCCTGGAACATCACGTCGTAGCTGGGGCCCGCGTCTATGCGGGCCTGCGGCCTGGGCTGATAGACGGAATCCGCGTACAGTTTTTCCGCCGCCTGCCATTCGGCGTAGGCCTGTTCGGATTCCACCGCCGCGCCGGGGCAGGGGGGAACCTGCCCGTGATGGCACAGGGATTCCGCTTCCCGGGCTACCGGGGCCGGAACCTCGGCTTTTGCCTTGGCGCCTGCGGTCTTCGAAAGTTGTTCCAGCGCGCCGCCTTCCGGCTGCGCGGCATTCGCCGCCGAGCAGAGAAGCGCAATCGATACCGCCGATATGATTTTGTTCATGACCTGTCTCCGTATTCGGAATTAAACTGTTCCCGTCTTCCCTGCACGATAGCCGGGTATCATGCTAAAGCTGTTCCGGCCTGGGGTAGGCGATAATCTTGGAACCTCCGCCGCCGCGTATGGCCTTGCATTCCGGGACGATGACCTTCCAGCCGCTGTTTCTGGCTATGCTCTGATAGGCCGCCACCACTACGGCTTCGTTGTCCGGCTCGGACGGAAGGCGCGCGCAGACTTTAGGTATGCCGCCCATCATCAAATGAGCGTTGCCGGAACTCATCCCGAACATCATTATCGCCGCCATGCCATCGGCGGAACTTGGTATCCTGTTGTCCAGCCCGAAGATGACGACGCCGGGCGTCGTGCCGGTACGGGGCTGTCCTTCCGCGGGGCCTGCGGGTTTCGCGCCGCCGCTCCTGACCGGGGCGGCCGGCTGGACCGTTCCGTCGGCGGGTGTCTTACTACTCCTGAAACGGGAGAGAAGGCCGGGGCCGAACTCCGCTATTGTTAGGTATAAGAGGCCTATAGCAATCACAATCCACGCGGAAGATGAGGAGATGTCCTTTATTTTGGAGTAATCCAGTTTCATCAGCATGGGGATGTCCAGCATATCCAGACTGCATGTGCCCGTTTTCTGGAACAGCAGTCCCGCGTCGCTATAAATCAGGAGCAGCTTCCCGTCCTGACGTGCCGCAGCGCTCATAAGAAAGGTTGTCCCGGGCGGATATTCCCCTGCCTTGTAGAATGTCCATATGTTGAAGTTGGTTTTTCTGTAGGCCGGGTCCATCGTCAGTTCCCTCATGTCGCGCGCGGTTTTCCCGGGCTGCATTGCGTATGAGTGCATGACACCCTTTGCCCCGACGCCAAACAGCCTGCCGCCGCTTTTGTCTAAGGCGATCACCTCGTTTGGAAGATAGTCGCTGGTGGAGGACGTCCGGGCCTCGGTGTCATAGTAGGACAGACTGCCGGAATTGTGCATTATGAATTTGCCGCCGGAGAAAAGGCCGTTGTCGTAGGAACCGGTTATCTGTTCTGTTATGGCGCGTCTGTCGGCCAATGTCTTGCCGGAAAGGGTTTCTTCTATGGCGAGTTCGTTGGAGAGAACCGCCATATACTTTCCGTCGCCGCTGAATCTGACAGTGTTGAGGGTTCCTATGGAGCTCTGCAGCTCTCTTATTTCTTTCCAGTGCGTGCCGTTCCGCTCGAAAACGAGTCCGTCGAAAAGGCCGCTTTCCCTCTGTTCCGCCACGAGATAGCGCGCCCCGGCAGAGACCCACGCATTGCGGAGGCCTGTCTTGTCGCCGTATTTCGGAGAGGGGAAAAGCGTTCTGAACGGAATGATGGCTGAATACCCGCTTTCAACGTCGAATACCGCCAGCTGGTTTGACGAGCAGGCGACCAGCGCGGAGCCTTCGTCCGACCAGGACAGGTTTACGTTGGCAAACTCGCTTCCCGGCGAGGGGGTGGTAAAATCAATCGCCGCCGTGTGGATTTTCTCCAGCTTTCCGTCCGGCGTTATCTTCTCCACGGTCAGTTCTTTTCCGGCGGCGGTTATTCTCGCCAGATACTGCCCGTCGCGGCTGAGGGCCGCTTCAGAGTAGGTTTCAAAGGGGATGGACGCCGTGCGCGCGCTTTTGGAGAACATCACGCGCGGCAATATTTTGGGGCCGAGAACCCTGATAAGTATGAATGCCGCCGCCAGAGATAACAGACCGATGTAAAACCGTTTGCTCATGAAAGTTTCCTTCCCCGGGCTTCCCGCCCCTATATAAACATTACTCCCATTCTACTAAACATATTCATGTATAGCGCGTGTGCCGTTTCACTGGCTAAACCTGGAATTGCAATCTCTTCCCCTAAACGGCCTTGTTGTTTTTTATACGGGCGAGTATGATGGAGCCGAATTCTTGTACTATCAACCATATCAGGCCAATAATCAGTACCGCGGCTGCGGAATATGTGGAGGTTCTATTCATCTTTGCTTCATCCAGTTTCATCAGCAGGGGTATATCCCGCACTTCCATTCTGCAACTAATCTTTTCATGATGATAGGTCCATCGCTGCGGGGATAAGTTTTGTAGAGGATAAATATTTTGTGAGGAGTTTATCCGTGCTTCTCCTTGTAGAGATACTTTTGGGTCATACCTGCGTTCGTATTCTTTGAATCCAGTTTCGCTAAATAATATAAGGAGTTTGCCATCCGGACGTGCTGCCATTCCCAGGAGAAGATTGGGTGATGGGCGGGGTCTTTTGAAAGGGTAAAATTCGGGATAAAGCTCATCCACGGGATACCTGAAATATGCCCATATCTCAAAGTTGGTTGAACGGGTTGTGGGGTCCATCATCAGGTCTTTTTCCTCGCGTGGCCGTTTCCCGGGAGGGATGCTGTATACATGAAGCAGGCCGTTGTGCCTTAATCCGAATATCCTGGCGCCGGTTTTGTCGAATGCTATTATCTCTTCCGGGAGGTTTTTGTCTGAGTATGCCGTTTGACTTGAGATATCATAGTAAGAGAGATAACCGGAGTTTTGCATTATAAAAGTATGGTCAGGGAAAATGGCGTTGCGGAAAGAGTCCGCGGACTGTCTGGTTACTTCTTTCCTGGTCGCCACAATTTTGCCAGAAGCAGTTTCCTCTATCCGCATGTCGTCGGAAAGAATTGCCAGATACTTCCCGTCGCCGCTAAAACGGGCAGTGTTGGTCGTTCCAGTTAAATTTTCCAGTTTGCGTATTTCCTGCCAGCGTTCTCCTGTTCGTTCGAAAACCCATATGTCTGTCAGCTTCTCATTTCTTTGCTCGACCGTGATATAACGCGCGCCGGGTGATACCCACGCCTTGCGGAAACTGCCAATATTGCTGTATTTCGGGGAGGGGAACAATGTCTTGAAGGGTATGACCGCTGCATAGTTGTTTTTTGCGTCGAATATCGCTATCTGGTTGGACGCGCATGCAACTATCGTTGAGCCTTCATCCGCCCATGAGAGGCTGAGGGCGGGTTTGTCTCTTTCATCAGGTAACGTCGGATCATCGTAGATTCCTGCCCTTTGGGGCAACTTATTTATGGCTGGTTCCTTCTCCTGCGGCGGCGCATCAAAATCAATCGCGGCGGAGTGAATTTTCTCCAGCTTTCCGTCCGGCGCTATCTTGTGTATTACCAGTTCCTTGCTTTCAGAGGCTACACTCGCCAGGTATTCTCCATCCGGGCTCAGGGATGCGCTCTCGTATGTCTCAAATGGGATTGAAGGTACCCGTGGAATTTTATATGTGCTGATGCTCCATTGTATCTCGGGGCCGCCCCCCCTTATGAGTATGCACAATGTGGCCAGAGCCAATATATCGATAATAAAGCGTTTCCTCATGGTTGATTACTCCCCCCGGGTATATTAGCCCACAAAATTCTATTCAATTCTACACAATATATCCGGCGGTTAAACAATGCGTGTTTCGGCTGAATAACGTATAATTTGACTGAAGTACCGGTTCGGAGAAGGAACGCGGTGTGAATCCGCGGCTGCCCCGCAACGGTGATGCCTTGCAGCAAAAGGCTGAGCCCGGTCTATCTCCGGCACCCGGAAATCCTCCGCGGGGAGGTGACAGGTCCGCGCATCCGCGCGGATTCTCCGTTTTCAAAAACATCATATTTCCGCGGGGCTTCCGGGTATTTTCTCGAGAGGAGAACTTAATGCCTGGAATAATGCAGTTGTCTTTCCGCGCGGCCGCGTGCGCGCTGCTTGCCTGCGCGCCGCTGGCGGCGGAACAGTCGGTTTACCTGTCCGTGGAGGGGGAAAACAAGCCCCTCATCAAGGCTCTCGCCCCAGTCGGAACCGTAGCCCTGTCGGAACTGGACATTGAAAAGCGCAACGCCGAAACGGCGGGGCAGTTGCTTGAAGCCGCTCCCTCCGTGTCCCTTAAAAAAGGCGGAGCGCCGGGTCTGGCCGAAGTGGCCGGCATACGCGGTTTTTCCGGCAAGAACACCGCCGTCCTGTTCAACGGCAAGAGGCTGGCGGCCGACATTACCGGCGTCAGTGATCTGTCGGTGATAAATCCGTCGGCCCTGCGCGGTGTCGAAGTGTTCGGCGGGCCGGTATCTCCCCTCTACGGCGCGAACGCTCAGGGCGGGGTAATCAATATGCTGACGGCGGACCCGTCCGGCCCGGATGACGCGCGGGGCGAAGCCTCGCTTGAGGATTACAAGACCGGGGCATATTCCGCTTCCGCGCGTGGAGGCACTGGCCCCGTCCGTCTTGCCGTCAACGCCGGCAGGCGTTATTCCGGAGGTTTCCAGCAGAACGGGGATTATTCCGGTGACGATGTGACGGCATCCCTGCGCGCGGCGCCCGGAGCGCTAGGCGTTCTGCGGCTTGAGGCCATGCGCTCATTCCTCGCCAACGGCATACCCGGCGGAACGCCCGTTCCCATAGGCGAATGGGACGGGAATAAGGAAAGACAGGCCAATTCCCTTACTGACAGGCAGGAAACGCTCCGCACTCTGCTCTCCGCCGGATATTCCGTGCCGCAGGATTCGCCGTTTGCGCTGGGTGTCGAAGGGTGGACTTCAACCAACGACCTCACCGCCTGGCAGTACGGCGGCAAGACCGGCATCAAGACCACGCTGAAGGCCGCCCGTGCCACAGCCGGGCTCGGGAGGCGTGCCGCGCTTTCTGTCCAGTATGAAAGCAATCGCCTTGAAAGCGAAACGTATGGAAACCACTCCATAGACACCCGCTCCGCGGGACTTGAAACCAGGATTGACCTTGCCGGCGGTCTTGAGGCCGTGCTTGGCGCGCGTTTCGAAAACTCCAGCGAATGGGCGGACCAGCTCAACCCGCGAGCGGTGCTGGCGTGGCGTCCTCTGCCCGGATGGAAATTCTCCGCCAGCGCGGGCCGCGCGTGGCAGGCGCCCACCTTCGCGGACATGTACAACCCGTGGGCTCCGTCGAATCCGGACCTGAAGCCCGAGCATTCATGGCAGTACGAGGTCGGCGCGGAAACTGAAAGGCCGGGCGGCTTCACCGCGTCCGCGACAGTGTTCTGCGCGGATATCGCGGACAAGATTGCCCTGGACGCCGCCCGCGGCTATGCCGCCTATAATCTGGACAAGGGCCGCAATGCCGGGGTTCAGCCGGAGCTGAAGTGGCGCAACGACTTCAGCCGCCACCGTGTCGCCTATTCCTTCATATACAGCGAGGGCCGTCCTCAGGGAAAGGACTGGCAGGTTTCTGCCTACAATCCCCTGCACCGTCTGTCATATACGGGGGATTTCGACCTTGCGGCGTCACTGTCCCTGAACGTGTTCATACGGCATTTGGGGGAGCAGTACACCGGCATAGGCCGGACCGGAATGAAGCTGCCTGCCTTCACCACTGCCGACGCGACCCTGCGCT
>Ga0074197_1000571_pt1 | contig 42819 bp, 25 predicted proteins | sample EPASupsiteSAE305_FD_64526 | JGI IMG/M metagenome (GOLD analysis project Ga0074197, IMG submission 64526) | Bioremediated contaminated groundwater microbial communities from EPA Superfund site, New Mexico - SAE3-05 reassembly with SPADES | ecosystem: Environmental > Aquatic > Deep subsurface >...
AACTCTATTTTTTGTATTTAATCATCCTGTTGGGAAACAAGAGTTTGATAATAGTATACAAAGCATTAAAAGTGCTTTAAAGTTCCTTATGCCACAAGAGTGCAAAGAGTGCGATGAGAATCTGTTTGATGACATAAAAGCTTTTGTAACGCACACTCCAAAAAAGCAAGAAGAAGAATTCAAAGAGATAATGCAAGTTTACAAAGAGCGTTCAAGCGGTAATTTTGAGATAAATGTCCATGATGAAAAGTTAGATTCACTCATCCGCTCCATCCAAGAGATCATTAAGAGCCGTAAATGACGCTTGAAGAGACCATAAAACAACTTCCTGATTGTGCAGGAATATACCAGTACTTTGACAGTGAAGGGCGACTTCTTTACCTAGGCAAAGCAAAAAGTCTAACAAAAAGAGTAAAGAGCTATTTTAACTTCATGCCTGAGTTAAAACCAAACTCAAACCTCTCAAGCAGAATCACAAAGATGATCTCTCAAACTGCTTCCATGAACTACATAGTGGTAAATTCAGAACATGATGCATTGATACTGGAAAATTCTCTTATAAAACAGCTTACTCCAAAATATAATATTCTGCTTCGAGATGATAAAACTTACCCGTATATCTACATAGACAACTCGCAGGAGTATCCGAGATTTGATATAACAAGAAAAATTATAAAATCTTCAAACATCAAATATTACGGTCCATACTCGGTAGGAGCTAGAGATATTTTAGACTCCATCTACGAAATCTGCCACCTTGTTCAAAAGAAAGGATCTCTAAAATCAAAAAAACTCTGCCTCTACTATCAGATAGGAAAATGCCTCGGTCCATGTGAGTTAAATATTTCACATGAGCGATATAAAAAAGAGGTTGACATGGCTGAAGAACTTATCAAAAATAAAAAAGTATTACTCTTTAAACTTGAAGAAAAAATGCACTTTTATGCCGAGAATCTTCGTTTTGAAGAGGCTCTTAAAATGAGGGACAGAATAGAAAGAATAAGCCGCTCAGAGATAAAGAGCGAGATTGATTTTGCAAGCAACGAAAACTATGACATCTTTGTAATAAAAGACAGCCCATCAAAAGCGGTAGTCGTTAGAATCTTTATGCGAGAGGGCAAGATTATCTCATCTTCACATGACTACATACAGTTAAACGAGGGATTTGATGAAGGCGAACTCTACCAAAGAGTCTTGATGGATTTCTACAAAGATGAAAAACCGCCTATCATTGCACCCATTTTAGTCGCCTCCGAGTTTGATGGAAAAGATGTAATAGAGGAGTATCTCAGCACACTATTTGAGAAGAAAGCAGAGATAAAAGTACCTAAAATAGGAGAGAAAAAGCATCTTATAGATTTGGCTCTCTTAAATGCAGCAGAGCTTCTAAAAAGGGGGAACGCACAAAAAAGTGATGAGATTACTAAAGAGATAGAAGATCTCTTTGCTCTTCAAAGAGTTCCAAAGAGAGTGGAGATATTTGACAACTCCCATATGGCGGGGATGGCTACAGTAGGTGCTATGGTGGTTTATGAGAGCGGAGTATTTGATAAAAAAAGTTATCGAACCTACCATCTTGAGGCGAAAGATGAATACTCTCAAATGCGAGAGATGTTGCGTAGAAGAGTGGATAGTTTTGCTAAGAACTCTCCGCCTGATTTATGGATTTTAGACGGCGGAAGCACACTTTTAAATCTAGCAATTGAAATTTTAGAATCAAGCGGAGTTTTTTTAGATGTGATTGCCATATCAAAAGAGAAGATTGATGCAAAAGCACATCGTGCAAAAGGAAAGGCTAAAGATATCATACATACAAAAGACGATACTTTTAGACTCCAAGAGAGTGACAAAAGGCTTCAATGGGTGCAAAAGCTAAGAGATGAAGCACACAGATCTGCCATAAATTTCCATAAAAAAACAAAACTAAAAATTGACCAAGAGAGCAAACTTCTCTCACTCCATGGGATATCACAAGCAAAAATTATCAAACTGATAAATCACTTCGGCACATTTGACGCACTTAAAAAACTAACCGCCCAAGAGATAAGTTCTGTTTTAAATATCAAAGATGCAAATATAATAAAAGATATTTATAAATAAGTTTTTTTTTAAACAATAAATGATATATTTAGTTGCATTTATAATATAAACTTTCTATTATAAGCTTAAAAAGTGGATGTTTTGCAGGAAGTTTGTTACCTATTTTGTATGCAAAGGTTATTTATGAGTGAAGCCGTACCTAAAGATGAAGAGTATATTTTTGAGGGTAAACCTGCTATCAGTCAAACTGATTTAGATGGTAATATAACTTTTGTAAATAGAAAATTTTGTGAGATATCCGGCTACATGGTAGATGAACTTATCGGAAATAATCATAATAAAATAAAACATCCAGACACTTCTAGTGCGACAATTGAGAAGATGTACAATATTTTAAAAGCTGCTAAGGTTTACAACGGTATATTTAAAAACCTTCGTAAAGACGGTTGTTATTACTGGATTGATATTGAAATTGCTCCTGTCTTTAACAAACAAGAACGGATAATCGGCTATATTGCTATCAGCAGACCCTCTCCAAGAAAAAATATTCAAGAATATGAAAAAATTTACAATCAAAATGAACACCTCGAAGGAGAAGTATTAAATGTTAATCTATAACCACGACAAAGAGTTCTTAGGGATAGATGAGAGTGACTTAAAGGCTTTGTCTATTTCAAACTTAACAGAACTACAAAGCCAAGCAGCAGATTTTGCTGATCTATTTGTAAAAACACCCGGATATATTCATAATTTTAAAAATATCCACTGGATTGATTATATTGCATGCGGCGAGAGCGGTGAAGAACAAAAAGTTATTATTAAAATAAAAGATAAAAGCTATGTGTCCTCTATCAGTATTAAGACCATCTATTTAATAGACAATCCATCACAAAAAGCGTACATTGTCAATCTTAATAATATAAGAAATCTCTCTGCAAGTGAGAGCCAGACTCTTTTAGCATCTGCTGAACAACAGGGCCTTGAAAAGCCTACAGTAACACCTAAAGCAGCCAAACCGATAGAAAAACAAAAAGATTTGCCGCTTGAAGAAAAAGTTCTCCCACAAGCCATTTTTGACCCCTATGATTTACACCCTGATAAAGTCGCACCGACTATAGAACAAGACATAACGCCGGTTGCTGCTTTGGATACAAAACCTATAGATGAAGCAAAAGAAGAGATTAAAGAAGAGACTAAACCTAGAGAAACTGCAGAAAATACTCTTCTTAAAGAGACACCAAAAGCAGAACAAATTATCGATAATGTTAATGATAAAGAAGATGATCTTTTTGCAAACTACATATATAGCCCTCAAGTTCCTTCAGATGATCTCGGCTTGCCGATTGACCTTATAGAGGAGTTTGTCGAAGACTTTATTGCTCAGGCAAATAGTTTTAAAACCAATCTCTACGACTCTATGAAAAACGGTGATATAAATAACTTAAAAGTACTAGCACACAAACTAAAAGGTGTTGCTGCAAATTTAAGAATTGAAGACGCACTGGATGCCCTGACAAAAATAAATTTATCTCACGATTTAGATGTTATACAAACTAATTTAGACAGATTCTACAAAATCATCCTTAAGCTATCAAATAAAAAAGATATATTGATTGAGCCTGAAGTAAAGAGTGAAATAAAAGAAGTAGAAGATGATTTTATTTTAACTTTTAAAGACGATACTTTTAACCACAAGGCAAAAAAAAGCCGCTCTGATTTTGATACCGATACCACATCGGATATAAAAATTAGCGATTCACATGTTCCTGATTTTATTGAACTTCCTGAACTTGCAGATGATGAATTTTTAAAACAGCCGGTAAAACTTGACGAAAGTGAAATATATGATGAAGATTTATTATTCTTGGATGATAAAATCGATACACAAGAGCTCTATGATAAAAAAAGAGCAGCACATGAGATTGGTTTAGACATGGAGAGCTTTAATGTACTCTTCGAAGATTACATGATTGAGAGCAGAGAGCTGGCAAACTTGATTACAAAATCTATCCAAGAGAACGATCTTACAAAATCTAAAAATGCTGCTATAAAACTAAAAGGCATGAGTGAAAATATGAGAGTGCATAATTTTGACAATGATTTGGAAATGATTATTAATGCCGATGACACCGCAAATCTCTACGTCGTAGGTGAAAATATAATCTTGATGCTAGACGCTCTTTCAAATATAAAAGGCTGAAAGTGCATTTTGGACTAAAAAATAGACTGAAGCTCATTAGTCTTTTACCCATAAGTGTCCTCTTTAGTATAACAAGTTACTATGTTTACAACTCATATTATGATTATGAAGCAGCAAAACAGCTACGTGTAAGACTTGAGCAAAATAAGCATATCAATGAAATAATAGGCAATGTTGCCCGTGAACGGGGAATGAGTGCCATGTATCTCGGCGATACTACCCAAAATGTTTTACAATCTTTAAATGAACAAAGAAAAGTTGTTGATGAGAAAATCACAATCTATCTTGAACATGCCAAAAAAGAGCAGATACCAGATACTAACTCCAAACATAAAGAAAAACTAAACTCAAATACAGATAATGTACTTTTATACATTGCAAAAATTAAATCCATTAGACCTCTCGTAGACGAAAAAAAAGTAGAATTTAATGAGATGTTTATCAATACATATACCCAATCTCAAAAAGAATTTATTCAACTACTTGAAAAGATTACAAACAAAGAGATTGATAATGAGATTAACGAACTCTACTCTTTATATATCTCAATGGTAAATGCAAAAGAGGCTTCTGGGATTGAGAGGGGATACATTTCATATATTCTTTCTCGCTCAACTCCGCTATCGAGTGAAGATTTAAATAGATGGATCTCTATTATAGGTAGAGCAGATGCCCTCAACTACGACAGAATACAAAATGAAGAGTTAGTAAATAAACTAGATGCTATCTTTCAAACGCCACAGAATAAAGAGCTATTTGCAGATGTAAACAGCGAAAGAACAAGAATCATTACAGTTGCAAACAGCGCAAAGTATACTATCACTTCAGGAGTATGGTTTACGATGCTCTCAGAGAAGATTGACATCATCTCCAATGCAGAAAATCTACTACTTGAAACTATGGATGCAAGGGCTACAGAGATAAAAAACAACTCTTTGCAAATTTTAATTATCGCCTTTAGCATTTGGATTATTTCTATTATCTTAGCACTTCTTGGCTATTTACTCTCTAGTGCAATTACAAAAAATATTAGACACCTCGAAAACGTACTAAAAAAAGTTGCTAAAGATTATGACTCAGGAGAGAGAAAAATCAACTTACAAACTTCAGAAGGTACCAATTTAGCTTATCAACTCCTTGAAGAGATTATAGAAGAGACAAAAAAAGATAAAATTTTTGCACAAGAAGCAAGCGAAGCAAAATCAATGTTCTTAGCGAACATGTCTCATGAAATTCGCACGCCACTCAACGGTATCGTAGGATTTACAGAGCTTTTAAAAGATTCGGGTCTAAGAGATGAACAGATTGAGTTTGTGGATATCATAGAGAAAAGCTCTGAAAATCTTCTTGAAATAATAAATAATATTTTAGACCTGTCAAAAATTGAGAGTAATAAACTTGAAATTGAAAATATTGTATTTAACCCTATTATAGAGTTTGAAAGTGCTATTGAAGTTTATGCAGTTCGTGCAAGTGAAAAAAATATTAACTTAGGCTGTTTTATAGATCCGCATCTTGAATTTTCTCTCAAAGGAGATCCTACCAAACTCAAAGAAGTTATTATAAACCTTCTCTCAAATGCAGTTAAATTTACCAATAGCGGCGGTTTTGTGAATGTCAACATTATAAAAATAAACTCTAATCTGCCAGATAAAACAAGAGTCAAATTTGAGGTTCAAGATAGCGGCATAGGTGTCACGGGTGAGCAAAAATCTAAAATCTTTGAAGCTTTTTCTCAAGCTGACACTTCAATTACGCGTAAATACGGCGGCACAGGACTTGGACTTACTATTTCTAGTAATTTTGTCGAGTTAATGGGAGGCAAGCTTGATTTAGAGAGCAAAATCGGAGATGGAACAACCTTTTTCTTTACACTTGATTTTGAAAATCTTGAAACACCCGGTGAAGGCTCTCAAAACAGCCTAGCCAACCTAAATGCGCTTATCTTTAGCGATTTGATAAAAATGAAAAAACAAGATAAAAACCTAAGAGAGTATCTTGATTACCTTGGAGTAGGCTATAACACATTTAAAAATATAAACAAGGTCGAACTCCTTGAAAAAGAGATGCATCATGATATTATATTTGTAGATTATGATTATGTAAACGATAATGAACTATTTGAATTGACAAAACTCTCACAAAAAGTTATTGTTTTAACAAAGTCAAATTTAATTAAAAAAGTGGACTCTTTAGGTTTTGATATTTTTAAAACTCTCTATGAGCCACTGCACTACTCAAAGTTAAGACAGACTCTAGAAAACTATCTTATCTTAAGTTCCTCCGGAGAACTTGCTAAAAAAATATCCCGCAAAAAGTTTGATATAGGAAAGTCAAAATTTATAGCAAATGTTTTAGTTGCAGAGGACAATATTATAAATCAAAAACTAATTAAACGAACCCTTGAAGATTTAGGATTATCGGTTACTATTGCAAATAACGGTCTTGAAGCATTTCAAAAAAGAAAAGATGGTAATTTCGATATTATTTTCATGGATGTTCAAATGCCGTTTTTAGACGGTGTTGAAGCAACTGCTGAAATCTTAGAGTGGGAAAAGGATTATAAAGTCCCCCATGTGCCTATCATTGCACTTACGGCAAATGCACTTAAGGGAGACAGAGAAAGATTCATATCTGCCGGACTTGACGATTATACGACAAAACCTCTTGTCCGTGCAGAAATTATCTTCGTTTTAAATAGATTTTTAGCAGAACGCATTTTTGAAATAGATGAATCAAAAAAAGTTTTTCAAGAAGCCATTATAGAAAAACCGGGTAATTCCATAGAACATCCAATCATACCAAGATACAGAGCCGATATTCTAATAGCCAAAAAAAGTGCTTTTGAGGCAAGACTTTATACAAAAATAATAGAGTCGATAGAGGGATTGACATATGAAGTAGCATCTTCTCTTATAGATTTTCAAGAGCTTATAGATAACTACACCTATAAAATCGTGCTTTTTGACAAAGAGTATATTGATTTAGACATAGAAAAAGTATCCTCTTCTATAAAAAAATTATGCGATAAAAATGGACTTAGTTCACATCTCATACTCGTAGACGACTCGATACAAAAAGATAGTTCCAAGCATATAGCACATGTAGATGAAATCATCAGCAATAAAGTAAATAAAGATCTACTAAAATCTCTATTTAGAAAATATATTTAAAAGGCAAAAAAATGTTCAAAGAATTAGTAGTCCTAGCGGTTGATGACGATATGATAAATCGTAAACTCTTAAAATCAATGCTGGCGAAAAATGAGAATGTTAAAGAGATTTTAGAAGCGCAAAACGGTACCGATGCGATTGCTCAAATAAAATCAAGACCCGACATAAATCTTATCCTGTTGGATATCATTATGCCTGTTATGAACGGTCTTGAGATGCTAGAGTTAGTTCGTGCCGATAGCCGAATGGATCATATTCCAATAATTGTGTTAACAACGGACGAAACCAAAAAAGGTCAAGCGCTTGAACTCGGTGCAAACGGTTTTTTAATGAAACCGATAAGAAACGGAGACTTAACACAAAAGATAGAGTCGCTTACGTTTTAATAGGTAGTTTTTTAGACTAAAACCTGCTCTAAAACCTCTTCGATTCTACTTACGGCAACAATCTCTAAAGAGTCTCTTACTTCTTTTGGGATCTCTTCTAAATCTCTCTCATAATTTTTCAGCGGAATAAGAACTTTACTCATATCAGCCTTGTGTGCTGCGATAAGCTTCTCTCTAAGTCCACCTATCGGAAGAACGTCACCGCTTAGTGAAACTTCTCCTGTCATGGCAATCTCTGAGCGAATCTTTCTTGAACTAAGTATAGAGGATATAACGCTTACCATGGCAATGCCTGCACTCGGTCCGTCTTTTGGAGTTGCACCGTCTGGAACATGCACATGCAGATCATATCGTTTATAGACCTCGCTTGTATCTATAACCGCTCCATCCTCTTTCTCTTTTGGCGAAAGCGGTATATTGCTCGCATCAATTTTAAGCTTCTTAGTGTCTATCAATGTTTTTACAACGCTGTAAGCTATTCTCGCCGACTCTTTCATTACATCGCCAAGACTTCCCGTCAGCTGCATTTCACCTTTGCCTTTGATACGGATACTCTCGATTTTTAGAACATCACCGCCTACTGCCGTCCATGCTAAACCGTTTACGACGCCAACGACTGGAATCTTTGTTGTTTTTTCTATCTCAAATACGGTTTTATCAAAATAGTTTTTAAGATTTTTTAGAGTGATGGATACTTTCGTAATCTCAGGATGCTCTAATATCTCACGAGCCACTTTTCTTGACATGTCTGCAATACGACGACGAAGATTACGCACACCTGCTTCACGAGTATAACTGTGAATAAGCTCTTTCATGGCAGGCTTTGAGATGTTCACTTCCGACTTTCTAAGTCCATGTTTTTTAAGCTCTTGAGGAAGGAGATATCTTGAAGCAATCTCATACTTCTCTTGAGGCGTATAGGAACTTATAGTAATAAACTCCATTCTATCGCGAAGCGGCGCAGGAATCTTGCCTACATCATTTGCGGTAGCTATAAATATAACTTTTGAGAGATCTATATTGAAGTTAAGATAGTAGTCTCTAAACTCCTTATTTTGCTCAGGATCTAAAATCTCCAAAAGCGCTGCTGTGGGATCTCCTCTTCCTGTTTTAGCCACTTTGTCAATCTCATCTAAAACAACTACCGGATTCATCTTTTTGGCATCAATGAGTCCCTGTACTATTCTGCCCGGCATCGCACCTACGTAAGTTCTTCTATGTCCTCGAAGTTCATTGACATCTTCAAGTCCGCCGAGTGCGATTCTTATAAGCGGTCGCTTTAGAGCTTCGGCAATAGAGTTTGCAAGCGATGTTTTACCTACACCCGGAGGTCCGCTAAAACAGATAATTGCACCCGAACTGCTCTTCATGCCCCTAAGCTCCATAAGCTCTTTAACGGCAAAAAATTCGGTAATTCTCTCTTTTGGTTTCTCTAGCGAGAAGTGATCTTTATCCAGCTGATTTTGTACTTCACTTATTTTGAGCTCTTTTTTGCTCTCATGTCCAAAAGGAATCTCTAACGCCCAATCGAGATATGTCTGAGTCATAGAAGCGTCAGATGAATCAGGGTGCATGCGTGAGAGTCTCTCTATCTGCTTATGAACCTCTTTGTAAGCTTCAGCACTCATCTTCTCTTTTTTGGCTTCAATCTTTTTACGATACTCTTCTATCTCTTCATCTCTTGAAGTATCACTCCCAAGCTCTTTTTGAATCTGCTTTAACTGCTCTTTTAAGAAGTACTCTTTATTGATTTTCTCTATATGTGTATGAACTTTTGAACGAATCTCTTTTTGGAGTTTATTTGCTTCTATCTCATCGATAAGATACTCTATGAGATCTAAAAATCTCTTCTCCGTATTTGACTCTACAAAAAGATTATAAGCCTGCTCTTTTTTTAGTTTAACAGTGCTGCAGATAAGATCGATAATGCGATTGTAGTCATGATTTTCTTCTATCGTTCTAAGTAAATCTGGAGGAAAATAGTTGCTTACGGTCGAGAGTGTTCTTACCTTCTCACGTACTATTTCGAGTATGGCATCCACTTTTAAAGAGTTTACATTTGTGGCTTTTATCACATCTACATGTGCCATAAGCGGATTATCCGAAACTTTAGATAAAACCTTAGCACGAGCAAGCCCCTGAAAAAGAACCTTGACTCTGCCATCAGGAAGTGAGACTTTTCGCATGATAGACCCGACAACACCTGCATTATAGAGCGAGTCAAACTCTCTCTCACCCTCATGAGAGGGTTTTGTAGGGCATATTATGACTAATGAACTCTCCTCTATCGCTTTTGCGGCTGCCTTGATATTGCTCTCATCGCTTAAAAAAAGCGGTGCTATCATAAACGGATATAAAAAAAGCTCATCCTCCGCAATTACTGGGATATCTGCCGGAAATTCACTATAATCACTTAGTTTCATTTTTATCCTCACCGCTTTTGTCCTCTGAAGAGGAATTTCTTGATACTACGCTTTTTGTATCAGGTATCATAAACTCATACCAGCTAGAAGTGCCGTCTCCCTCAAACCATGAGCGATACCATGGAGCAACCGCTCTGTCTATCTCATCTGAGACTATCCACGGCTGCGGATTTACACTTTTATAGTAGTCGGCACTTTTTGGCTTATCTAGTCTGTCATAAAGATCTGCTATGCTCTCATTAAGCGCGAACTGAGCGAGATAAAGGCGAACAAGCATTGTGTTTACGACTTCAGCGTACATGGAGTTTGGATAGCTTACTTTAAATGCTTCGCCGCCGACTATCGCCTCATCTATAAGTGCCTGATCACGTCTTGGATGCGGAAGAGCCATATATTTTGCTTTTATTTTCAAAAACTCGGCTTCCTCTTTTTCGTTTGGCGTTGCATATCTTTTTATATACTCATCCAAAAAATGTTCGCTTAAGAGATACTCTTCATGTTGCATGTGTGCAATTGCGAGTATCATTGTTGCTTCAGGAAGCATAGGCGAGCCGATATGTTCTCCTTGAAGCGAGCTGTAGTAGTTGTCTGCTTTTTCCAAATCGCCCTTAGATACATTTTCAACTATTTTTGAATACCAGTAAATAGCAGGCTTGTTGTACTCATCGACATCTTTTGAACACCCACTAAAGAACATAGGCAACAGTAGCAAACCTGCTACTAAATAGTGTTTTAATTTCATAAAATAAATTCCTAATTTCAAATAAAGTGTTATTTTATCCAAAGATTATATAACACTCATTAAAGTAGGTATATTTTATGCTTATGTGATACAATTGTTTGAAATTAAAAAAAAGAGGTTCCTGATGAAATTTGATGTATGTTTACCTATTCTAGGTTTTGAAGATATAAAGCAAGTAAGTTTAGAGAAAATTGACGACGTTTTTATGAAAATGCAATCTCTTGGTAATGAGTATATCTCTTTTACCATGATTAACCCTTTTACTCTAAGAGAGTACGATTTTGAGATTCCTGACAACGCACAAAATCTTTTGGAAATCGACAAAAACTCAAATTTAATCATCTTGAATATCGTGCTTATTCAAACGCCGATAGAAGATTCTATAGTGAATTTCATAGGACCTATGGTTTTCAATACCGATAACGGTAAGGCCGTTCAAGTTATCTTAAATGATTCTCCGCAATACAGTGTCGCTGAGAAGATTTCTACTTTTTTAAACAAGTAAAAACCTCTACTTTTTATAGCTCATTGGCTTTGGAAAACCATGGTTTATGGGTTATACTAATGAGTTGCTGCATGACTAAATTTTCCTACTTGCAATAAAATTTTTTACAAATTATTACTTAAAATCAATTTAAGTGGCTACTAAGTCTATTTATATGTATAATGGTATTAAATAAAAATGTTAATGAATAGTGTTTTGATAAGGGAAAAAAGATGAGAGCAGATAGATTTTTTTTACAATTTATAGCAATTTTTGGAATAATGATGATGTTTGCAGTGTCTGGGTGGGGAGCAGTTTTAGATACAGATACGTTCAATACAGATGATAAAGACGGCTGGGGAGGAAGTGGTGAAAGCTGGGATGCCGGCACTCAACGCCTAGCAATCAATCGAGATCAAACAGGAACAAAAACATTTACATTTGCGGCTTACCCTAATCAGATTGTTAGTGTAATGTTGGATGCAACTAAAACAGCCACATGGGAGTCTAATGACTTAATCCAAATTACGGCTAATGGAGTATCAGTTTATAATTCCAACGCAGATGGTTCTATTTCATTTAATGCGACTCTAAATGGAAGTGGGCAGTTAGCATTAATAGTGACACCTAATACCAATAACAACAATGAGGATTTATATATAGATAATGTTACTATTAACTACACTCCTCCCCCAGAAATCAATGTCATAGGTGTAGCTGATGGCGGTACGGACACAAGTTTTGGAAGTACATTAGTTACGACCGGAACAATAGATAGAACATATACCATCCAAAATACAGGAACCGGAGATCTTACGTTAGGTGCTGTTTCTGCCGGTGGAGATTTTACGGTGACATCACAACCAACCTCACCGGTTGCAGCAGGCGGTTCTACTACATTTACAGTTCGTTTTGACCCAAGTGCAGTAGGCACAAGAGCAGCGACTATCTCATTTACAAATAACGATTCAAATGAGAATCCATATAATTTTTCAATTAGCGGTATCGGTGATGCTCCTCCGATAATGGGAGATGTGCCAAATCAAACTGCTATTGTCGGAACGGCATTTTCACTAAATATTGCTTCGCATGTAACTTTAACAAACGCAGACCCTGTAACGTTATATACATTATCAGGCGGTCCTCTTCCCGCAGGTCTTAGTTTTGACAACGCAACAGGCATACTCAGCGGTATGCCTACAACAGTTACAGGTGCTACAAGCTTTAGTATTACCGCTACAGATGATGACGGCGTATCAAATTCAGATGCTTTTACAATTACGGTAAATGCACCCAGTGCTGATTTGGCATTAACAAAAAGTGCGCCTGGCAGTGTAACAATAAACAACACCATGCAATATACTATAAGTATTACCAATAATGGTCCTGCAAGCACAGAAGATCTTACTGTAACAGATATATTACCGGCTAATCTTATATATCAAATGTCTTATGGAACAGATTGGATTTGTAGCTATACAGCAGGAACACGCACGGTATCCTGTCTCCATCCTACAGAATTTACAAGTGGTGCAACATCAGAAATCACCATAGTTGTTACTGCCCCAAGCAGTGCCCAATCAGTAACAAATCAAGCATCGATAAGCGGACCGACTCCGGATAGCAATTTGGCAAACAATACTGATTCAGCTACTACTTCCGTAACTACAACTTCATATTCATCAAGCAATTTACGTCCTTTTACACTTCAAAAACAGTACAACATTAACGGCAATATGAAAATTATCGGTAACTCAGTTATGTTAAAGAGCGATGGAACATGTGCCGGTCTTGGGACAAATAATAATGACATAACCCCGACATGGGCAAATAAAGATAGTGATGCTTCAACATGGAATTCATCATCTGCAGATTTAACACTTCCGGTAGGAGTAAACAGCTCAAAAATAAAATATGCCGGATTGTATTGGCAGGGTAGAGTTGATAACGGTGAAGATTTTTGGACAAACGGAAAAAATATTAAATTCAAGCCTGCCGGACTTGCGTATCAAGATTTAACTTCTCCCGCTACAAAATTTAACTGGACCATTAGAAGTGCGGATAGTGGCTATCAGGGTGTGTATGATGTTACCGCTCTTGTAAAACAGAGTATTGATTTGGTACCTGCAGCGACAATAGATTCAACGGGATACTCTGGAACATTTTGGGGAGCAAACGTTTTAGCTAAAAAGTTCACTAACGGTTACGGGGCATGGTCATTAGTTGTTATATATGAAGATTATGACGATACCTTGAAAAACATTTCTTTATATGACGGGTTTATCGCTGTTAATGATGGAGACATTAGATCAACTACCTTATCAGGTTTTTTAACGCCCACATCAGGTGCAGTTCATTCAAACTTACTTATTTTTGGAGGAGAGGGAGATATTACGTTAACTGACAGCGTTACAATGACGGATCGTTTCGGCAATGACAAATCGCTTGGGAGTAATATTTTTGATTCAAGCCAAGAAATCAACGGTGTTTCAGTAACCTCAAGAAATCCTTCTTGTATAAATACTATCGGTATTGATATTGATTCTTTTGATGTCGGTTCTACAAGTGCAACTACCCAGATAATAGGAAACGGACAAACATCTACTACTGTAAAATTGAAAAGTACCGGAGATGTATATTATCCTGGCGTATTTGCCTTTTCAACTGAACTTTACATCCCCGACGTATGTTATCTAGAAGATGTTACATTTAACGGACTTCCTATCACAGGAGATAATATACCCTCAACTAATGATGATGTTCTATACGATGTAACGATTACAAACAAAACAGATGAAGTTGCAAAAGGTGTATTTGTAGAAAAAGTATTTGATAAGCCAAGTGAAATCACATACATAGAGAATTCCATGCGGATAGCTCCTATTCCGGGGATAACATACACTGCTAAAACCGATGCGATTGGGGATGACACGGCTGAGTACTCAACAGATACAAAAACGGCAAAATTTTTACTAGGAACCGGTGCCACATGGTATATAGGCGGTACTCTTTCAAAAGATGTCGATACCAAATTCAAATATGAAGCTAAAGTAGGCGATCAAAATGCAAGTGACAACACCTACTTAGTAAGCTATAGAAATGATTTGCTGGGTATTACATTTACAGGCATTCCGATTAGAAAATGTTCTGATTTTAATAATAGTTTTACTGTTTATGCCCCTGTAATCGGCAGTTACAACGCCGTACAAAGCGGTGCGGTTAATGTTGCCGGCGGGGATACGGATCCCATTGATTCGCTCGATGCAAAAAATGCCTTATTTACGCAAATTGTCAATCAGCCTTTTTCCGTAGATATTATTTCATTTGGACTTGACAATATTACGCCTACAGCACCATCACAATCAATTGATCTTAATCTTAGCATAGTTGAACTATCCGTAGATGGAAGCTGTACAAACAACGATATTTATGCCGTACAAACAATTACTTTTAACACATCCGATAAATATAAAACTGTTACTATCAATCCTCAGATAACATCTAATAATGCCGCATTTCACATGGTTACAAGCAACGCAGATTTATGTTCGCGAGATAACTTTGCAATACGCCCTGCAGGATACACCGGAAATTTTACTCCATCAAGTACTCTTAAAGCCGGAAGTGATTTTAATTTAACACTGGTTGCCAAAGGGATTGATTCATCGGCTGTTACGGGATATGACGGAAGTGTAGCTGTTACTGCATTGACCCAAAACACCTCTTGCCCCGTACCAAACGGAAGTCTTAGTAATTCAAGCGGAAATCCTTTAGGATCTCAAATGTTTGACGGTGTCGATACCGCCATTTTAAATAATATCAAATTTGGTGATGTAGGTCTATTTGATATGAATGTTACAGACTCGACATGGACGATTGTTGATTCGGCAAAAGGAGATTGTATAGTAGGTAGCGATGCATATATAGCTGATGCAAACGGGAAAGTAGGCTGCATGGTACGCGCCACGTTTAACCCGGTCATAACTCCGGATCATTTTGCAGTAACGTCAAGTATGACAAATTATGGGAGCGGATTTACGTATCTCTCATCGGACTTAAATACTTCAGCCATACTAAGCATAAGTGCAACGGCTCAGTCTCTAAGTGGCACAACGACTCAAAACTATAACTCCGGATGTTATGCAAAAGCTACCGACTACAATATAGTTTATGATAATATTGCGGTAACTCCAAGCGGAAATTTAACGACACTGAAGTTTGAAACTATTACAACTGCTGAAACAAACACCTCAACTAACGGTACTATGAGTATAAATACACCTATTTCATTGCCTAGTATTCCAAGCACTATATTTTCAACAGATACAAACGGAACTGGAAATATTTCTATACGAATAAACTTTGATAGAAATATAACAAAGGCTGTAAATCCGTTTCTTTTAAATATCTCGGATGTTAATGTTACGGATACCGACGCTGTGCAAGGCAACGGTACAATCGATACTAACGCTACATTTCTATTTGGTCGCACACATGCATCAAGACAGAGATATGAAGGAACAAACGGTACTGCAAATATCTACTTTGAAACCTACTGCTTTGGAGCCGGATGCGATAAAGCTCTTCTTCCAAACGGGACTGCTTCAAAAAGAGTTGATGATGTGAGATGGTTTATCAATGAAAATCACAACATTTTAAATGACGGAAACGTAAGCATAGTTGTTCAAAAAGGAGGAACAAACTCTGCATCGGATAAAGTCTATGCGAGTGACAATCCTGCCGGAAATCCATCTGCTACTGCGCTTAGTTATGATGAAAGCAGAGGTTATCCATACAAAACTACAATGGAGAATAATGCATCAGGCTGGTTGATACAAAATGAAAATAATGCCAATGCTACGACAAATGAGTTTCAAGTCGAGTTTAATAATATCGGTGATTGGACAGGAGAGCATAATACAAGCACTACTACAAAAATTCCTGAGGGAGCAACGACAAATAGGAGAATCATGTGGTAAGGATGAAAACCTCTTTTAGCAGGTTTGCTTTTACTATGATAGAGCTTATATTTGCAATTGTTGTTATGTCTATTGCCGTAATGACACTTCCTATGATGACTCAAATAACTTCAAAAGGAATTGAGAACAATATTGTTCAAGAGGCTATTTTTGCCGCTTCAGCAGAGTTAACAGCAGCAACATCATACTACTGGGATAAAAGATCTATGGAAGATATGTACGACAATAATCTTACCTTTTTAGAGAGAGTTATAGACATAGGAGGTGCATATCCTTGTGATGCAGACAGACTAAGACCGGGGCATATAAACCAACCATATCACAGAAGATGTTTGGAGAGTTCAAGTTCCGTCGTCAATTACGATTCTGAAGATAATAGTTCAATTCCAAATCTAAACAACAATATTCATTCAAGCCAACTTATTTTTACGGATGAAGTAAAAGATGAAAGCGGTTATAAAGACGCCTACAAAAGCACGGTTACAATTTCTAAAGGTTTTAATGACAACAACGTTAAAAAGATTACTATTACCGTAACAGATTCAGAAGATGTAAACATAACCGTTCTTAGTACATATAGTGCCAATATCGGTGAAATTGACTACTATAAGAGAAGATTTTAATGCGTAAATCTGCCTTTACACTTTTGGAACTTATCTTTGTTATAGTAATCATCGGCATACTAAGCAAGTTTGGAATTGAACTTTTATTTCAAGCATATAAAAACTTTATCTTCTCAAGTGTAAACAATGCATTGCAGTCAAACAGTGCGGCTGCAGTTGAGACTATAGCTTCAAGACTTCAGTACCGTATAAAAGATTCTGTGATTGCAAGGGAAGCAGATGGCACAGTTAACGCTCTTTCAGGTTATACGGACGGTACTGCCACAATCTTAGAATGGGTTGGAAGCGATATTGACGGTTTTCGCGGAGATTCTCTTCCTATGTGGAGTGGAATTATTGATTTAAGACATCCAAATACGAATGAAAGCGTATTGGTATCCCCCGAAACAAATACCACGGAGTTAAATACACTAATTGATGCGCTTTCAAACGGAGGAAGCGGCATAGATGATGCAGCCATCTATTTTGTCGGCTCTGATAGCGATATAAAAACAGGATATGGATGGGATGGCAATTTAACTGCAATAAACACCCAAAATGGTGCAATGCATCCCATACACTCTGTTAGCGGACAACCTACTCAATTTGTTCCGATAGATGGTGCTGGGGCAAATAGCACTTTTGCAGGTACAGATGTTTATGAGTATTACCAACTGGCGTGGAGTGCTTACGCTGTAGTTCATACTCCTGCCGATGGAAATCTTACTCTATATTATGACTATCGACCATGGCAAGGCGATGGGTATGCAGATGGAAAAGCTGTAGTTCTTATGGAAAATGTAGATACCTTTAGATTTAGAGCAGTAGGTTCAATAGTAAAGATTCAGGTGTGTGTAAAAACTGACTTAATGGGGGATTATTCGTTATGCAAAGAAAAAACTATATTTTAAAAACCAATCCTCATAAAAACGGAAGCAGTTTTTTAAAGAAGCGTTCAGGCTTTGCTATGATTATGGCAATAATAGTAATAGTCGTAATATCGAGCATAATGGCACTCTCCTTATCCTTAACTGCTGAAACAACTAAAAGAACCGTTGATTTATACCTCTATGAACAAGTTGTTTTATACTCAAAAAGTGCTGCAGAGTTGGCACTGTTAGACATTGCAAAAAATGGTTCTTGCGCAACGATAGCTCCATATCAAATAGACGGAATATATAATGTAAGTGTAGATTTAAAGTATGTTTACAAAGGTCTTGCATGCGGTGGTAGTAATGATTTTTTTACCACATTAAATACAGATGAACAAAACGGTTCTGTTTTGATGGATATAACCGTCAGCATAGATGATACAGACATAGCATCCGAACCTATACGCTACTTTAGAAGAAGCATCCAAAAACTATAAATTATAAACTTTAGTAAACCATTTAATGATATAATAAATTTCTTTCATAACTTAGGTTACGAAATAATCTAACTTTTAGACCATGAAAGAGACCCAATACTCCTCATTTATAATTAAAGGATTTACCATGAATATATCATTAACCGGACGACATTTAGAACTTACAGATGCTATCAAAGCACATATGAATGCATCCATAGAAACGCTTAGCAAATACAACATGGACATCATATCCGTCAATGTTATCGCAACGACTCAAACTAAAAAAGGCAAAGACCAATCAGTAGTTGAGTATGTCATAAACTTAGCTCATAAAAACTCTATAGTTATCAAACAAAATGATCAAGACCTCTATGCCGCTATCGATTTGGCAACCGCAAGAGCACAAAAAGCGATGCGCCGCATACATGATAAAGAAGTTATCCATCATAAAGACGGTATAAATGAAGCAAAAAATGAGGCAAATGCAAATATAAACCTACATGAAGCAAGCGAAGCGATGGAAGATGAAATCGTGCCTGTTGAGCTTGCTCTGTATAAACCGCGTGAAGTCGAAGATGTTTTACAAGATATCAAAGAGAATAAAAAACTTTTTGAGATTTTCATAGACAACGAGGGTAAAACTCGTGTTCTTTACAAAAGAAACGACGGCAGATTCGGGTTATATTAATCTGTTTGCAAAAGGAATTTACTTCCTTTTGCTTTGTTAAGAGCACAAAAACTGCTAAAACTTTTCCTCTTTTGAACAAAATTCTTAATTCAATAAATCATATTTTACACTTTTAACTATCTCTTCATCCTCTGCCAAATCAATCCACTTAAACTGACTTCCGCTCTGGTTATGCCCTTTGAGCAGATCTCCGCTTTTTCTAAACTTGAGGTCAAGATTTGCGATATCAAATCCGCTTGTCGTTTGAACAAATCTATCCAGTCGCTCGGATGAACTCTGGTTTGTATATAAAAAACAGTAGCCTTTAAGCCCTGTACGGCTGACACGACCTCGAAGCTGATGAAGCGTAGAAAGACCCAATCTCTCTGCTCCTACAATAATGACACTGCTAAGACGCGGCAAAGAGATACCGACTTCAACAACCGTTGTAGCGATTAAGAGATCTCCGTTTTTGCTAAATTCTTGCAAAACCTCCTCTTTTTCTTTGTCCTTCCCATGTGTCACATAAACATTATTAAATCTCTTCTCCCAAAATCCTCTTGCTTCGTCAATGCTTTGATACTCCAAAAATTCACTCTGCTCAACAAGCGGATAGACCAAAAGAACTTGATTTTTTTTAGCTATCTCATCCTCTATATGAAGCAGTAAATCTTTAAAATCACTCTTATGGATAACTTTGCTTGTTATATCCTTTTTAAAAGGCGTTGAAGTTATAAGCGAAACATCTATATGAGCCGTCTCTATCATCGCCTGAGTTCTTGGAATCGGGGTTGCAGAGAACTGCAAAAAATGAGGTTTTGCCTGTCCTCCTTGCTCAACTCCGTTGCTAACCAATTTTTCTAGCCTATTTCTCTGCTGTGTTCCAAATCGGTGCTGTTCATCCACCATAACAAGTGAAGCCTTTGGAAGTTCCCTATACAGAAGCGCATGCGTGCCGATGATAAAATCATACTCGTCAAGGTCTATATTTTTAGTCTTGTTTGTTACCAATACACTCTTTACATGCGGAAGAAATTTAGATGCTTCTTCATAGAGCTGATTTGCCAAAATCGTTGTCGGTGCCATTAAAATGGAACGCTGGGGCAGCATCATAACACACGATGCAAGAATTACCATGGTCTTGCCGCTTCCGACATCTCCGACAATCATGCGTCTAGCCGAAACATCTTTTTGCAAATCCATTTTAATATCTTCTATCGTTTTTATCTGCTCATCGGTAAGAGTAAACGGCAGAGTCTCAGACCAATCTTTATAATCAGTACATGCAGAACTCAAAGACTTAAAATACCTTCTCTTTGAAGAGAGCCGTTTCATATAGATAAATAGTTCCACATACTTAAGAGCATTGAGGGTTTTTTCATCCAACTCTTTTAAAGAACTGATTGCTTGAGATGGAAAGTGAAGCTTTAACACCTCATCGACTATCTCATCCCTTAGTCCCTCTGATAGCAGATTCTCTTTTGTCAAGGAGCTTTGAACAAAGCGAAGCATCACGTCACTTCTTAGCGGAGATTTGTATTTTGGTGTTATTGCACCGATATTTGTCACTTTTTTTGGCATACTCATAGTACATTGACCGCTTTTGCACTCAACCATCCCGTAATAATAATCCCTCTCACCGACCTTAAACTGATGCATCATGTAGGGTTTTGGATGAAAAAGCACACCAGTTATAGTATGTCCGAAGTTATGGGCGAAAAATGTGACTTGAAGAGAGTTTGCACCACGATAAACAGACTCTACTGTAGCGTCTATAAGCTGCATGGTATGTGTTTGAAGTTTATCATGAAGCCGTAAATCTTCATAAGCAAAGGGAACGAAAAGAGCAAGTTCACAGTAACTTGCGATACCTAGTTTTTTAAACTTTTGTGTTTGCTCTTTTGTTGCGTTCATATTAAATCCTTAGTATCTAATACTATCTATTTTTATGAACCGTATATAAAAAATATGACGTTTTGCAATATTTATTTGGTAACTATCGCAAAACTCATCTCTAAGATCTCTTTATGAGACTTTATAAACTCGTTTAAATCTTGTAGTTTTAACTCTTTGATAAGCTCTAACTCTTTTAAAGAAAAGCCTAGTTCCTGACCTTTATAGTACTCCATAAAAGTTCTGTTTAGTCTCTGACTCATCGTCTCGACTCTTAAAGGCTCGCTTCCTAGCAAAAACTTTTTCGTCTGTTCAAGTTCATCTTTTGTGACACCTTTTTTTACAAAATTTGCCACAACCTCTTTGACTGTTTTTTTAGCTTCATCAAGAGACTCCAGTTTTGTTTGCAAATATCCGTTCATGTAACTGCTAGATTTGGTGATATCTACTTTTGCATAAGCTGAGTAAGCAAGTCCTCGCTTAACCCTCACCTCCTCCATAAGCCTTGAGCCAAAACCGCCTGCACCTAAGATAAAAGTAGCAACTCTGGCTTTATAGTTATCTTTAGAATCCACACTTACATGATACGGAGAACCAAAATATATATAAGCCTGCTCGGTCTCTTTTTTAATTATCTTCTCTTTTGGCTCTTTGGTAACTTCATAATTTTTAATTTCACCGTTTTCACCCTTAGGCATAGACTTTATAATTTTAGATACTTTATCTTTTATATCTTGCAACTCAATATCTCCGCCGACAACCACAATCAGTTTTGACGTAACAATATTTTGATCTATAAACTTTTTCACATCATCAAGTTCAATGCTCTTTACACTCTCTATCGTTCCTGAAGAGGGTTTTGATAAAACGCTCCCCTCAAAAAGAAGTCCCTTCAACTCATTTGAAGCAATATAGTCAAAATCATTCTCTTTATTTGCAAGAGAACCCAATGTTGTAGTTTTGATTTTAGTTATGCTCTCTTGCGTAAAATTTGGATCTTTTATGAGCATGTCAAAATATTTAAGCGCTTGGGCAAACTCCTCTTTTAAACACCCGAGTTCCATCACAAATGTCTCTACTCCCGTTGAAGCAGCTATATGTATCGCCCTGCCCTCAAGTGCTTCGGCAAAAGCACTTGAACCAAGCTCTTTTGTTCCCTCATTCATAACTTTAGCACTGAATTTTGCCAAGCCGGCTTTTGTCGTATCCGCTACACTTCCGCTGTTTTTAAAAATAAACTGCATTGTTACAAGAGGCAATCTTTTATCTTGTTCAAAAATAATCGGAATATTTACTCCGTTTACCTCTATCTTATCTACTGTTGCTGCCATTATTATATTTCCTAAAGCGAGTAATATTAAAACTATTTTCTTCATCTATGCAAATTTCTCTAAAATTTCATAAGCCGTATTGCGAACAGCAGGAATCTCACCTATATCTCTTATGAGATGCACCATTTCACTCTTTGCCATTTTATACGCTGCTCCGGCAGAGCTTACAACATTTTCTTCCATCATGGTTGAACCCAAATCGTTTGCTCCAAACATAAGAGCCATTTGACCAATGTATGGACCTTGCGTTACCCAAGAACTTTGGATATTCGGTACATTATCAAGATAAAGCCTTGCAACGGCAAGAAGCCTCAAATAGCGGTTTGAAGATGGTTTGTCCATGTCGGGAAATAGTCGCAGAAGTTCCGTATTTTCACTCTGAAAACTCCACATGATAAAAGCTCTAAAACCACCTGTTTCATCCTGAAGCTTTCTTATCATCTCAAAATGATCTACAATATCTTCGTCACTCTCGATAGTTCCGTACATCATGGTAGCTGTCGACATGATGCCGAGTTTATGGGCTTTTCTGTGTATATCCACCCAAACTTCGCTATCGATTTTTTTGGGTGCGATAATGTCACGGACTTTGTCACTCAGTATCTCGGCTCCGGCTCCGGGAATGGAAGCCAAACCTTTTACATGTAGTCTTTCTAAAACCTCTTCAACGCTTATGTGTGAAACTTTGGCGATAAAGTCTATCTCTATGGAAGAAAACCCATGTATGGTAATTGTGGGGTATTTTGTGTGAATATGCTCCACAAGATCTTCATACCACTCTATCTTTAGTTTCGGGTGAACTCCGCCTTGAAAAAGTATCTGTGTTCCGCCGATCTCAAGCAGTTCATCTATCTTTGCATCTATCTCATCAAACGTCAAAACATAAGCATCCGCATCTTTTTCATGTCTGTAAAATGCACAAAACTTGCAGTCCACCCAACAGATATTTGTATAGTTTATATTTCTATCAACCACAAAAGTAGTAATGTTATCGGGATGAAGTTCTTTTTTGCGTGCCGTCGCCATACGACCAAGCTCTTTTAAATCTGCATTTTTTATAAGTTCAAGAGCCTCTTGTTTCGTTAATCTTTTCATTTCCAACCGTTGAGAGTATTTTATGGAGTGGATTTTACCCTTTTTTTCAAAACAAAAAGATAAAGAATCTAAAAACAGGATTTAAAAAAAGATTTTGGTATGATTTTAAAAAATATTGAGTTTACAGAGGAGTTTGATATATCTAAAATAATACTTTTACTATTTTTTTGGCTGTCGTCTTATGCTTTTGAAGCAGTTGAAGTTCTTAATCCTGATATACATATTGAAAAATCTCTCTATTTTACTACGGATAAAAATCTATCTGCTTATGAAGCTTATGAATTTTCCAAAAACGAGAAATTGACTCCGCTTCCAAAAGAGGCTCTAAGTTTTGGTTTTGATAATAAAACTTACTGGTATATGTTTGAAATAACTATTACAAACCCAAAAAAAGATTATTTTTTAGATTTAAAACATACCGTAGACGAGTTTGCATGGTTATATACTTTTGAGGACGAAAAACTGATTCGTACCCAAGAGAGCGGTTATGCTCTTGCTCCAAAACATAGAAGCGTAAACTCTATACCTGTTCGTTTTGAGCTTCATGACATAAACACTACCGTATGCTATCTTTTAAAAGTACAAAGCAACAACACCCAATATGCCGCTTTTTCATTCGGTTCAAGTGATTCATTAGCTTATCACTGGCATATTTTATATAGTATAACGCTTATAACATTCGGCGTTTTTTTAGCTTTGTCGCTTTACAATGCTTTTTTATATATAGTTATCCGTGACAAAACATATCTTTTTTATATTGTATATACTTTTGGTCTTATGTTTTATACACTTACGGATACTGGTTTGCTTGCGCCGTTTTACTTTTTCATACAAAGCGATATCAACACAAATCTAGTTTTTTTTAAAGTGATAGAACTTACAGGACTGCTATTTTTTAGTATCTATTTTTTAGATTTACGTAATAAAAATCCCTCTTTATACAGATATCTTTTGCTATTTTTTATAATTTTTATTGCGGTGCTTGTTCTATACATGTTAGATATCACTAAATTTTTAGCCGTTGTATTTATTTACATAACAACTTATTTACTTATCATTATCGGTTTTGTAAGCTACTACAAAGGGTATAAACCTGCACTCTTTTATATCATAGCAACCGGAGGGGGTTTGATATTTATAAATATATTTTTCCTTATGCCATTAGGGGTTATGCCGCTAAATCTTATAGGATTAAATCTTTTAAACTTTGCCATTATTTGGGACATGATAGCACTATCGCTTGCGCTTGCCTATAGGATAAAACTGTTGCAAAAAGAGAATCAAGACAAAGAGCGTATATTATTGCTTCAATCACGCCAAAATTCTTTTGGTGAACTTAGCGGAAATATAGCGCATCAGTGGCGGACCCCGCTTGCTGCTTTAGCATCGGTTTTAGTCAATCTTGAAGCTAAACTAAAATATTCACAGATACAAAAAGAGGATATTATCTCTTCATTACAAAGGAGTTTAAACCTTCTGAAACACCTCTCCGATACGGTTGAGACATTTCAGGCTCTTTTTCAAAACACACATACAAAAGAAATATTCAGTGTAGACGATGAGATAAAAAAAATCTTAGCTTTTACAAAAGAGTCAATGCAGCATAACAATATAACCATAAACTACAATTCCACGGATGATTTTAAACTTCATGGAAACTCTAAGGAGTTTTTTCAAGCAATCTTAAATATTATATTAAACGCAAAAGATGTGCTCATTGATTCATCCATGCAAAATCCGACTATATCTATTTTGCTTCAAAGATTTCAAGACGGATTTACTTTAGATATATCCGATAACGGAGGCGGTATTACCCTAAAGCCTATTGATTCGATTTTTGACTCCTACGTGACAAGCAAAGATCACGGCATAGGCATAGGGCTTTTTATCACTAAAATGATTTTGGAAAAAAAATTCAATGCGACTATAAAAGCCAAAAACAAAGATAAAGGTGCTCTATTTAGCGTAATTTTTATCAAAAACGATTTTCGATTCTAAAACCCAATACCATGGGTTTTACAAAGTGATAGTAGTTATTGCTATAAGTTGATATCATGAAATCGGAAGCCTTTTTATCGCATACGTTTTCACTGTACAGTTCTGCTTTAAACCCTTTTTTTTCATATCCAAATGCTACGTCTGCTATAGCATATCCGTTAAGTTTTGCACTATTTTGTACATCGTAATATCTTTCCCCCATATGGCGTATGTCTGATTTTGCATACATTCCGCCGCCCATAGCAAATTTTGCTCCCAGTGAAGCGGTGACATCGGCAACATCTATGAACTCTTTACCGTCATACAAGCCATCGTTTGACGCTTCAATTTTTGTCTGTGTCGTTCCAAGTGTTGCATAAAGCAGAATTCTATCACTTTGATATTCCGCATCAACCTCTAAACCATAAGCATAACCGTCTACATTTACGGCATAAGAAGATAAAGTATCATTGAACTGATTTACAACATGGTCTCGTATATTATTATAAAAAAGAGCACTGCTAAAGAGTGTTTGGGCAACTCTTTTTTTGTATCCGATTTCAAAGCTGTCTATTTTTTCAGCCCTAAACCCTAAAAGAGACTCTTCGCTTCTATAGTTATATCCTCCGGGGCTATAATTTTTTGTATAAGTAGCATAGAGAGTCGAGCCTTTGGAAGTATCATAAGAGAGGCTAATCATCGGCAAGAGCGCATACCATTTTGATGAAGCATCTACATGTGTAGAGTACGGATATCCGAAATTACTTAAATTCCTATCAAATAATCTCTTTGTTGCCTGATAACGCAAACCTGTTAAAAGCGTAAAATTTTCATCGATATAGTATTTATAATTAGAAAAAAGAGCCATAGTGCTATTTGGATTATTTAAATTATTTATGCTAGAAATAGGAAACGGATAGAGAGTTAAGAGCGTTTGTATCTCTTTATAGTCAAACTTTACCATGTCAGAGTATGCGCCCAAAAGCAATTCGCTATTATTAAATCTTTTTTTATATTTAAACTCCTGCGAAAATTCCTTAAGTTCTATATCAAACCCAAGTTGAAGCCCACCTAAAATACCGACATAATCATCTCTTTTTATACAAAGATTCGTTATAGAAGTCGCTGAAGTAAAAAGCGTATCTCCGTAACTATACTTCATAACAAATGAGATAAAATCCATATCCATTTTTACAAAATCGCCACTCATTTCATTGTCTATGGAGTACGGATTCTCTTTTGTGTCAATCTTAAACGCGGATCCGCCATCATCGCTTTGGCTTTTTGTATAGTTAAGAGCCGTGCTGAAATTTGATAAGGGAGAGTAGAGAAGTTTAGTTGAAAATGATGTAAACTCCGTATTGCCCAACATCTTGCCGTCAAGAATATTTTTTGAAAAACCATCACTTTTGTCATGAGTTATCGAAAATGATGCGCTTACTTCATGATCTTCTTTCGGTGTGGACGCAAAACCGTAAAATTCGCTTGTGCCGTATGAGCTAAACCCGACTAAACCTTTTACTATAGACTCTTTTTGCGGTGCATTTGTTTGTATATTTATAAGTGCGGATTGTGCATTTTTACCGAAAGAGGTTGCTTGAGAGCCTTTTATAAACTCTATATGTGAAACATTTTTCATATCAACCATTCCAAAACCATAGCTAAATGGAACAGGCGTATCATCAATATACATCCCGACACTACTCTCAAAACTCACATAGTTGCTTACTCCGCGAAGAGAGATGGTCTTATCCATCCGATTGCCTATTCCAGAGATATTTGTATTTGGGATTACACTTGATAAATCTTGCAAACTTCTTGTGCTAAACGTATCCAATTTATCTTTACTTATTTCATTTATGGTGCTAAAACTATTTAAAGGCGGATCTTCTACTTTTAAAGACTCTATATGAACCACAGGAAGTTCATAACCTAAAAGCAACCCATGAAATATAAAATATGACAGAAGTGTAATTTTTCTCATTTACTTTCCCAGTTATTTAATCTCCATCCGCTCCCCTTTACGGATACGATAAGTTCAAATCCGACTTTGGAACGAAGCCTATTTAAAAGGTTTTTAAATGCTGAATCGCTTATTTCTTCAAGCGGCCATATACTCGAGATAATCTCCTCTTTGCTCAAAGTGCTATCTTTATGTTTTAGAAAAAGCTTCAAAAGCGACTTCTCTTTTTTGCCGAGGTGTATCATCTCGCCCTCTTTATAAAGTTCTTCACTCAGCATGTTATAAAGCAAACCGTTACATACGGTTACTACGGGGTCTTTTAAGACAATTTGCTTAGATAGTTTAGTAAATAAACTAAGCATATCACTCAAGTTTAAAGGTTTTAATAGATATCCGTTTACCCCGGTATTTAGCGAAGAGAGCAGAGTATTTTGATCTGAATAAGACGATAGAAGCACGATAGGCGTTTCAAAATCGTTTTGACGAATCTTTCTAGCTAAAGCAACACCGTCCATAATAGGCATTTTTATATCGCTAAGAACTATGTCCGGTTTTTCGTCTTCATAACAACAAAATGCGCTTTCTCCATTTTCCGCTATAAAAACATCTCTAAAAAAAAGACGCAGCATGTCGCTAACCTCTTTTCGCATAATGGCGTTATCCTCCACTAAGAGTATGGAGAGCCTTTTAAGAATACTTAAATCTTCATGCATGATTTCACTTTAATCAACAAAATTTCAGGCGATTATAACACATCTAAAGTCCCTTATCAGTCCCGTTTACACTCTTTAAAATAGGCTTTGCTTATGTTTAAAAGTTAAAAAACAAAATTTTCCATATAAATTGTGAAAATATGTAAAGTTTTTATCATGATAAAGCTGCTTCTTTGGAAGATGTTACATTTTTACACGTTATTGCTTTAGATACTTTACACAAAATAACCATAATAAATAAAAGTCCCTTTTAGGTTTGGTGACATTGCAAAAAAGGGGACTGCTATGGGACTCCGTATTTGCTAAAGTTAACGGTAAAAATTCTTAAGTTATAAAAGGGATATAAAGTGCCGACAAATCAAAATCAAATTAGTTTTATTATAGACAATATTACAGATTACGAGGCAATAGCAAGCGAGATTTCTAAAACTCAAAGCGTACATGTTCTCAACTCAAAAGGCGATATCCTTTCTCAAATAGCATTTATCTTAGAAGATTATAGTAACCTTGATGCTATCCATCTTTTTTCACATGGCGCAAGCGGTTCGCTAGATCTGGGCAATATTACGCTAGACAACCAAACACTTCAAAACTATCATGAGATACTCGCTCAAATCAGCGCAAGCCTAGGCGACAACGGCGATATCTTGATTTATGGTTGTGGTGTGGCAGAGGGACAAGGCGGAGTAGAGTTTATCTCAAAACTCTCTCAAGCTACGGGAGCAGATATCGCTGCTTCGGATGATTTGACGGGAGCAAATAATAAAAGTGGGGATTGGATACTGGAAGTCGCCAGTGGAGCAATAGAAGCTCCCGTGATAAATCTGCTTGATTATACAGGCGTATTGGCAAGCTCGTATGCCATGGACGATTCGATTGATGCGGGTACGGACATCTCAAACCCTTCAGGAAGTGTAACAAGCGGTACGGCAGGCAATGTCACATTTACCGTTACATCCAACACTACCGGAGGAAATCTGTATGTCAACGGCAATCAAGTCAGTGTGAGCTATACGGTTACAGGATATGAAAATGGCGATATCGATTACGAAATCAGAGACCTTGCCGGAACCGTTGCAGGGAGTTATTCTCTGGCATTCGATATCGATTACGATGCCGATAGTGGTGTGGAATGGAATGATACAATCAATCTTACGGTTAATGCTGTCGTCCCTCCAAACACTGCCCCGAATGCCGGTAACGGTAATGCAACATTCGCTGAAGGTACGTCGGGAGCAGTCACACTCAGCACTTCTAACACTAATGCAAACGATTCAGATGGTTCGATTGCCAGCTTTTCTCCGGCGACAATCAATTACACTATCACAAACAATGCTAGTCTTAAAGGAACACATACCATCTCTACTAATTCCTATACTGTAACCGATGACGATGGTACAACATCTGCTGGTTCAGGAACATTCACTATTTACGGTACTTATGTCGATGATCCGACGACTTGGGGAACAGCTCCTAGTAATCAAACATGGGCTGCAAGCGGAACAAATAGTTTTAATTTCGGAAGCGGAGCCAGCGATCCGGATGATAGTGTAAACTACAGCTATATAAGCGGTGCTCCATCATGGATGAGTGCAAGCGGCAGCACGATTTCCGGAAATATCGCACCTCAATATGCCGGGCAAACTTTTACAATCAATGTCAGAGCAACAGGAAGCACAAGCGTCGATAAAAGCTTCACCATCACAATCGGTGATGCTGCATCCGTCAATGACACACCGACTTCTGCAGGTGGTTCAAAATCGGTCAATGAAGATGTAACGATGACATTTTCCTCAGCTGATTTTGCTTTTGCGGATCTCGACAACAGTGCAGGAGGTTCTAGTGCTTTAGGAGCCGCTTTAGCAAGTATCAAGATTGCCTCTTTGCCCACAAACGGAACACTAAAACTAAGCAGTGTCAATGTTACACAAAATCAAGTGATTTCAACTGCCGATATTTCCAACCTAACTTTTATACCGACTGCAGACTACAACGGCTCAGATAGCTTTACCTACTATGTCAATGACGGTATCGCAGATTCGTCCTCGGCAGCTACGATGAGCATAACAGTCAGTCCAATCAACGACGCTCCGGTTCTCTCAGGTACAGGCAATGATATGATGATGATTACCGAAAATGCGACGAGCGATGCCGGACAAACGGTTTCGGCAATGTTGGCAACGCAAACAGATCCTGATAATCCAATCGGCAGTGATGTACATGGTGCAAATAACGGCTTGCTTCAAGGTATCGCTATTTACAGCACTACCGTAAACGGTCCATCTACAGGCGGAAAATGGCAGTACAAGGTAGATAGCGGAAGCTGGACGGATATCGGAGTAGTTGCAGAAGGAAGTGCTTTACTGCTCAAAAGCAGTGATACAATCCGTTTTGTTCCCGATGCCAAAAACGGACAAACAGCAAGTTTTGATTACTACGCATGGGATCAATCAGGCGGAACGACGGCAGGAACTAAAGTCAATGTAGCCACACGAGGAGATACGACACCGTACTCAACTGCTAGTGATGGCACTTCTATAACTATCGACGATGTAAACGATGCTCCGACAATTGCTACGCCTATAGCGCAAACTGTTTACGAAGATAATCCGCTTACGATAGCAACTCTCTCTTTTGATGATGTAGATATTAACCATGCAAACAGAGATGATAGCAACACTGCAAACGATATTGTTGAAGTTACTTTATCGGTAGCGCACGGTGTTTTAACGCTAAACGACCCTGCAGGCAATAATATCACTATATCTTCCGGTGCAAACGGCAGTTCTGCAAGTTTAACATTCCAAGGGACGCTCGCCGATGTCAATGCAGCTGTTAATGGTCTTATCTATACACCTGATCTTAACTATAACCGCTATATCGGCGATACCGATGCAAATGATGTTTTAAACATCTCTATTTCTGACTTAGAAAATGTTGAGGGAATTGGTGATGCAGGAAGTACCGCTTTAGTTACAACAAGCAGTTTTAATATCACTGTAAATCCAGTAAATGATGCCCCTATTTTGGAAAATAATGGGACAAGTGTACCGGCTTTAACAACCATTACCGAAAATATAGGGGATGATAACGGAGCAGACGGCAATGACGGTAATACCGCTTCTCTCAACGACGGTGATGATGATGCAACTGCAAACAGCAACAACGGCGGAAATCTTATCAGCGATCTCATCCGTGCGGTGGGCGGTACCACTGATGCTACAGGCATAACGAACAAAAGTTTTGCTTCAGATGTGGACTTTTTTACGGGCGGCACAAGCAACGGAAACCCTAATGAAGCGCAAGATCACGGCGTAGCGATTTACGGACTTTCTAACGACGGCCCGGCAGACGGCGGAGTGTGGCAGTTTTCAACCAATAGCGGTACAACATGGACAGCTATCAATACGGAACAAGTTAACGGCGGAACAACGGCGCTTCTTCTTACTTCAACCGATAAAATCCGTTTTGTTCCCGATACGGACAACGGCACAACAGCAACTATAAGCTACTATTTGTGGGATGGGCTTATCGGAAATACGACAGGACAACATGGCACTTATGTAAGCGTTGCAACTCGTGGCGGCACAACCAACTATTCAACGGCAGGAGATATAGCGACAATCGTTGTAACCGATATAAACGACAACCCAATTTTAGATCTTGACGGAAGCAATGCAAGCAGTGTCAGTACAAGTTACACAAACACTTTCTTGCCAAGAGGCACGGAAGTCCAAGTGGTAGATAGCGATATGACGATTACCGATGTCGATAAATCACACCGTACCGATGCATCCGCTAAAGACACAATCACTCAAGCAACCATCTCTATCACAGGCGGCGCACTCGATAACCTTTTTGGAACTACTTACGAAACATTGAGTGCAAAAACAGCGGCAGGCGGAAGTGTGGTAACAACCTATGCCGGAACTCTGGGCAACCTTACTTTTAGCGGTAACTCAACGACTACGCTAACTATCAGCGGAGTGGGAACATGGGCAGATTACGAAGCCGCACTTAAAAAAGTTTATTATAACAACGCAAACGAAAATGCGTTTTCAGGCAACAGAACTATTACGGTGAGTGTAAAAGACGGCGGTGATACAACGACAGTGGCGGATGGTATCAATGAAGCTGATAAATTAGATTCCAACAGCGCTACGACAACCATTCTTATCCCATGGGCTCCGGTTATCGACCTTGACGGAACGGCTAGCAGCGGAAGAAATAACACCGCAACATTTACCGAGGGAGTAGGAAGTGCGACGGGTACGGCTGTAGCGATTGCTAAATCGGATGCAAGCATAACAGATCAAGACGGAAACTTAAAATCATTGACGGTTACGCTAAATAACTATCCCGACAGTACCGATGAATCATTGGCCGTTGATGGCAGTTTGGTAACAACTCTTTCTGGACTCGGCATAACAACCGCTTACAGCAACAACAATCACACGGTAACCTTTACCGGAACCGTCGATGCTACCTATTTTCAACTTGCATTGCGTGGCGTAAAATATGTAAATGCCTCTCAAAATCCTGACGTCACGACAAGAACTCTAACTGTTTCAGCAGTAGATGCTAATGATAATCCAAGCGTAAATGCGACAACGACGATAGGAATCATTCCAGTTAATGATGCACCTGTAGTCGGAGGCGATTTGGCAGCAACGCAATATGAGGGTTCGCTCTATATTGTAACAAACACAGATCTAAATCCGTCCGATGTGGATGATGCCGAAACAACATTAAACTATATCATCACAACCACAACGACAAACGGCACAATGTTTAAAGATCTAAACGGCAACGGCGAGATTGACAGCGGCGAAGCGTTTACTGCAAGTAGTGAATTTACCCAAGCGCAAGTTGAAGCAGGACTAATCAAATACCGCCATAACGGAGACGAGAGTACAAGCGATACATTTGTATTTCGCCTAGAAGACGGCATGGAAGACAGCATTACCGCACCGACAAGCTCTATGACTTTTACGATTAACGCCATCAACGATGCACCGACACTAAGTGCCACTTCCAGCAATCCAAGTTTTGCAGAAGGGGATACGGCAGTAACGCTTTTTAGCGACAGTGCCATCAGCGGAGTAGATACCAGAGCAACCGATACGGTTTCATCTCTTACGCTTAGTGTTTCAGGTTTGGCGGATGGAAGTGATGAAAAACTCACTATTGACGGCAGTACAATTTCTCTTACAGACACAACCGGTACAACCACGACAAACAGTATGAGCTATACCGTTAGCGTATCCGGCAGTACGGCAACTGTAACTATCACAAAAGCAGGCGGCATTGCAACGACAGCGGCGCAAACTTTGGTAGATGCATTAGCCTACAGCAACACGAGCGAAAACCCGACGACAGGTTCACGCACGCTAACACTTACTCAGATTAAAGACAACGGCGGAGATGCAAACGGTGGAGAGGATACGACTGCGCTAAGTATTGCTTCAACCGTTACGGTTTCTGCAGTAAATGATGATCCTACAGGGCATGTCGCTATCACAGGCACGGTAGCGCAAGGAGAGACTCTTACGGCTAATACGGGCGGAATAGCCGACAATGACGGATTGGGATCATTTAGCTATATTTGGAAAAGTAGCTCTGATGGCACAACATGGAATGCGATCATCGGTGCGACTGCAAGCACTTATGTGCTTACATCAAGCGATGTCGGCAAATATATACATGTAGCGGTAAGTTACACCGACGGCGGCGGAACAGCAGAGACATTGACAAGTTGGCAAGCAGGTGCGGGAGATGGAAGCAGTAACGGCACGGCAGTAGTCGATACGAATGATGCACCAATATTAAGCGCAACAGGAGCAAATCCAACGGCAATTGACGCTTCGGCGGCACTCTTTAGCAGTACAGCGGTTGATACGGTTGAAGACGGACAAACGATTACGCAAATAGTTATGACGGTATCCGGTTTAGCCGATGGCGCAAATGAGATTTTAAAAGTCGCAGGCACCGAAGTTGTACTGACAAACGCAACTAGTGGCACGACTGCAACGGGAAGCATCGGGTACGCTGTATCGGTTACAGGAACAACTGCAACAGTGACACTTACACATGCAGGGCTTAGTGAAGAAGAAACGCAAACTCTCATAGATGCTCTTGCTTATAAAAATGGCTCTTTGGCTCCGGCGGCAGGATCAAGAGTCGTTACAATATCAAGTATTACCGATAACGGCGGCGGAAGTGCGACTGCAACAACATCCATCGCCTCAACAGTTGTCATCTCTGCTTCGACAAACACTGCTCCGACACTTAGCGGAGATAACGCATTTAGTGTAAATGAAGGAGATGTTTATACCGTTGTAGTGGACGACATGGCAGCAACAGACAGCCGACAAAGCGCAGACAGTCTTCTATTTACGATTGGAACCGCTCCTATAAACGGAACGCTCTTTTTAGATGCAAACGGCAACGGAGCAGCGGATAACGGCGAAACTTTGATTGCAAGTAACACATTTCTACAAAGTGCGCTTACAAGCGGCAAAATAAAATACCGCCATGACGCAAGTGAAACAACAACAGACAGCTTCATATTTAGCACAAGCGATGGATCATTGGCGACAGATTCTGCAACAGTTACGATTACCGTAGATCCTATCAACGATGCGCCCTCGTTGAGCGCAACGGGAGCAAATCCAACGACGATCGACGGTTCGGCGGCACTCTTTAGCAGTGCGGCGGTTGATACGGTTGAGGATGCACAAAGCGTAACTGAGTTGGTTGTTACGGTATCCGGTTTGGCGGATGAAGCAGATGAAAAACTTAAAATAAACGGTGTTGATGTAGTTCTTCAAGATGCAGCAATAACTGCAAATGGTTTTAGTTATGCCGTATCAGTTACAGACTCGATTGCAACTGTAACAATTACGCATGCAGGCTTAACTGAAGAACAAACTAAAACTTTTATTGAAGCACTAGCGTATCAAAATAGTGCAGAAACTCCTACAAATGGAGTCCGTCAAGCAACATTAACAGGAATAACCGATAGCGGAGGCGGAAGTGACACAACTATTTTATCAATAGCTTCAACTGTTAACATTACAACTGGTTCAGGTGACACAATAACAAATACTGCTCCAACAGTCGGTACAAACACAGGCTTCACTCTAAATGAAGGGGCAGTCGGTACTATTGACGCAGCAAAACTTGCCGCAACCGACACAGAACAAAGCAGCGGAAGTTTGACATTTGCAGTGACAAATGCTACAGACAACGGCACACTTTTTCGTGATATCAACGCTAACGGTGCAGTAGATTCCGGCGAGGCTTTGGGTCTTGGAGCAATATTTCAGCAGATTGATATTACAAATAACAAGATTAAATATCTCCACAACGGCGGCGAAACAACAAGCGATAGTTTTGACTTTACCGTAAGTGATGGTTTGTTACCTACTGATTCAGCAACATTCGATATCACCGTAACAGCAGTAAACGATGCTCCAACCCTAAGTGCTACAGGGGCAAATTTGGCAGTACTAGATGGTTCGTCATCGCTTTTTGCATCTTCTGCGGTAGATACTATCGAAGCAGACGATACAGTAACACAACTTACTCTAACGGTATCCAATTTAGCCGATGGTGCAAAGCAGGCACTGAAGTAGCATTAACAAATACAAATTCTGGAACTGCAACAGGCTCTATCGGGTATAGTGTTTCTGTTACTGGAACTACCGCAACCGTTACACTCACTCATGCGGTACTTAGTGCCGCAAATACCCAAACTTTGATAGATGGATTAAAATATATCAACAGCGCAACCAACCCAAGCAACGGTGTACGCCATATCACTTTAAGCGGCATTACAGATACAAACGGCTCAGCTCCTGCCGCTACAACGGTATCTATAGACTCTACGGTTGATGTCGGAGCGGCAACCGCATCAATGAACACGGCACCAACGGTTGCAAACAATGCACTAAGCATAAGCGAAGGTACGCTTACGACACTAACAGCCGATCATCTTTCGGCTACAGATACACAACAACCTGCAAGCAGCTTGATCTTCACGGTAGGGACTGCTGCTGCAAACGGAACACTTTTTAAAGATGCAAATGCCAACGGAGCTGTAGATGCAGATGAAACTTTAGGAGCTGCAGCAACATTTACCCAGCTTGATATCACGAGTAGCAAAATCAAATATATCCATGGCGGTGAAGACACTATTTTGACAGATAGTTTTACTTTCACGGCAGGCGATGGATTGCTCACATCTACAGAATCAACATTTGGCATTACGGTTACTGCAAACAACGATGCGCCGACACTTACGGCAACACCAACCACATCGACATTTACCGAAGACGGTTCTGCGGTGGTACTATTTAGCTCATCAGCTCTTAGCACGGTAGAAAATGCTCAGAATATAGAACGCATCAAACTAACCATCTCAGGATTGGCAAACGGAAGCGATGAAAAACTAACCGTCGACGGAACGACATTTACGCTTACAAATACCACAAGCGGTAATACTACTGCAAATACAATAGCCTACTTAGTAGCCGTTTCAGGTACTACTGCTACGGTTACCTTAACCAAAACAGCGGCAGTCGCCGATTGGGCAGGGTACATCGATAGTATCGCCTACAGCAACACAAACAATACACCATCCGGAAGCAGAACTGCTACGCTCACAGAAGTAAAAGATAGCGGCGGCACGGCAAACGGAGGAGACGATACCGGATCTGTTTCAATCGCTTCGGTTGTAACTATTGCCTCAAATAACGATGCCCCAACCATTGCTGATAACTCTTTTACGGTTAACGAGGGAGGTTCTTATACTTTAACCACAACGCAAATAGCCGCAAGCGATGCGGACAGCGCAAGCAGCAGCTTCGTTTACACAGTGGCAAGCGTGCCGACTAAAGGGACTCTTTATGTTGATGCAAACGGCAATGCGCAAATAGACGGTGACGAATCTTTGGAAGCAGACGACACATTTACACAAGCCGATCTCACAAGCGGAAAAGTGCGTTATCAACACCTTGGAAGCGAAGATGGTGACAGCTTTAGTGTTTCGATAAGCGACGGAGTTTTATCTTCAGCATCAAGCACTATCACGGTAACAAGAACAGCAGTAAACGATGCGCCTACACTTACTCTTATTTCGGATGAAGCACTTACATATCCTGCTAATAGCGGAGTACAGCTTATCGATGTCAGTCATGATGCAACGGTAACAGATCCGGATTCTGCTGATTTTGACGGAGGGGTTTTACAGGTTAGCATTGCACTTAATAATAGTGCCGGACATGACAACTTAAGCATTAAAAATATCGGTACGGGTGCAGGGCAAATAGGCATTAGTGGATCAAATGTTACTTACGCAGGAACAACCATAGGCACGTTTGCAGGCGGAAACGGCGCAAATGATCTCGTTGTGACTTTAAACACAAATGCGACTGCCGAAGCGGCATCTAAACTTATTCAAGCGATACAGTTTGGCAATGATGAAACAAATCCGACGTTAAGTTCACGAAGCATCAGTTTTACACTTTCAGACGGAGACGGCGGCATCTCTCTTAGCCATAGCGTACAGGTAAATATGGACTCTGCAGAGGGACCTACTATAAATATTAACGGTTCCGGTTTTTATATTGCCGAAAACACTACACTTGTTACAATGCTTAGCGCTACAGATCCTAGCGATTCGGCAGTCACATTTAGCATAAGCGAAACAGCGGGTGCAACAAATGAAGACAAGGCACTCTTTACTATAAACTCAACAACAGGATTGCTAAGTTTTGCATCCGCTCCTGATTATGAAACCCCTGCCGATGTAGGCGGCAATAACCAGCATCAAGTAGTAGTGCGGGCTACAAATACTTTGGGTTCTTATGGCGAATCAGCATTGACGGTTAATGTTATAAATGTCATAAACGAAGCGGCGCAAAATACTACTAGCGGAGTGATTGATACTGCCGGACCGGTATTTGGATTTGCAACTGCCAGCGGCACGGCATTGACAATGACATATACGGATCTTAATGAGCTTGATATAACAAACCTGCCTGCTACATCTGCATTTACGGTAAGCGGCAATACCGTTACGGCAGTGAGTGCTAATGCCGAAAATAAAACCGTTACGCTTACCCTTGGAACTGCAGTAACATACGGGCAGTCAATCACGGTGGCATATACCGATCCGACGGGTAGCAATGATACAAATGCCTTGCAAGACAGTCTTGGAAATGATACGGCAACTTTTGCTCCCCAAACAGTTACAAATCTAACGACAGCACCTGCAAGCTCCGGTGGCGGCGGTTCTTCAGGAGGTTCTTCAGGAGGTTCTTCAGGTGGTTCTTCAGGCAGTGGTGGAACCACAACGGGAACAGTAACAGGAACACCGACAACTACAACTACGACAAATTCAGGCAGTGGGACAACAACTACCACAACTGGAACGTTAAATGGCTCCACGACTGCAGCCGGAGGCACTACAACTATCACTGTTAGAGAAACAGTAACTGTAACAGTAGCAGGAGAGACTATAAGAGAGCTTGTCTATGTTCCATCCGGCAGTACAGGAACAACAACAAGTAATGGTTCGGTTGTTTTACCGCTTCTCTATGAAGAGGCTAGCGGAACAGATAGCCATACCACAGTAACCCTCCCATCGGGAATCGGTTTAGTGTCTGTAGGAGATAGAACACCTACAGGTGGTTCTAGCATAGCTGATCTTATAGAACTTATAGATACGACGGTTGAAGATGGCAATCCATCAAAAGGCGGCATGTTAGGAAGCGCTCTTTTGAATGCCAAAGATGATAATGACGCATTATGGATCAATAAAATAGAACTAACTACTACGCCTCAAGCAGCTGCTTCTGAGGCAATCATCATAGATGGCGCCGCCAACAATTCATCAAGCAGCTTTAATGGAGATAAACTAGAAGCGCTGGTGGTTGATGCTAGCTCATTGTCCAGCGGTTCTACTATTGAACTTGTAAATGTTGATTTTGCGGTAGTTGTCGGAGATGGCATTATCATTAGAGGTGGAGATGGAGAAAATATATTTTTTGCCGGTGCAGGTTCGCAAAATATCCTTCTTGGCGCAGATGATGACGAGCTTTATGCCGGTGACGGCGATGATATAGTAGGCTCAGCTGGCGGAGCAGATAAAATTTTCGGCGAGGGGGGAAATGACACGGTATTTGGAGGTGCAGGCTCTGATATACTGCACGGGGGCAGCGGCGTAGATATTGCAACATATGAAGGAAATATAAGCCGTTATGAAATCACGAGAGATCATGGCAAAACAATAGTTAGATCGCTAGATCAAATAGATGACATAGATACATTAGTAAATGTTGAAACTATACAGTTTGCGGATAGTTCTTATACCGTTGAATCTATAACTGTTCATGAGAAGATAGCGACTCTTTATATGCAAGTGCTAGATCGTCAAGCGGAAATAGGAGGATTTCAATATTGGGCTTATAGTAGCGTTACAAATAATTCTATGGGTAACATTGCAGTCGGCTTTATAGAATCACAAGAGTATAAAACAAAAAATGGAGTAGACTGGAATACTTTATCTAGCGAAGATAAAGTAGAAGAGTTTTATATGGCATTTTTTGATCGTGCTTCTGATGCAGAAGGAAAGCAGCATTGGCTTGACTTCATTGCTTCCGGTGCTACATTTGAACAAGTCGCGCAAGGTTTTATAGATTCTGTTGAGCTTAGTGGGATTTATCAAAGTAAAGAAGACTGGAATTTTACATTATAAAAAAGCCTATAGCATACTTGACTTTAAGTATGCTATAGTGTTTTATAGTTATTTAGATAAATAAAATACTATTTTATTTATCTTTAGAGATTGCGTCAAGAACACCGTTTATAAATTTTGGAGACTGTTCCGTTCCAAATGCTTTTGTGATTTCAACCGCTTCGTTGATAACTACCGCCGAGTCAAGTTCGCCAAAAAGTATCTCATAAGTTGCAAGTCTAAGAGTAGCTCTTTCGATGGCTCCTAGTCTCTCAAAATCCCACTCTTTTAAATGCTTGATTATAGCTTCGTCAACAATTTTTATATTTTGCATAACGCCCTCATATAGAGTGAGCGCGAAATCTTTTTGCTTGTTGCGAATCTTCTTCTCTTCTAGTATCTCATCTGTATGTTGCGCTATGTTTCCGTTGCCCAAATCAAATGCGTAAAGCAGACTTACAACTGCCATTCTTGCTTGTTGTCGAGTCGCCATTACATGTTCTCGTAAAGATCTAAAAGTTCGATTACGACAGTCATCGCTTCAAAGCCTTTGTTGCCCGCTTTTGTTCCGGCTCTCTCTATAGCTTGCTCAATTGTGTCTGTAGTCAAAAGTCCAAAAGAGACTGGTTTTTTGTGTTTCAAACTTACAGTTGCTATACCCTTTGTAGCTTCAGCCGAAACATAGTCAAAATGCGGAGTAGATCCTCTAATAACCGCACCCAAAGCACATACTGCATCATATTTACCGCTATTTAAAAGCTGGTCTATCACCATCGGAAGCTCAAATGCGCCCGGTGCCAAAACATGAGTCAAATCCTCATCCTCTCCGCCATGTCTTGCAAATGCATCCTTTGCACCCTCTACAAGTCTATCCACGATAAAATGGTTCCATCTCGTACTTACTATTGCGACTTTTTTGCCGTTTACTACTTTTAATTTACCTTCAATTAACTTCATTTTATATCTCCCGTATTTTTTTAATTTTATTTACTAGATCTTCTAGCTCATCAAGTTTTATCATATTTGGACCGTCGCTCAGTGCAATACTTGGATCAAAATGAGTTTCAAAAAAGAAACCGTCCACTCCCACGGCTGCAGCCGCACTTGCCAAATACGGTACCATTGTTCTGTCTCCGCCTGTTTTTCCGCCAAGCGCACCCGGTGCTTGAACCGAATGTGTCGCATCAAAGATAGTCGGCGCAAACTCTCTCATGATGACAAGCGAGCGCATATCCACGACAATGTTTCCATAGCCGAAAGAACTTCCTCTTTCACATAGATAAACTCCATGCTTTTTGGAATTTTCATAACTTACCTTATCGCAACCGCGGGTTTTAAGCACTTTTGCTACTGAGTATCTCATATCAGGCGGATTTATAAACTGCCCTTTTTTGATATTTACCTCTTTCGTAGTTTTTGCACATGCAACAAGCAGGTCGGTTTGACGGCATAAAAACGCAGGGATTTGAAGCATATCTACAACTTCGGCAACGGCAGGAACTTGATGCGACTCATGCACATCCGTAACTACCTTGTACCCGAAATCATTTTTGACTTTTTCTAAGATCCTAAGTCCTTCTTCGATGCCCAAACCGCGAAAACTATCAAGCGATGTGCGGTTTGCTTTATCAAAAGAGGATTTAAAATAAAAGTCTATAGTTGAATCATTCTGATAAATCTCTAAAGCTTTAGCGATTTTAAAAATATTCTCTTCACTCTCAATAACGCAAGGACCTGCTAATAGTATCATCTCTTTACCTTCTGAAAAATAGGAAGTGATTATATCATAATGGATTTAAACAAAGGTTATTCTACTTCTCCCTAGCGACCATTATTCCGGCACAGACAATTAAAACTATTCCACACGTAGTTATAAAAGTTGGCAGAGAATCACCGAGTAAAATGCCGACTAAAATAGCAAAAACAATATTTGAGTAACTTACAGCTCCTACTATTCCGGCTTTTGTCTCGCCGTAAGCTTTTGTCATATAGTATTGAGAGAGCGTTCCTAAAACCCCAAGCCCAACGACATAAAACCAGACAATTCCGTTAGGCATCACAAACGCACCCATCATAAAATCCAACTCTTGCATATAAAAATATTTTGAGAGAATAAAAAGCAATAACGGACCGATTGTCCCGACAAGCGTAAAGGAGAGGACTATCACTTTTGTATCGTAATAGTTTCTAAGTTCTCTTACGGAAGTGTAAGCAAGTGCCGCACCGATACCGCTAAAAATGCCTAGCCAATCATACTTGCTAAAACCTGCTCCGCTGGGCTGAGTTATAAATAAGATGCCGATAAATCCTATAAAAACAGCTGCCCATGAACTCAAAGTCAGTTTTTCATTTAAAAAAACCCATGCAAAAATGGCCGTAAAAATTGGGGCTGTTTTTGAAAATGTTACGGCATCTCCCATCGGAATATGTGCGATATTATAGAAATAGGCAAGAAGCGAGACAAAACCCATAAATCCTCGAAAAAAAAGTAAAAAAGGTCTGCCTCCTACGCTTTTTATCTCCGCTTTATAAATCGTATATCCTATCAAAACAACGCCGAATATATTTCTAAAAAAAACAACCTCAAGCGAACTCATGTGCTCTGAAGCGAGCTTTGCGAATGCACCCATTATCGCAAACAAAAAAGATGCCCAAAGCATATATTTGACACCGTTATTTGACTCTTTTATTTGTTTCATGGATGAAAGTATACTTAAAATAAAATTGGATACAATAGTCGGTAGAAGCAGAGGGTATATTATGTCATTTCGCATCATAATTTTTTTATCATACATTATTTTTGGAAGTTCTGCCACTGCAAAGAGTGATGAGATCCCTCAAACATTCCAGCAATATATAGATGAAAAACAAGAAAAAATCTCAAAAGAGGTAGTTGAGCTATTTGATAATATAGATAAAAAACTGGCATACTGGATCTACACTACAGACTCGGACGAGATCTCTCAAAGCCAGACAAAATCTTCCATCGACGAATTTTTCAAAGGTGAAAAATATATCAAAGAGAGCAATAAAAGCTATATTCAAATCAGTCTCAAAACC
>Ga0074197_1000573_pt1 | contig 42686 bp, 36 predicted proteins | sample EPASupsiteSAE305_FD_64526 | JGI IMG/M metagenome (GOLD analysis project Ga0074197, IMG submission 64526) | Bioremediated contaminated groundwater microbial communities from EPA Superfund site, New Mexico - SAE3-05 reassembly with SPADES | ecosystem: Environmental > Aquatic > Deep subsurface >...
GTTTGCAGGGCCAGCAGCACGTTGGGACTTTTTCCGGACGTGGAAATGCCGACGACCAAATCGCCCCTGCGGGCGAAAGCCTCTATCTGGCGGGAAAATATCTCGTCATAGGAGTAATCGTTGGCCACGGAGGTGACGACCGACGAATTGACGGAAAGGGCCATAGCGGGCATGGCGCGCCGGTTCTTCTTATAGCGGCCCACGAATTCCGCGGCAATATGCTGCGCGTCGGAGGCGCTGCCGCCGTTGCCCATAAGCAGAATCTTCCCGCCTGAGCGGATTGTCTTTTCCGCCTCCGAGCAGAAGCGCTCTATGGCCGGGGAGAGTTCGTCCCGGGAAATTCGGGCGAGAGCTTCAAGTTCTTCGAAATAGGGTTTAGGGTCCATAAGTTATACATAGGATAGCAAAGTAGAACGCCCTTACAAAATGCTTGAGCATTTCATTTTTATATTAATACAATGGTGATATCGGTTTTCCGCACAATATCACCCCAAAGCGAGGGTTTACCATGAACGTAGCCATCGGATGCGACCACGCAGGTTTTATACTTAAGGATGTAGTGATAAACGAAGTGAAGCGCCAGGGACACACGCCGCTGGACCTCGGCACGAACAGCTCGGCCCAGCCGGTGGATTACCCGGATTACGCCAGAGCGGTGGCTCAGGCAATACTGAGCGGCAAGGCGCAGGCCGGCATAGTAATATGCGGAAGCGGCGTCGGCGTCTGCATAGCGGCCAACAAATTCAAAGGCATACGCGCCGGTCTCTGCCACGACACCTATTCCGCCGCGCAGGGCGTGGAGCACGACGGCATGAACGTCCTTTGCATGGGTGCGCGCGTACTCGGCCCCTCGATAGCGGTGTCAATTGTGGATTCCTTCCTCAACGCCCGCTACACCAGCGAGGAACGCCATATGCGCCGCGTGGAGAAAATCCACCAGATTGAACAAGAGCAGATGAAATAATATGCCGGACAACAGGATTAAGCAGCTTGCCGGTCTTGGCCAGAGCGTCTGGGTGGATAACCTGAGACGCTCTTTTATTTTGAACGGCCAGTTCTCCAGATGGATAAATGAGGACGGAGTCAGCGGCGTGACGTCCAACCCGACCATCTTCGAAAAAGCCATTTCCTCCGGCGCGGAATACGACGCGCCCATACGCGAAATGGCGGCTCGAAAGCTTTCGCCGCGGGAAATTTACGAAGGGCTGGCTTTCAAGGATATCGCGGACGCGGCTGATATTTTCCGCCCGGTATTCGACGCGGCGTCCGGCAAGGACGGCTTTGTCAGCATAGAGGTGGAGCCGGACCTCGCGTACGACGAAGAAGGCACATTCGCCCGCGCGCGGGAAATACGCGCCGCAATAAACCGCCCGAACATCATGATAAAGGTGCCGGCCACGAAGCAGGGTGTAGGCGCCATACGACGCCTGATCGCGGAAGGCGTAAGCGTCAACGCCACGCTGCTTTTCTCAGTAAAGAGATATAAGGAAACCGCGGAGGCGTTTGTCGCGGGACTTGAGGAACGCCTTGCCTCCGGCAAGAGCGTGGAGGGGATAGCCTCCGTCGCGAGCTTCTTCGTAAGCCGTGTGGATTCCGCCGCTGACAAGGAACTGGATGCTCTCTCGTCCGCCACCCCGGCCGCCGGAACCCTCAAGGGCAAACTAGCCATAGCCAACTGCAAGCTGGCTTGGAAAGCGTACAAGGAAATTTTCCACTCGGAACGCTTCCTAAAGCTGGCGCAGGCCGGCGCAGCGCCGCAGCGCCTGCTGTGGGCCTCCACCAGCACGAAAAATCCGGCCTACAAATCGACCATCTACATAGATGAGCTGATAGCCGGAGGAACGGTAAACACCGTCCCGGACGCGACGCTCGACACTTTCCGCAGGGAAGGCACCCCGGCGCTGACGCTGGACGACGGCATGCAGGAAGCAGCCGCGAATCTTAAAGCGGCAAAGGCCGCGGGCCTCAATCTTGACGCAATCACCAAACGCCTGGAAAAAGAAGGCGTGGACTCCTTCGCGAAATCGTTCGACAAACTGATGGAGTCCCTTACAATCAAAGCGGAGGTAACTATGGACAAGGAATATTTCCTTTCATCTACGGCATACAACGAAAAGGCCGCGGCTCTCGCAGCGGAAGGGCAGGCCAAGCTTTCCGGCGCGGATTTTACGGCGCGTTTCTGGAAAAAGGACGCCACGGTCTGGAAAACGGAGCCGGAACACACAGCCATCATCAACAAGTCCCTCGGCTGGACAGACGTCGCCCCGAAAGTGCTTGACCGCATGGGCGAGATAGAAGCCTTCGTAGCGGAGGCCAAAAAGGAATTCACCGACTGCATGGTCCTCGGCATGGGAGGCTCAAGCCTGGCTCCGGAAGTGTTCCGCTGCCTCTTCCCTAAAAAGCGCGGCGCGCTGAAACTCCACGTTCTGGACAGCACACACCCGGACTGGGTGCTAAGGATGTTCTCCGCGGTGGACCCGAAAACGACCCTTTTCATATTCGCCAGCAAGTCCGGCGGAACGGTGGAACCGACCTCCTTCTTCAAATACGCCTACGGACAGGTGTCTAAGCTCAAGGAAAACCCGTCCGCCAACTTCATAGCCATAACCGACCCCGGAACCGGCCTTGAAAAAATCGCCACGGAGATGAAGTTCCGCAAGATATTCCTGAACTACTCCGACATCGGGGGCCGCTTCTCGGCGCTGTCCCTGTTCGGCCTCGTGCCGGCGGCCCTTGGCGGCGTGGACATCCGCGTCATACTCCAGCGCGCGATCGCCATGTCACAGGCCAGCGCCGCTGATATTGACGCCGCCGGGAACCAGGGCGTCCGCCTCGGCGCCGCAATGGGTTCCGCAGCGATGGGGGGAATGGACAAGATAACCTTCATGCTGCCCTCCAAACTCCAGCCCTTCGGCCTCTGGATGGAACAGCTCATAGCGGAAAGCACCGGGAAGGAAGGCAAGGGCATAGTGCCCGTGGCGGCCGAGAAACTCCAGCCCAATTTCAAATACGCGGGCGACAGGCTCTTCGTCCTTTACGACGTGGCGACGCTGCCGGACGCGAAGAATGCGGCACTGGCGGACAAACTTTCAGCCGAAGGCAAACCCGTAATCCGCATAAAGATGCGCGATGTCTACGACCTCGGCGCCGAATATATGCGCTGGGAAATAGCCACCGCGGCCGCCGGCGCGATAATGGGCATAGACCCCTTCGACCAGCCGAACGTGCAGGAAGCCAAGACACTCGCGCAGGCCGCGCTCAAGAACATAGCCTCGGCCCCCGGCAATGAATCTCCGGAAGGGGGAATTACATTCCGCCTCTCTCCCGCGGCGCAGGAAGCGCTGGGCGGCAGGGAAATATCGCTCAAGACGCTTTCGGCCGACTTCAAGTCCCTGTTCAGGCAGGGTGATTACGCCGGACTGCTTTCCTACAGCGACGAAACAAAGGAAACGGCGAAGGTCCTTGCCTCTCTCAGGACAAAGCTCCTGAAGGGCACGAAGACCGCGACGCTCTTCGGCTACGGTCCCCGCTATCTGCACTCCACCGGCCAGCTCCACAAGGGCGGCGCGAACAACGGCGTATTCCTGGTGATATTCGCGGAACCGTCGCAAGACGCGCAGGTGCCGGGGGAAAGCTACACCTTCGGACAGCTGGCCCGCGCCCAGGCGGAGGGGGATTTTCAGGCCTTCTGCGCCAAAGGCCGCAGGGCGCTCATGCTGACGCTGCCCAAACCTCAGGATGAAGCCTTTAAGACGCTGATGGAAATTTGGTAGATTATAAGTAAGAGGGGTAGAGATTCCCGGGCCCTGTCCGCAGGGCCCAAAACAGGGATAAGAAGTCACTACCGGAGGGAAATTAGCATGGCAAAAGTCGCAACGAAAAAAGCTTCCGCCAAAACGACGGCGAAAGCCGCTCCCAAGCAGAACGCGGCGGAAGATTACGTGGTCCTCGACCACCCGGTCAACAACGAGATTGTAAAGCCCGGGCACTACACGATAAGAGTAGGCGCGAGCCCCTGTAACAAGGTGGAAATCTCCATAGACGACCAGCCCTGGGTGCCCTGCCGGCACGCCGTGGGCTACTGGTGGTATGACTGGCACGGCTACAGCGCCGGCAGCCATCAGCTCGTGGCACGCCTGCACAAGGGCGAAGATACCGTCGTCTCCAGAAGACGCCGGTTCAAAGTAGCCTGACGAAGCGGTCCGCTTCCGGTTTTGGGGCCGGATAACGGGCGCCACACAGCTAAACATTCCGCACGCCAGCCGCCTGTGCGAACAACGGCGGGCGTGCGGGTTTTATTTGACGGATTCTGAAAAGTGAAAAAACTCTATATCCGCACCTTCGGCTGCCAGATGAACGAGGCAGATTCGGACGAAATGGCCCTGGCTTTCCATCAGGCGGGTTTCGCGCCGTGCGACACACTCTCGCAGGCGGACGCTGTGCTTGTCAACACATGCTCTGTCAGGGAACACGCGGAACACAGGGCCGTTTCCTATATAGGCCGGCTCAGGCTCTGGAAGGAAAGAAAGCCTGGCAGGACTGTGGTTGTGGCCGGTTGCGCGGCACAGCGGCTCGGCAGGAAACTTAAAATCCAGTTCCCGCACGTGGACATCGTGGCGGGAGCAAAATCAATAGAAGAATTCCCCTCGCTGCTGACTTCACGCGGAATAACGGACGCACCCATTCCGCTGGAAGGGGAAAGCGGGACCGCTTCTCCCTGTGCCTTCGTGACGGCCATGCGCGGATGCTCGCACGCCTGCTCTTACTGCATAGTGCCGTCGGTGCGGGGACCCGCGAAATCCCTGCCGGCGGAACAGGTTCTGGCCTCGGCGGAAGCAAAGGCCTCCCTTGGCGCGAAGGAAATAACGCTTCTCGGGCAAACCGTCAACGCATACAAGGACGGCGACACCACGTTTCCGAAACTACTTCTGGGCGTAGCCCGGCTGAAGGGCGTCGAAAGGGTCCGCTTCATGAGCCCGCACCCTGTATACATGAACCTGGAATTCGCGGACGCGCTGGCCTCGGAACCGAAACTGGCGCGCCATATCCATCTGCCGGTCCAGGCGGGTTCGGACAGGATGCTTTCGCTCATGAAACGGGGCTATACGCGGGCAGGATATCTGGAAAAAATACGCCTTCTGAAAACCGCCGTCCCCGATGTTGCCATTTCGACTGACTTTATAGTAGGATACCCCACAGAGACGGAGGAGGATTTCGCGCAGACACTGTCGCTGGTGCGCGAGGCGGGATTCTCGTTCGCCTACTGCTTCAAATACTCCCCCAGGGAGGGAACGGAATCTGCCGCTCTCGGCGAAGGGCTCGTGCCGGAGGAAGCGGCGCAGCAGCGCCTGAACAGGCTACTGGAAACGGTAAGGGAAGAGTCCCGCCGCGCGGCTTCGGCATACGCGGGCAGGGAAATTGAAATACTTTTTGAAAACGCCCGCAGCGGCAGGACGTCCCAAAACTACTGGGCCGCCTGCGAAAGCGGCGCAAGGCCGGGAGAAATGCGGAAAGCGTTTGTCACCGGTGTTGAGGAAATGTCACTGAAAGCGAGGATACTCCCATGAAAAAATCGGAAAATTTTACGGAAAGAAGAAAACACGCCCGACTGCCCATCATACACGGGATAGTGGAACCGGTGGACCTCGCGTTTGAAGACCCCGCCCACAAAGGAAAGCCCATGCTGGTGCCGGCCATCATGTCCAACCTTTCAGCCGGCGGCATGCGTCTTACCGCTTTCGCCGAGCCGCCAAAAAACGGCATGCTGGACCTCCACCTGGAACTGCCCGGTCTCGGAAAAACCCACGTCAAGGGCCGCATTCCATGGATAAAAGGCAAGGGCGGCGTATACACCTTCGGCATAGCCTTCACCGAAATCAGCCACGCCGCGTGCGATAAAATCAACGCCATGGCCGAGGACTATTACGACTGCGAAACCCGCATAGAGCTCCGCCTGCCGGAAGTATGCGTCCCCAACTGCAAGTGCCAGTTCCTCTGCAACAAGCCGCAGAAAGATGAAGAGCTTTTTTCCGGCGGCAAGGAACACAAAGGCGGCAAGAAGTAACCGCTCCGATGCCATCCGACATTGCAGGCCGTAAGCCCATAGTCATAATGGGGCCTACGGCCTGCGGCAAAACCGAACTGGCCCTAGCCCTCTGCCGCGCCTGCGGGGGGGAACTGATATCCGTGGACTCCAGACAGGTCTACCGCTTCCTGAAAGCGGGGACAGCCAAACCCGATGGGGAATGGCGGGAGGAAAACGGGCTGAAGGCTTATTTCACCGAAGGCGTGCCCTGCCATCTTACCGATTTCCTCGACCCACGCCAGCGCTACGACGCGGGCAAATTCATTGAAGACGCGGGCAGGCTGGAGAAAGACATTTCTTCCCGTGGCAAGACGCCAGTTTTCGCGGGCGGAACGGGCATGTACGTTCAGGCCTACTGGAACGGCATGGACGTCCTCCCCAAAGGGGACGAACAGCTCCGCAGAAAACTTTCCGAACTGGCGGAAAGAATAGGCCCCGCAGCATTCCACGAACGGCTGGCCGCGGTGGATGAGCACGCCGCGCGTTCCATTCCCGTCGGCAATACCCAGAGGATACTGCGCGCGCTTGAAGTTTACGAATTGACCGGCATCCCCATATCGCGGCAGTGGACCAGACAGTTTTACGGCGCCCTGCCCACGCACAAGGCCACATTCGCCGTCATAGACTACCCGAAACCGGTGCTGCACGAACGCATCACGCGCCGCGCCAAGCTGATTTTCGACCCGATGGTGGAAGAGACCAGACAGCTTCTGGAACAAGGTTATCAGGACGACTGCCCCGCCCTCCAAAGCATTGGATATCCTCAGGCCATAGACTGCGTAAGGGGCAGCATGTCCCGCGCCGACGCGCTCCATCAGCTGATAACGCTCACTCTGGCTTATGCCAAACGCCAGGCGACATGGTTCCGCCGCTACAAAAACGCCATATGGCTGACCATGAAAGACGAGTCCGAATGGGATGCGGGGAAACTGGCCGAACGTTTGCTGGAGCACTCTCTCAACAAGGAAACCGCAGCTTGAAGCACACCAAGGAAAAAGCCGTCATAGTGGGAGCGGAACTCAAGTCCGACAAGGGCGGACACTCCGTATCCATGGAGGAACTGCGCCGCCTTTCCGAAACCGCCGGCGCGACCGTAACGGCGGAGGTGCTGGCCCGCATGCAGCGCTTCAATCCGGCCACGTTCGTCGGTTCCGGCAAGGCGGAGGAAATCGCCGCCCTGGCGCGGGAACACGGCGCCAAGACCATAATTTTCGACGACAACCTCACCCCCGCCCAACAGAGGAATCTGGAAGAAATAGTATCCGCCAAAATAATAGACCGCACGCGCCTTATTCTGGACATATTCGCCCAGCGGGCTCGAACGCAGGAAGGCGAACTGCAGGTAGAGCTGGCCCAGCTTACATACATGCTGCCTCGGCTTGGAGGGAGGGGCGAGGCGATGATGCAGCAGACCGGCGGCATAGGAACGCGCGGCCCCGGCGAGCGCAAGCTGGAGGTGGACCGCCGCCGCATACGCGACAGAATTTCCAGGCTGAAGCAGGCCATAGAGACCATTCGCGCGGAGCGCGACGTCCGCCGCCGCAAGCGGGCGCAGGTGCCGGTCCCGCAGGTGGCGCTGGCGGGCTACACGAACGTGGGCAAGTCCACCATACTCAACCGCCTTACGAAAGGGGAAGCCGGCGTGTACGTGGACGACCTTCTGTTCGCCACGCTGGACCCGACGACGCGCCGCGTTAAAATGCCGCAGGGCGGCTGGGTTCTGTTCACCGACACGGTGGGCTTCATACAGAAACTGCCACACGCTCTTGTGGCCGCGTTCCGGGCCACGCTTGAGGAAATATCCAACACGGACTGCATACTGCACGTGCAGGACGCCTCATCCGGGGAGATGGAGCTGCAGCGCGGAACCGTAGTGGAAACGCTGGAGGAACTGGGCGCGCAGGACATTCCGGTCATAAACGTTTTCAACAAGACCGACGCACTGTCCCGGCCGGAGCTGGAACTGCTGAAGGCAAGAAACCCCGGGGCGGTGTTCATGTCCGCGCGCACCGGGGACGGAACGGAAGAACTGCTGGAAGGAGTGCAGAACGCACTCTCAAAAACATGGCGGCACCGGGAAATCACCATACCGCCCGGGCGCCACGCGCTGGTTGGGGAAATATACAATCTTTCGATGGTCAAGAGCCGCAAGGACAACGACGACGGCTCCACCACGCTTTCCCTGCTTTCAACTGACGGCAACTACCAGCGAATACTGAAACGCCTGTCCGGGGCCGGCCCCGTCTGATGACCTGCCCCGATAATTTCATATAATTATCTCTATGATAACCACCGGCTCTATCGTTTTGATGTGCGCAAGCTATGTGCTGGGGGGAATACCCTCCGGCTATCTCATCGCCAGAAGCGTCAAGGGAATAGACATAAGGCAGCACGGGTCAGGAAATCCCGGGGCGGCGAACGTATACCGCATAGTCGGCAAATGGGCCGGCTGGGCAACTTTCCTGATGGACTCGCTCAAGGGCTTCATACCGGTCATGCTGGCCAAGCATTATTACCCGGACAACATCTGGATACCGGTCATCTGCGGCTCTCTGGCCATTTTCGGCCACATGTGGACAATCTTCCTGAAATTCAAGGGTGGGAAAGGCGTTGCCACATCCGCCGGAGTGTTCGGCGCGCTGCTGCCTTTCCCAGTGCTGCTGGGCGCCGTGGCTTTCGTCATCTCCGTGGCATTGAGCGGACACATTTCGGTCGGCTCGATAACAGCCGCGGCAGTGGTGCCCGTGGCCAGCTTCGCGATGAAGGAATACCCACCCGCGTTCTCCGTGCTGGTGGCAGTAGTCTGCGCCATAATAATCTACAAACATATCCCGAACATAAAGCGCCTCCTGAAAAACCAGGAGCTTGCGTTCAAAGACGGCTCCGCGCCCGAAGACAAAAAATAAGCGCGGCCAGGTAAAATATGATTCACAGACCCGCAAAGATAACGGTTTTCGGAGCAGGAGTCTGGGGCAGCGTAATAGCCAGACACCTCGCGTCGCAGGGCTGCAATGTCACGCTCTGGGAGTTCCACGACCATCTGCTCCGCGAAATTGAAGCCACTGGACGACATCACCCCCACATACCCAATTTCAGAATTCCGGAAACCATAACCCTGACCGGAGACCTGCATTCCGCCGCGGAAAACATGGAAATGGCGGTGCTGGTCATATCCTCGAAAGGCATGCGCCCTTTCGCAAAGCAGCTTGGCAAGGAATTGTCGGGACGCCAGATAGCCCTCATAAGCGCCACCAAGGGCATAGAAGCCTCATCCATCAAGACGATGTGCGAAGTGGTGGAGGAGGAGATACCGCATCTTGCCGGGAAGACGATGGTATTTTCCGGCCCCAGCTTCGCGCTGGAAGTGGCGCACGGCGTTCCCACTAAAATCGTGCTGGCCGGAAAGGACGCGGCAAAGACGGCCGAGGCGGCCCAGGTCTTCGATGCGCCGCCGCTCTCCATGGAACTCAGCGACGACAGGACCGGAGTGGAATGGGGAGGCGCCGTAAAAAACGTGCTGGCGATAGGCTGCGGCATACTTGACGGGCTTGGCGCAGGACACAACACCAAGGCCGCCCTCATAACCCAGGGCATAAACGAAATAGCGCGTCTTATAATCGCCGCCGGCGGCAGGCAGGACACGGCCTACGGTCTTGCCGGCGTTGGTGACTTTATCCTTACCGGAACTTCCGACATCTCGCGCAACAGAAGGCTGGGCGAAAAGCTCGGCAAGGGCAAGGCCGTGACACAGGCCCGCGGCGAAATAAACACCGTGGCCGAAGGGGCGGACTCCGCGGAAGCGGTATGGACGCTCATTCAACGCAAAAATCTCTCCGCGCCGATGATAACCGCTGTATGGAAGGTGCTGAGGGAGGGGGCCGCGCCGGAGACAATGCTCAAGGCGCTGGGATTCAAAAATGGCGGAAAACAACCCTAAACAAAGCCGGGAAGTGGAAGTCCATATCTACTCGCTGGCCACCACGGCCAACGAGGCCATAGTTTTTCTCGAGGAAGCGGAAGGAATACGCCTGCTGCCCATATGGATAGGCCCGGTGGAAGGGCAGGCCATTGCCATAAAGTTTTCCGGCATACCCCTGCCCCGCCCCTTCACGCACGACCTGATGCTCTCCGTCATGAAGACGGTCGGGTATACGATAGAGAAAGTCGTCATAGACAACATCAAGGAAAGCACTTTTTACGCGACGATGCGCATAAAAGGCCCCGGGGGGGAACACGCGATAGACTCCCGCCCCTCGGACGCAATAGCCCTGGCCGTGCGCGCCGGCTGCCCCATTTACGTCACGGAAGATGTGCTCAACGCGGCACAAACGCTGGCCAAGCCGATAACGGAAGACGAGGTCAAGCAGTTCAAGGACCAGATCAAGGACATAAAGCCCAGCGACATTTTCGGCACGGACAAGAACAAGGACAAGCAACCTCCAGAAAACGGCCCGGCGGGGGAAGGCGATGAACAGAAGTGAAATAATCAGCGCGGTGGCCGCCGTCACGGCAGACCGCTCCGCCGCTGAAAACGTGATACGCCTCGCGCTGGCGGAAATAACCAAAGCCCTCCGCAGCGGAGAAAAAGTCGTCATATCCAATTTCGGCACATTTTCTGTAAAAGTCCGTCCGGCCCGCGAAGCGTATCATCCCAAAACAGGCGAAAAAATATACACGGCGGAAAAGCGGAGGGTCCGTTTCAAGCCCGCGCCTTCGCTGATGGAATAATTATGCCCCTTCAGGATAACCATCCCGGAAAGTTTTACACCATAAGCGAAGTGAGCAGGGAAACGGATCTGCCGGATTACACCATACGATACTGGGAAAAGGAACTTGGCATAATACGCCCGGCGCGCAAAGCCAGCGGACGCAGGCTTTATACCGCGGAAGACATAGACAGGCTCAACGCGGTCAAGGACCTCGTATACAGGAAGAAAATGACGCTGGCCGGCGCGAAGCGGAATCTGCTCAAGCCGCCAGCGGCCCAAAACTCCGACGGGCAGAAAAGCGCGGCGCCCGGCGCGGAAACGCTGAAGCTCCTCAGGGAAATACACAAAGAGCTTTGCGCCATCGCAAAAGAATGATAAAATATTAGCACAACGAAGATTTGATGTTGTGCCGCTGTACCGGGGAGTGGCTCAATGGTAGAGCGCTCGCTTGGGGTGCGAGAGGTTCCGGGTTCAATTCCCGGCTCCCCGATACAGCGGCACAACTTTTTTATAACGTCCACCGCATCTCGCTCCGACTTGAATCCATAAGGAAACAACAGCCGTGCAGAACGCAGACAACGGCCCGGCACCCCGCCAGGCCGCCCGCAGGCGAATAGCCATACTTTTCGGACACGCGCCCTCAGGCCACGTCACGGTGGCGCAGGCGATAGCGGAAGAACTTTCCGCGCAGGGCGCCGAACCCGTACTGATAAATCTTTCGGAAGAATTCTACACCACCATAGGCCCCGCCGTATCCTCATTCTATTTCAGGGTGCTAGAAAAAGCCCCCTGGTTGTGGGAAATCGCTTACGACAAAAGCCTTTTTGTATTCCTGGCGAAAACCGCGAAAAAGATTTTCCGCCGTGGCGACAGCGCGCGGCTATGGCGGCTGGTGGAATCTAAAAACGTATGCGCCGCCGTGTGCACTCACTCCACGCCGTGCTTCCTGCTGGCCGGAGGCCGCAGGCCCGGACACCCGCCCGTGTTCGGCGTCGTCACGGATTTCAGCGCCCACTCCTTCTGGCCGTCGCCAAACGTCGAACACTATTTCGTGCACGACGGCAAGGCCGCCGCGGACCTCTCGCGAAAAGGCGTAAGCCGCGAGCGAATTTCCGAAACCGGCATACCAGTCCGCGCGGAGTTCCGCTCCGTCCCGGACAAAACTTCCGCGAAAGCGGCCCTGGGACTGTCGGAGAGTAAACCAGCCGTGCTGCTTTGCGGCGGCAGCAAGGGAATGGGGGGACTTAAAACGGCTTTCGAGGAAGCGCTTGCCTTCTCGGAAAAGGTCTCGCTGATAGCCGTCTGCGGGGAGAACGAGTCGCTCGCAAGGGAACTCAAAACCCTGTCAGGACAAAGGAATGTCATTGTGCTAAGCGCGGAAAAAAACGTCGCGCGCATAATGAGCGCCTGCGACGCAGTCATCGGCAAGCCGGGGGGAGTGACCATGGCGGAAACGCTGGCTCTGGGAATTCCTCCTGTCATATTCATGCCCCTGCCCGGGCAGGAACTGAGAAACACCTCCTATCTGGTCGCCAAGGGCGCGGCCATTTACCTCAGGAACCGGAAAGAGCTAAACACTTTCATGAGAAAATTCTCGGACGACGGGGAAGTCACTCCCGCCACAGCGGCAAATATCAAGGGTATCTCCCGCCCTGAAGCCGCCAGGAATGCGGCATCCGGAATACTGTCTAAACTCGGGAAATAATCAGGACAACAGACAGGCATCAAGATATTAGGATTTCAGACTCCATGTCATATTGCAAATCACTTATAGCGGCTACGTGCATATTCTGGGCTGGAAACCTAGCCGCGTATCCACTCTCAAACGGCAGCGAAGCCTCCGCAGTCATAGGGCAGCCTGACTTCAACTCCTCAAGCATCAATTCAGTCTCCGGCAAAAGCCTTTACACGCCGTCCGACTTAACCGCCGCATCCGGCAGGATATACGTATGCGACACGGAAAACAACCGCATATTGTGGTGGAACGAAGCGGATTTCTTTCTTGGGAAAGAAGCCGCCGGAACGCTTGGGCAGACAGACAGCGTCAGGAATGAGGCAAATCGCAATGGAACCCCTACCGCAGCAACGCTTAACAAGCCAAGAGCGGTTACGGTCGACACGAACGGAAATGTTTGGGTGGCGGATACGCAAAACCACCGCATACTTAAATTCTCCATGCCGACAACCAGCGGACAAGCCGCAGAGCTTGTGCTGGGGCAGGCGGATTTTTACTCCAATCTTCCGAACAGGGGAAACCTCCCCGGCGCGGAAACGCTTCAGACACCCCTTTCGCTTCGTACAGACGCAGCGGGCAACCTGTGGGTCTCTGACTCCGGCAACCGCCGCGTTCTGCGCTACAACACCCCCTCGGTCAACGGTTCCAGCGCCTCCGTTGTTTTAGGCAACAATTCGTTCACCGACACCGCCAGCCACTCCCCTTCAGATATATTCACGGGTAAAACAGACGGGCTTGCCTTCGACAGTTCAGGCGCGTTATGGGTGGCGGACTACGGTAATCACAGGGTTTTGAGATTCGACCCGCCTTTCAGCAGCGGACAGAGAGCCTCTCTTGTTTTGGGACAAACTTCCTTCACCACGCGCACATCCGGCGCAGGCGCGCGCAAATTCAATTATCCATACCGGCTGGTCTTCGATGGCTATGGCTTCCTCTGGATATCAGACACCCAGAACAACCGCCTGCTAAAATTCATCCCGCCGTTCTCAAACGGACAAAGCGCGCTGACAAACGCGGGACAGGACGACTTTGAATCCACCGGCCCGGACCGCAGCACAAGCCGCACTTCGCCCGGCGGAATAAGTTCTCCGCTGGGAGTGGCCTTCATTTCCACAAAACTCCTGGTGGCGGATTCCCGGAACAACCGCATACTGCGCTGGAGCGAACCCTATGCCGCGGCGGACATGGTCATCGGCCAGCAGGATTTCTACTCAGCCGGGGAAAACCGCGTCACTGAAGACCGGATGTATTTTCCGTCTGACGTAGCGCTATCGACCGTAACCGGACGAGTGTTCGCGGTCGACAGGAAAAACAACCGCATCCTTTGGTGGAACAACCATGAAGCGGTAATCGCAGGGCAGGCGGCGGACGGAGTGCTGGGGCAGGCGGACCTGACCCATTCCGCCACGAATCGGGGCGGGAGCGGAGCCTCCGCCTCTGGCCTGAGCGACCCCATGTCGGTCTGCCTTGACGGGGATGGGAATCTTTGGACGGCAGACTACGGAAATCACCGGGTGCTAAGATACCGCGCTCCGCTGTCCAGCGGGCAGTCGGCGGATATAGTTCTAGGACAGTCTGATTTCACCTCATCGGACCCCAACAGAGGCCAGACCGTTGACGCATCCACTTTATATAACCCCACCCACGTCGCGGCGGACACAAGCGGCAGCATATGGGTAGCCGACAGGAACAATAACCGCGTCCTTAAATTCATGCCGCCGTTTTCCAGCGGGCAGAATGCAGCACTTGTCCTAGGGCAGTCCGGCATGAACGGTTCTTCAGCCAACAATGGCGGCATTTCCGCCGCATCCCTGAATCTTCCATTCGCGGCGGTGCCGGATAATTCCGGTAATCTCTGGGTTTCGGACACACGCAATAACAGAATACTGATGTACCCCTCTCCGGCCGCGAACGGGCAGCAGGCGACTCTTCAGATAGGGCAGCCGGATTTCCTTTCCAGTGCCACTGCAACCGTCAGCCGCACCTCGTTCTATAATCCCGTGGATATCGCAATCAACGATTCCGGAGAACTGTGGATATCCGACATGGGCAACAACCGGCTGCTCCGCTTCTCCGCCCCCGCGGCTCCCGGCGCAACGGCTGGACTTGTGCTGGGCCAGAATGACTTTGTTTCCAATAATGCCGGAACGCCGTCGAGCGCGACAGGGTTTACGCAACCCTATGGCATTGCAACGGACGGTTTTGGCACGCTGTGGGTAGCTGACTCGACAAACAACCGGCTCCTCCGCTTCAACGGACGCACACGGACGCCGCTTTCTCCGCAGGCGACCGAACTGTCAACGACTTCTGCGACAGTATCATGGAAAGCCAGCGGCGCAGTTTCATACAACGCCGTGCTTGGAGAAGGGACGGACTACCGGATTAAAATTGCGTCAGCCCCGCAAAGCGGGAATTCGATAACTTACCAAAACCTGCAAATGGGCGGAACATACTACTTTACAGTCAAAATATCCAGCGAACCGGACGCGGCATATGACAGGAATGGCCTTACGCTGGTCCTGCCGCAAAGCCCTGCCCCGCCCATCGTTCCGCCAACCGCCACCCAGAATACATCCGGCATCCAGCTATACCCCAATCCATTTTCGCCAGGCAGCCAAAAAATAACAATAGAAGGACTCTTGCCCGGAGCCGGGGTGAGCATTTACACGATTTCCGGGGAACTTGTAAGGTACATTGACGGTACCGGAGGGGGGAAAACAATCTGGGACGGCCGGAATGAGACGGGCAAAACAGTGGCCGCCGGAATTTACATCGCCATTCTCAAGACAGCGCAGGGAACAAGAAAGCGCAAAATCGCCGTCCTGAAATGACCGCAGGGCGCGCGGAAAATTTGCCGAACCGCCGCTGAATAAACTATAATAGATGCATATCGGGGCGTAGCGCAGTTGGTAGCGCGCACGGTTCGGGACCGTGAGGTCGTGGGTTCAAATCCCACCGCCCCGACCATTCTTTTCAAGCACACAATTTCCGCAAACGTTTATGCCCTAAGGCAAGCAAGGAGGCTTTTCCCATGGACATACCTGTTCTCATACCCAGACATCACGCCATTCCCCTGATAACCTTCATAGCGGGCATAATCGCCGGCTGGATATCCGAAAAAATAGTACTCAGAAAACTGAACGATTTCGCCGCCACCACCGAAACGGAATTCGACGATATCCTGATCGCTTCCGTCAAAGGCATAACTTTCTTCTGGCTGACGCTGATAGGCGCATACTTCGCGCTGCAAAACTCCGTGCTGCCGGAACACATCACAAAAATAACCGACAAGGTTATCGTGTCCATCTGGATAATGTCGTGCGCGGTGGTCCTTTCCCGCTTCGCGGTGGGGACTATAGAGATGTATTCAAAGAAGCAGTCCGGGCTGCCTTCGACTTCCATTTTCTCGAACCTGGCCCGCATCCTCATCTTCCTGATGGCCTTCCTCATCATACTCCAGTCGCTCGGCATATCCATAGCGCCGATACTTACCGCCCTGGGCGTCGGCGGTCTGGCCGTGGCCCTCGCGCTTCAGGACACGCTCTCCAATCTCTTCTCCGGCATACAGATACTTGTCTCGCGGCAGGTAAAGCCGGGCAATCTCATCAAACTCGAAAACGGGGATGAAGGCACCGTCACCGATATTTCCTGGAGAAACACCCTGATTACCACGGCGGCCAACAACACCATCGTAGTGCCGAACGCCAAGATGGCCTCCAACATCATAACCAACTACCACACGCCCAGCGCCGAAATCGCCGTCGTGGTGGGCAGTTCCGTAGCGTACAGCACCGACCTTGAAAAGGCCGAAAAAATAGCCGTCGAAACAGGCAACGAGATTATGAAGAAAGTCCCCGGCGGCGTGCCGGAGTTCAACTGCCTGGTCCGCTTCCACACTTTCGCGGACAGCGGCATCGCGTTCAACACCATCATGCGGGCCAAAACATTCGGCGACCAGTTCCCCATCAAGCATGAATTCGTGAAGCTTCTGAAGAAACGCTTCGCGGAAGCCGGCATAGAAATACCGTTCCCGACAAGAACCGTATACCTGACCAATCAGTCAAAGTAAGGGCCGGGCAAATTGCGTGAAAGTGTTCTTTTGTTATAATATTTACCCATGTCCGCGCTGACCAGAAAATACTATCATCTGCGCGGACATGTGCAGGGAGTGGGCTTTCGCTGGTTTGTTTCCGAAATGTGCGAAAGCCGCGGGTTCACCGGCTGGGTGAGAAACCTTCCCGGAGGCTGCGTGGAAATGGAAGCGCAGGGCGACCCAGCGGAATTTCCCGCCCTTGAAAATGACTTGAAAACCGGCAACCCGGCCGCGCGCGTGACCGAGATGAGGGAGGAAACCCTCCCCGTCATGCCCGGAGAGAAGGATTTTTCCATAAGGTTCTAGGAGACTGATGACAGACCCCACGGATTCCGTAGCCCAGTACTTCAAAAGCATGCACGACGTCCTGACCGAAACGGGACGTGAGGAAATGCATGACCTGTGGAAAAGGGCCAAGCGCGGGGACCGCCGCGCCAAGAAGCGCCTGCTGGAGCTGAATCTCCGCCTGGTCATTCCCACGGCAAAAAAATATCACAGGCCGGGAATGGATTTAATGGACCTCGTGGAGGAAGGCAACATCGGCCTTCTGCACGCCATAGACAAATTTGAACCCAGCAAGGGATACCGCTTTTCCACCTACGCCACATACTGGATAGAGCAGTGCATCAGGCGCGCGGTGGAGGAACAGACGGGAACCATCCGCATACCGCCTCACGCATGGGAATCGCTCCGGCAGTGGCTGAAGCAGTGGGACGCGCTTCACGGTCAGCTTGGCCGAGACCCCACGCTTGCCGAAATGTCGGAAAAGATGCGCTGGTCAGCGCGTCAGATTAAGGCCGTCATGGAAGCGGCGGAAGTGGCCAAGGGCATAGGGTCGCTGGGCGACGCCATAAACACGGAAGACGGGGATATAACGCTGGAGGACACTATAGTGGACTCCGCCGACAACTCCCCGGAAAACCTGCTTTCCGCGCTCAAGCTCAACGACGAGCTTAACGAAGCTCTCGCCCAGATTGGAGAGCGGGAGCGCCAGATACTGGAAATGCGCTACGGCCTCAGCCAGAGCAAGCCCATGACCCTTGAGGAAATAGGCAAATCCATGAAGCTTTCGCGCGAACGAGTCCGCCAGATAGAGGAGCGCGCGATACTCCGCCTGCGCCGCACCGCGCAGAAAATGGGACTCGTGGAAATAAACGAGGAACCGCTCGCCAAAGCCCCCAACTACCACTCCGGCAACATGCCGGTCAAGGTAAAGACCGACATTTTAGGGAAACCGGTCGGAAAAAATCCACTCAAGCTATTGTTCTCGGCAATGCAGCACCAGCTGCCCGCGCCCGACAAAAAAGGAAAGGGGAAAAAGAATGCAGCCTGAAGACATAAAGAAGCTAATACTCGACGTTCCTGATTTTCCCAAGAAAGGCATAATTTTCAAAGACATAACCCCTCTGCTAGCCGACTGCAAGGCCTTCGGCGCTGCGGTGGAAATGCTGGCGGCGCCGTTCAGGGGGAAAGGCATAACCCACGTCGCAGGGATAGAGTCCCGCGGCTTCATACTGGCGGCCCCCGTCGCGCTGGCGCTTGGCGCGGCAATGGTGCCGGTCCGCAAGAAAGGGAAGCTTCCGCGCAAAGTCATCAGGGCCGAGTATGCCCTTGAGTACGGCACCGACATACTGGAAATGCATGCCGACGCGATGAAAAAAGGGGACAAAGCCCTTATTATCGACGACGTCCTGGCCACCGGCGGCACATGCGAGGCGGTAGCGAAAATGATAAGGGGAACCGGAGCGGAACTCTGCGGAGCCGAATTCCTCATCGAGCTGGGCTTCCTGAACGGAAAGGAAAAACTTAAAGAAGTTAGTGTAAAAGCGCTCGTAAAATACTAGAATATATACGTTGCCCCCGTAGCTCAACTGGATAGAGCTGCTCCGTCCTAAGGAGAAGGTTGGTGGTTCAAGTCCGCCCGGGGGCGCCACTTTTTTACAGAGGAACCGATTAAATGAGCAAGCACTGGGAACACGAACAGGTCCATCAGGACTCTGTGATGGAAAAGACGGAAACGATACTCATCTGGATAAAAGAGAACAGGCAGCTGTTTTTCGGAACCCTCAGCGTTCTCGCAGCGGCCGGGCTTATCGCCATCGTTATGGTTTCCCGCGCCAACAGCATGCGGGAAGCCGCGTGGGACAGGCTCTTCAAGGCCCAGCAACTTACCTATATGGGAAATGCGGAAGAAGCCAACAAAACGCTGGATGACATCATCAATAATTTCTCCTCGACTCCCGCCAGCGCCCATGCCAGGAACTTCAAGGCGGAGTACCTTTACCGCCAGGGCAAATACAAGGAAGCAGCGGAAGCCTTCGGCGCGCTCTCCAAAACCACGGGCGTGAAGGATATGCCGGCAATCGCCCTCCTTGGCGAAGCCGCATCCTATCAGGGAGAAGGAAACTTTGAAAAAGCCATACAGGTTTACACCGAGGCTGTCTCCAAAGCCCAGGACACGCCGCTCCTTCCGTTCGCCAAGTTCTCCAAGGCTCAGGCTCTGGCCGAAGGCGGCAGGAACGCGGAAGCGCTTGCCGATTTCGACCAGATATCCAAGCAGTTCGCCGAGACCTACTGGGGACAGGTTGCGAAGGAAAAAGTTTCGCCAACGAAACCCGCTCCGGCCGCCACTGCCCCTCAAGCCGCGAAAGTGAAAAAGTAATTTGCATTATCGTAAAAACGTAAAGGCCGCCCGAAAGGCGGCCTTTCCATTTTTATATGCCAACATGGCACCGTTTCTGTATATATAAGTAAATATATACATTTAAATAGAGGGACTTCCGCCATAAGGAATGCAACGGAACGAAGAGCCAGATTTCTCGTCTGAAGACAGAGGCAAGAAGCACCTTTAGAGATTCGAAGGGGCAGACGGGGAATTTGACATAAACAGCAGCAATTGCTACCATTTATATGTTGTTACTCCGGTAAATTGTTGTTTTGAAGACATATGTTTGCCGGACAGGACAGGCAGATGACATATATTTATCTTGTTATCGCCAAACATCATACAAAAGCAGGCCAACCCGCAAGGGATGACTGCGATTCCCACGGAGGGATAGAGTACAGATGAAGAAACTCATAGGATTGGCCCTCGTCGGCACGCTCGCCGCAACCGCGCTGCCCGCAAAGGCCGAAATACTTAAGAACTTCAAACAGCACGGTGAACTGGAAGTCATCGGCGCCCTTACAAGCAACGTGACCGACAACACCAGCAGCCTTAACGACAACTACAGCACCACCGAAGCCCGCGTTATCTACGGCATCGGTTTCGACCTGCTGGAAGACCTCCAGTCCAATGTCACCTTTGTCAAGAACAACCGCTACTACGGCCAGGGTGCTGAGAACCTCAACACCATCCAGACTGCGGTTACCGTTGAAGAAGCCAATGTTGTCATGAAGAAGCTTTTCGGCTCCCTTGACACCAAAGTCGGCCGCCAGTTCTACGGAACGGAAGGCGACATGGTTATCTATTTCGGCCCCGTCCACGGCTCCGAAGTCCAGACTGTTTCCTCCCTGGACGCGGTCCGCGCAGACTACGTCGGCAACGACAAGCTTTCCGCTCACGCCATGTGGGCCCGTGTCGCCGCCGGCACGCTGGTGACCGACGACAGCAGCAGCATCCTCGGCATCAACGGCATGTACAAGCTCTCCGACGACCTCAATGTCGGCGGTTACTGGTACAACGGCCGCACCGGCAATCCCGCGACCAACCTTAACGGAACCAACCTGCACGTCATCGGCCTTAAGGCCAACGGCAAGGTTGCCGGTCTCGGCTACTCCGGCGAGCTCGCCTTCAACCGCGGCGCCGCCGTCCAGGTTGCCAACCAGGAAACCCCCAGCTATGTCGGTTATGCCTACCAGCTTAAGGCCAACTACAAGATGGACATGGAATTCGGTTCCCTGAACCCCCGCGCGTGGCTTGCTTACGGCTCCGGAGACAACAAGGGCGCAGCTGTCGCCAATGCCTCCAAAGACCGCAACTTCCATGACATCAACGGCAACATCACCCCGGGTGAAATCATGGGCAACAGCCGTTTCAACGGCACCTTCAACTACGGCGGTTCCCTGTCGAACAAGACCTTCTACAACATCGGTATCGACTTCGCCCCGAAAGCCGTTGCCAAGTACAATGTGGCTCTTGACTACTACAAGTTCATGCTGAGCTCTGTCGCCGCTGGCGCCAGCACGCACGTCGGCACTGAAATTGACCTGGTCAACACCTACAAGTACAGCGACACCGTCACCCTTAAGCTCTCCTTCGCCCGCCTCTGGCCGGAGCAGGCTATAAAGGACACCATCGCCGCCGGACGCCAGGTAAGCCCTTCCTCCAAGATCGGCTCGCAGCTCCTGGTTTCTTTCTAAGCGACGGACGGAAACTCTTCAAACCCGCCCCTTCCGGGGCGGGTTTTTTATTTGCGACAATTTCCCGTCGGAGAGAAGCTATTGCCCATATATAGGCCGACGGCAAATTTGATAGAATCTCACTGTGACAAAACATAGTCCGCGTAAAATTTTTGCGTTCGCTTCACTCGCCCTGGCGACGGCGTTTATCTCGCCGCGCGAAGCAACAGCCGCCAAGCTCGATCTCATGCTCGATACCGAGATAAAAGCCGCCAGCTACGGCAACGTCAATTTCGCGGACCCAACCCCCTACAATGCCGGCTTTTTCACCCAGAATGCCGGAGCTGGCTTTACCATCAAGAATATAAAACCCTCCCTGGCTCACGACACCTCCATCGACATATCAATCAAACTGCGCGCGGTAGGCGTTTCGGGTTCCACCGCGCCTTACCGGCCGCCGTTCGACCAGGCGGCGGACAGATACCCGTCCACTTCCTTTGTGCCTTACATGGAAAATGCATATGTCAGGGTCAATAACATTTTCAATTCAAGAATGGCCTTCACCGCGGGAAGACAGCCGTTCAAACTGGCCACCGGCATGACCCTTTCTGATGACGGGCTCGGTTTCGGAGGGTTTTCACTGAAACAGGACAAGGCCTTATGGGATATAGGGTGGCAAGCATTCGCTTTCGTTCCATACACCGCGCAGCAGGGCGCTTCGGAAGTCTATATAACCGGCGCATCGCTCAGCTTGCCGGCGGAAGGGCTGTGGCAGCTTTATTCCTTTTGGGAACTGGACAACAGAACGCAAACCGTTCTTGCCCAACAGATGAACAAAGCCACCCGCATGTTTTCCGGAATAAGCTATTCCATGCGAATCGGGAACATGGCCTTTGAAGGAGAAGGCGCTATCCAGCGCGGAACCGCCAAGTCCGGCGGGGGGGGGAACAGCATCTCCTATAAAGGTTACGCTTTTATTGCATCGGGTCGATGGACGCAAAGCCTGATGAAGCTGGGAACTGGCGCCGCGCGCCTGTCCATAGGCAGAGCCAGTGGCGACCGGACTGACACGGCAAGCACTGACGAGGCGTTCTTCCCATCTTTCGGACACCGCTATAATGGTCTGGAGCGTTCCGGATTTGGAGAAGTTTTCGCCTCATCCCTTTATGACGCTATGGGTGGAACAGCGACAACAGCCAATGGACTCCCCGCAGGAGTAAGCGGCATCCAAATGATAAATTTCGGCCTGACACTGCCGCCCGTGAAAGGCATAATAACCGAGCTGGATTACTATGCCTTCGAAGCCGCTACCTCCGCAACCGGCGGGCAAAGACTGGGTTCAGAATTCGATGTAAGACTTGTTTACCTGCTAGGCGATCCGCTCAAGATAACCTTTGCCGCAGGCACGTTCAAACCCGGCTCGGCCTATGCGGACGGAGTAAAGAGCCCTTCCAAAGTGTCCCTCGAAGTCTCTTCCAGATTTTAAAGCATCCGCCATCCACTCAAACAATGTAATACCTGTTTTTTCCTATTGGAGAAAAGGCTCTTTCGATTCAGCGCAAAAATAATCGAAATAACACCATGATTCACAGTAGATTTTGAGTACCCCAGGCTCGCCCAAAATACAAAAGAACACCTTTGGCAATCCGTCTATCACACTCCAATAAACCACCCCGCAAAATTACGACTTCCAATAGTTTTAAGACCAGTTCGCCCACCTGTTGTATACAGGGAGGACAAGACACACCAAATAACACCTGTTTGCAAAGTAACGCAAATCACCAGCAGAAACAAGCAGCTCCAAAAATCATAATTTCTACCCGGTATCCAAACCCGCCGCAGAGAGATATCTGCCTCAAAATCACAAACCCGGAAAAATAATTTGAACGAAAATCATGTTTTAACATCCCGGAAACAGCACTGGAATTGGTAGGTCAGACAGCCATATAGATAGCTTTTCCCGCAAGGCAAGTCTTGTCACCGAGAAAAGATTACAGGTTTATTAACAGACCTTGAACGCTTCAATCTCCATGTATGCACGGTGAAGTACTGTAAGGCTATGCAGCTTTTGGAAAGATAAGCATCATTACCTATTTCAAAACTCTTCCAAAAGCACTTCCTCGCAAAGGATAGAGAAACGAGGCAATCAAAACAGTAGATCAAACATAGAACAGCAGGCAGAACAAGGCAACGCAGGCAATCAGAGAAACCCAGGAAAACAATGCCCCGGATATTTCAGGCAGACCTGAATGGACTTTTATGGTGAAGGGGGGAGAAAGAACTCAACAAACCTCCGGGCAAAGTTTCTTGAAGCAAGAGTTGCTCACAAGCCCAAACCGCTACCCGCAAAACAAGCCAAGGTAATTTTAGCAGCTAAATCAACCTGCCAAGTTTCCAAAATGGTTGGACCGAAAATCAGCAATCAAGCATCCCCCCATACGCGAAAATGCGGAAAACGGGGGGAGGGGGGAAGTTAACATAATGTAGCTTGATGTACCACGAAGCTTACCAGCCTAAAAAGATGTGTCGGTAACGGGGGGGAAATCAGCTCTATTTCCCCCCTTCACGCGGCATAAATCCCCGACGACAACCAACAGCTTGCCAACACCTGTTGACATATCCATGTCATTACCCGACATATACTTGACATATAACAGCCATAAAGCTATTATATGTACGACGCTGTTTATAAAGCGTTGGCAATTATGGAACAGGAACCTACACGTTTTCGGCTAAAATTCAAGCTCCCTTCCGGCCTGGAATTCGAGGCAGAAGGCAGCAAGGATTTTGTGCTTGCTGAACGGGACAAGTTCCTGGACAGAGAAATCATCGCGGAATCACCAGGACCAAAAGCCACGGCCACCAAGCAGCCACCGACAGCAGACAAAGCAGCGGAATCCGCGGTGGCCGGTGCTGGCGAAGCCCTTGAGCTGATGCCGCCCAAATCCATTGAAAAAGCCGGCGACGTATGGCTAAAGATTTCGTCCATAAAAAACAATATAACAGTCCTCAAGGTAAAACACCCGCAGATAGCCGCCCAGGAGGCAGCCCTTATAATAGCTGGAGTGACGAGAGCCCTATGCGACATACAGCCTATACCTGCCCTGACACTGTCAAAATCCTTACGAAAATCAGGGTACATAACAGGCCGGCTGGACAGGCTGCTTGCCCATGAGATAAACGCAGGCAGAGTAATGCCCGTTGGCACAAAACGGAACCGGGCATATCACCTGTCAGACAAGGGATTGGCCAGAGCCTACATACTGGCGGAAAAACTGGCTGAAAAAATACCACAGCCGACACCTATAATCAGGCCGGAAACATAAGGAAACAAACTAACCGCGTCCGACAAAACCCTGCGGCCGCCCCCTCTCCAATCCGGCAAGACTCGCTCAAAAAACTCAAATCGCCACAAAAACTGCCAAACAGTAAAAAGTGTACCCATCCTAAAATGCCCCAGGACAGTTTGGGCAATAGTCCAGTAGCCCCCCAAAACAAAGTGGAGCTTAAAAAGGCACACCCCAACAGCCCAAGAAACTATTTAGCAACACATACCGACCATACCCCACACACCCAGAAGACAGCAAGCAAGCGAACAGGGCAAACAAGCGAACAAAAACCAAAACCCAAGCAACAGGACCAAAAGCAAAAAAAACGAATCCCGCGCAAAACATCATGGGCAACAGGCTCTCGTACACTCATGGGGGGAGGGCATTTTCTTAGCCCATAACTTACGATAAGATATATTATGTTAACTTAAGCGTAAATTAAAGGCACCGGGACAAAGCTAACATTATGTATTAGATAAACTAAAATTTACTCGATAACAGCGACGTTTTTTTGAAGATACCAACGTCTGATGTATAGAGCGAATAATTAGCAGTCGCGGTTTTGACCGATTTCCGGCTTTTTACAAACTTTTTTGGAAACAATTTAGACACCAGCAATCTTTTAAGTTACCAAAACCTCAAAAACAGACCCCGTAGCCGATTTGTTATTAAATTGCAAAATCATTAACCAAATCAAAGTAGACATACGACCAAACCACAATACCATTAACCAAACAGCAGCTTTGTTGCATTTCTATTTCACATTAAACTTATGCTTACCAACAACCAGGCACACCACCCTTGGTGTTTTGCCAAAATGCGGAAACATCCGTGTTAGCAATATTTTGGCAATAAATATGGTCAAAACAGGCCTAAAAACACCAAAAAACAGCCAAAAATTCCGGATTTTTTGAAAAAAGACTAGGTCAAAAAACACCATGAAAGGCATTTAGGCAGGGGAAATTGCATTATCGAAAGAGAGGCTAAAACACCAGAAAGAGAGAACATAACACCAAAACAGACAAAAATCAGCCAATTTTTGAGACAATTTTTCATCTCGAAAAACACCATGAAAGACATAGAACACAGAGAAAACAGCGATAACTGACGAAGGCCAAAAACACCATGAAAGAGGCTGCCAGTGATTTCTGGTAAAATTCACGTCCGCATAAAAACACCATGAAAGGAAATAGAGGCAAAAACTTCACAAAAAACAGCCAAAAACTGAAAAACGTAAAACCCGAAATTACAGAAAGCATTCCCAAAAAGCGAAAAACACCAGAAAGACCTTTACACGGGCAGTTCGATTTCACGCCAAAAACACCATCAGCCGAAAAATGTGGGATTAGGCACAAAACAATGAAGAGCTTTGCGCCAAAGGTATCCGTACCGAAAGCGAATAACGTCAAAAACATCCATGACGGCCAGCCTTCGGGGCCTAAAATACCGGAGAACTGTCCCCGCACCGGACAGAGGTCGTCTTAAACAAGAAGGCATAAAAGTCAGGACACAGAAAGGAGACCATAAAAGCACAGGAAGGCCGGAATAAGCTAGAATTCCTAATATATGCTGAACAATAGAGCGCTATTTTTCGCAATCCCGGCGTTTTTTGCCCTGTTTTTGTCCCTCCCCCCCGCTTTATACGCCTCAAAACCGGAAAAGCGGCCAAATCAGGTTCTTTTCCTGAGCGATTTCGGCCTGTTCGACGACTCCGTTTCTCAGTGCAAGGCGGTTATGCTGGCGGTCAATCCTTCCGTCAAGATTACGGACATCACCCACAATGTTCCGGCATATAACATACGCATGGCCTCCTTCTATCTGTCCGACTCCGCCATGCTCTGGCCAAAAGGTTCGGTATTCGTGGCGGTGGTGGACCCCGGCGTGGGCACAAGCCGGCGGCCTATAGCGATACGGACAAAATCCGGCCACTATTTCGTCGGCCCGGACAACGGGATATTCACACTTCCGATCCGGAATCTGGGACTGGACAAGGCGGTGCATATCGAGAACCTTTCCTACGCCCGAAAGGACATAACAACCACCTTTCACGGTCGGGACATATACGCTCCCGTCGCCGCCCGTCTTGCGTCCGACCCGGGCTCATTCTCGCGTCTTGGGCGGGAGATAGCGGACCCGGTCCTGCTTTCATGGTCCGGCTCGGAAGCAAGCCTGTCAGGCCTTAAAGGCAGCATATTGCACGTAGAGGCCCCGTATGGCAACGTCTGGACCGATGCCAGCGGAGAAGCCCTGAAAAGCCTCCAGACCGGCAATGTTAGCCGTTTAAGCCTAACCATAGGCACAACAACAATAGCCGCTCCGCTTGCGTCCACGTTCGGCGACGTGCCTCAGGGAGAGCCCCTCATTTACATAAACTCGCGCGGGCTGGTGTCCTTCGCCCTTAATATGGGCAATTTCGCGGAGCGATATGGAGTTACGGAGTCTTCTGCCTTCGAAATACGCCCGTCCACCTCGGACCTGGTGGACATGATGAAGGTCAGGGACTCCAACATGATGTTCGACATACGCTACGCCACGAAGAACAATTTCACAGGCAAACAGGTATATCCGGAAGCGCGCTGCGTCCTGAAACGACCGGCCGCAGCGGCACTGGCGCGCGCGGCTTCGGCCGCGCGGCAGGCGACGCCGCCTTTTGCCCTATGCATCATGGACTGCTACAGGCCGCTTGCAGTGCAGAAAATTTTCTGGAGCATAATGCCTGACGAAAGATATGTGGCCGACCCGGCGAAGGGCTCGCGTCACAACAGGGGAATGGCGGTGGACGCCGCCGCGTGCGACGGCAAAGGCAAATGGCTGGATATGCCCACGGCTTTCGACGATTTTACCGAGAAAGCGCGGCGGGACTATTCAGCTGTTACGCCGGCGCAGGCCGCAAACAGGGCAATGCTAGAAAAGGTTTTCAAGGATGCCGGTTTCGATGGGCTGCCGACGGAATGGTGGCATTTCGACTACCCGGGGTGGGAAACGGCGCCGGTGCTTGACGAGCCGTTCACGCGCTGAGCCCATGCCGTTCTTCATAGCGCCCAGGGACATTCTGCTGAGTTTCGGCAAGGCTTCCTCCGCGCCGCTGCACGGGAAGCTGCGCATATTGCTTTGGAATCTGAACAAGTGCAAAACTTACGGCAGCACAAGGCATTTGTCGGCGCTCTGCCGGTCTTCGGACCTGGCCCTGCTGCAGGAGGCCATACTCTCCTCCCCGGCGGAATCCGCCATGACCAGCGCGTGCCACATGGGCTACACCATGGCGCAGGGCTATCTAAGCCCGGCGCGCCGCCTTCCCACTGGCGTGATAACGGGCTACCGTTCCGCGCCGGAAAAGGTCTTCTACACATGCTCCCCCCACCGTGAGCCGATAATCCGCACGCCTAAAATGGCACTCGGCACACTTCACAGGTTGGAGGACTCCAATCACAGGCTTCTGGTGATTAACGTCCACGCCGTCAATTTCATGCGCACGGCGAAGTACGAGTGCCACATACGCGCCATAGAGGAAATGGCGCACAGCCACCGGGGTCCGCTACTTTTCGCGGGCGACTTCAACACGTGGAACGAGGAGAGGGAATATGTGCTTGCTCAGTGCGCGAAGCGCCTTTCGCTGGAGGAAGTGACGTTCGCCATGGAAGGCCGCACAAGATATCTGGGCAAAATAGTGGACAGGCTTTTCGTGCGCGGCCTCAAGCCGCTGCGTGCCAGAGCCGACACGCACATCAAAAGTTCCGACCATGTCCCCATATGGGTGGAAGCGGAAATATCCTAAATTAAAACGAAAGCCCCCGGCATCAAGCCGGGGGCTTTATCTTAAATACAAACCTCTACTTGGAACGTCTGGAAGGCCGAGCGGAACGCACTGCTCTGGCAAGCTCCCGCTTTGCCTCCTCGTCGCCGGGCAGCTTGGCGAGGAGGTCTTTCCAGACTTCGGCGCTTTCCTCGTATTTCTCCAGCGCGAGCAGCGCTCGGGCCTTTATCCGGGTGAACTCCCCATCGCCTATCTCGGGAAGAACGGCACCGTCAAGATTCTTCTCGGCTTCCGATATGCGCTCAAGAGCTTCCGCGTAGGAGCCGTCGCTGTAGGCCTTCACGCCCGCCACATAGGCGGCGCGGGCCGCCGCGGGGCGGCCGAGGCCGCGCAGCTTTGCCTCCACGGCGCGGAAGCGGTCGGTCTTGCCAAGTTTTATAAGCGTAAGCGCGGCGTTCTCCAGCGCGATTTCATCATCCGCGCCGGTGGACAGCACCGCGTCGAACTGGGCCAGCGCCCTGTCATATTCTCCCGACTGGAAATACAGCTTGCCCAGAAGGAGGCGGGTTTCCATGTCGTGCGGCACGTTGTTGAGGAAACGCTGGTACTCCCTGGCGGCATATTCGTAAAGACCTTCGTACTGGTACATGACGCCGAGGTAATAGAAAAGCCGGGCATCCAGCGCGCCCAGGTCCCGCGCGGCTTCTAGCGCCTTTATGGCGTCAAGATAAGCCGTGGGCCCCTGCTGATAAAGCAGCACTCCTCGCTCAAGCATGGCCTTTTCGTCCTCTGGATCCAGTTCCAGTGCCCTGGAGTTGGCGCTAAGGGCGTTATCAAGCGCCGGGCCGCTCAGGAAGTCCTTCTGCTGTCTGGGAAAGGCTGGCACGGCGTCATCGGTACGCGCAAAAAAGAAGACGGCCGCCGCCACCAGGGCGACGGCCGTCACTGTCACGCAAACTGCAACCCATCTCCCCTTAAGCCACGAAACCGCGGGGAGCAGCGGGTTATTTTTCATTTTTCTCCGCCAGACCGTTTGCAAGGAGCTGTCCCAGCGTCAGGGGAGGAGCGCTCTTCATGTACTGGTCGATGACCTTGCGGTTCTGGATGTCCTCGAAGCGGCGGACGGACAGGTTGAGTGTGAAGTCCTGCTGGTTCACGCCCATCACCACCGCGGTGATGGCCTCGCCGGGCTGATAGACGACCTCGGGGGCTATCTCCATCGCGGGGATGGTTCCTTCCACGTCGGGACCCACGGATATCCTTACGCCGTTCTCGTCGCAGGAAAGGACCTTGCCGTTCACCACGGTGCGGACTTTGTACTTGCGGCGGAGAAGTTCAGCGGGATTGGGATAAAGCTGCTTGAGGCCGAACTCCAGCTTGGGGCCGTTCTTGTCGATCGTGATGAGCTTCGCTTTAAGGCGCTGGCCGCGGCGGTAGGTCTTGAGGGCCTCCTCGTGGTTCTTCCAGGAGACGTTCTCCGCGCGGACTATGCCCTCTATGCCGTGGTAGCGTAGGTAAAGGACATCCTTGCCGACCTTGGCGACGACGACGCGCAGGACATCGCCGGCGTTGATGACGCCGAGCACCTTGTCGCGGCGGGAGTTCTCCTCCTCGTCAAGCACCTGCTTGCGGGAAACTATCACGCGGCGTTTTTCGCGCGCAAGCTCCACTATCTGGCAGCGTATTTTCGCGCCGGAGGGCAGGTGATGCTTGTAAGCGGGATGAAGCTCTGAAAGCGAAAGAGGCATGAAGGCGCGAATCGCGAAAACGTCCACGATGTAACCGCCCTTTACGCATTCGAGGATGGTTCCCTTGACGCGGGTCTTTTCCTCAAAGCCCTTCTGGGCCTGCTCCCAACCCAGGGATTCCATGGCGCGCTGGTGAGAGAGGATGGCGTGGCGGTCTTCGCCGCCGCGCTTTTCCAGAACGGCGGAAACCTCGGTGCCGGGCTGGGGAATGGTTCTCTCCCCGCCGAAATCGGAGACGGGAATCAGGCCTTCTTTTTTCTCGCCAATATCAACGAAAACGTAATCGTTGTTTACCTGTATGACCTTGACCTTCAGTATTTCCTTGCTGTTGAGCTTTTTGCGGAACTCGTCCTGGGCCGCAAACAGCCCCTCCATTGACATTTCCGCGTTTTCCTGGTTAATGTCCTCAGCATTGACGGCCGGGGTCTGTGCGTTGTCGCTGGTATCAGTCGGGTTATTCATAGGCTTGTTCATTGCGCTGGGGCGGAAGCTATTTCTTCCCCCCCACCGCGTTCTCCTCCGTTATTGAAAATATCTCTTGCATGACGTGTTTCGAAAAATCGATATAGGCAGTCTTCTCGTCCTGGGCGCCCTTGAACTCTTCAAAGCGCAGCGTTCTGCCGAACTTCACCTTAACCGAATGGGTCCACGGATACTTCTCCGTGTTGAAAATCCTCGCCGTCACTATCGGCGCGCCGCTCTTGGCGGCCACGAAACCTATTCCGGCCTTGGGTTCCAGAGGCTTATCGCCCCTGGCTCGGGTTCCCTCCGGGAACAGCAGGACGCAGTCCCCGTCTTTTAGCGCGGCCAGAAGCGATTTCATCGCTCCGAGGTCGCCCTTGCCCCGCTCCACCGGTATGCAGTGGAACACGCGCAAAACCCAGCCCACGAAGGGCACGGAAAACAGCTCCCTTTTGGCCAGAACCCTGCCGGGACGAACATGGAATATCGATGTAAGCACCGACGGAGGGTCCGCGTTGGACCTGTGGTTGCAGGCGATGATGACAGGGCCGGACCTGGGGATGTTCTCCAGCCCTTCGGCCCGCAGGCCGCTAAACGCCTTGAGAAAGAACTCCGTACTTAATCTTAGCAAATCCGCGAGCATTTTTGATTGACCGCCGTCATTATCCGGGCTATGACATCCTCAATCGAAACGGAGGACGTGTCTATAATTATGCTGTCCGGCGCCTTTTTAAGTGGCGACACGGCCCTGCCGGAGTCGTTGCTGTCGCGCTTTATTATGCCGGCCAGTATGGCGTCGTAATCGGCCGGAATTTTTTCCCGCTGCAGCTGGCTGAAACGGCGGCGGGCCCTTTCCTGCGGCGTGGCGTCCAGATAAATTTTAACCTCGGCTTCCGGGAACACCACGGTCCCGATATCGCGGCCTTCCATGACAATGCCGCCGCCGGCTCCAAGCTCCCGCTGCTTCCGAACCATGAACTCGCGGACGCCGGGATACTTTGCGACCTGGCTGGAGCCCTTGCTTACCGGCTCGTCCAGAAGCTCCGTTCCCATCATCCGGCCGTCCACGCAGGTCTTGAGGGTAAGGCCGTCCTTGCTTTCAAACGACCAGGAAATGGACTGGGCCAGGGCCGTTATTTTGGCCTCGTCACCGACATCCATGTTGTCGGAAAGTGCCTTCCACGCGAGAGCGCGGTACATCTCGCCCGTGTTGATGAACTTGTAGCCCATCTTCCCGGCCACCGCCCGGCCCACGGAGGACTTGCCTACGCCGGCCGGCCCGTCTATGGCTATTACAGAGCCCTTTCTGCCGCAGTTGCAGCCGCTCATGCAGTCTCCTTGGCCATAGCGCCGGAGTTTTCAATCTGATGCTTGGGCGTCGGCATGTTGGGAGCGTTGGGGTCCTTGCGCAGCGGGCGCACCCACTTGGTGAAGCTGGAGGGCTTGAGGGAATACTCGTGCACAAGGCGCACCACCTCGGAAATGGGCATGAAATTCTCCCAGTTGAGGCGCAGAATACGGACGCCGGCCCCTTCCATCTCATCGAGGAACTGGTTGTAGTTGGTCTGCAGCGCGCGGAGATACTCCAGCGTTATGCCGCTTTCCATCTGACGGCCGCGCCAGCCTATGCGCTCTAGAGCCGTTTCCGGGCGGACGTCGAGGTAAATCATGAGCTGCGGGAACACAAGCTCACGCAGGACCATGTTGTCGAAGAGGTCCAGATAGGTATTGTAATCGAGGTCGCTTATTATCTTGTCCGGATGCGCGTTAAGCATGCGCGCGAAAATCGTGTCTTCCCAGATAGTGCGGTCCTGCACCACTCCGCGAATCTTGCCCAGGCTGATGCGGGAGACGAATTCCCTGTGCTGGCGGAAGCGGTGGTTCAGCAGCCACACCTGCATCATGGTCCCGTAACCCTTCATGTCGTGATAGAACCTGTCGAGGTAAGGATTGCCGCTCACCTCCTCAAGTATTGGCTCGAAATTAAGCGCCTTGGCAAGCTCGACCGTCAGCGTCGATTTGCCCACCCCGATTGTTCCGGCTATGCCGATATATCCTTCAGCGAACATGGAAGCCTCCCCGCTTCGTTTGATTAAATTCCCGACCGGGCGATAATAATCCGTTCAAATTTTCATTGCGTCCCGAAGACGCCCTTCCCGCGGCTAGCCTTTCCGCCCCGCGGAATCCGTTTCGGTCTCTATTCCGCGCAGCGCTAGCATCACGTCGTCCGGATTGGACGCCGCGGACATGACTTCCTCGGTGCTGACCAGTCCGGCCTTATGCAGTTTGACCAGGGACTGGTTGAATGTCTGCATACCGTAATAAGCGCCCTTGGCCATGGCCTGGGAAATGCCTGAAAGCTGGTTTTCCTCGATAAGTTTTTTGACATGCGCCGTCACGGAAAGAATCTCCAACGCGGGGATACGTCCCCCCTTGGCGTTGGAGAGCAGGCGCTGCGATATGACGCCTTTCAGCGTGTCCGCCAGCTGCAGACGCACCTGCGTCTGCTGATGGCTGGGGAAAAGGTCCACTATCCTGGACACGGTCTGGACGGCGTTGATGGTGTGCACCGTGCCGAAAACCAGATGTCCGGTCTCGGCCGCGGTTATCGCGGCCTGGGTTGTTTCCTGGTCGCGCATTTCGCCCACCAGTATGACATCCGGGTCCTGGCGCAGCGCGGCCCTTATGGCGGCGGGAAAGGAATTAGTGTCCGCGCCCAGTTCGCGCTGGCTTATTATGGAGTGGGAATCCTTGTGGACGAACTCTATCGGGTCCTCAATGGTAATGATGTGGTAATCGTAAGTCTGATTTATGTAATCCACCATTGAAGCGAGAGTGGATGATTTGCCGGAGCCGGTAATACCGGTGACAAGAATGAGTCCGCGCTCGTTGGCGCACATTTTTTTGAGCGTTTCCGCCGGGAGATTGAGGTCTTCCATCGCGGGAATCTTGAGCGGGATGTGGCGCACGGAAATGCAGACCTTGCCGCGCTGCCGGTAAACGTTGAAACGGAAGCGTCCGAACTCCCCACCATCTATGGAGAAGTCCGCCTCGCTGGTCTCCTCGAAGATGTTCCTGGAACGCGGGTTCATGCAGGAGGTGGCAAGCGTTTCCACTTCGGTGGAGGTCATCTCCGAACCGTCTATGGGCCGGATATCGCCGTCTATCCTGACGAAGGCGCGGCTGTCGCTGCGCACATGCAGGTCGCTGGCCTTGTTCTGGACCATTGTTTTGAGAAGGACTCCGAGTTCGATGGACATGGCAGTGTTCTCCCGGTAAGATTTTACATCATTCCCTTGCGCCGGCGTATGTAGGCCGGTATCAGTTTTTCCTCCGGCAGGTTGAAGCCGATGGAATCCCGCCGCGTGACCGGCGTCTGTCGGTTTATCTTGTCCAGCTCGTCATATTTATGGCCGGCGGGACGGAGCGAGTTCTTGCGCCCCTGCCAGCGGGTGCTGGGGAAGCCTGTCGCGATGACGGTTATCCTGAGACGGTCCTGCAGGGAATCGTCGTACGTTATGCCGAATTTCAGCAGCACGTCCTTGCTGGCGCTGCGCTTTATCAGCTCGTTGGCTTCCTTCGTGGAACTGAGCGGCAGCTTGCCGTGGCCGGTAGTGTAATGGACCAAAAGGCCTTTTGCGCCCTTGATATCGTTTTCGAGAAGGGGGCATTCGATTGCTTCAAGGGCGGCCTCGATATGGCGGTTCTCCCCCTCGCATTCGCCGATGCCGATGATGGCCTCCCCGGACTTGGCCATGACGCGCTTCACGTCATTGAAGTCCATGTTCATCTCGCCTTCCTTGTTGATGACGTCGGAAATGCCGCGTATGGCGCGCAGAAGAACGTCGTCGACCATACGGAAGGCCTCTTCCGTGGGAGTATGCCGGTCAATTACGTTGAAAATTCTTTCGTTCGGCACCACGAGGAGCGAATCCACCGTCTGGCGGAGCTCGTTTATGCCGCGGTCGGCGTAGGAATCCTTGTGCGACCCCTCCGACTCGAACGGACGGGTCACCACCGCAAAAACCAGGGTATTGTCCCCCCCCATCTCCTTGGCTATCTGCGCGACGACAGGGCTCGCGCCGGTGCCGGTGCCTCCGCCCATGCCTGCGGTGATTATGAGGAGGTCGGTGCCCCGCACTATCTGGCGGACATACTCTATGGACTCCGTTGCCGCCGCCTTGCCCTTGTCGGGGTCTCCGCCGACGCCAAGGCCGTTTGTGAGCTTTTCGCCCAGCTGAAGGCGGAAAGGAGCCTTGCTGCGGCGCAGGTCTTGCGCGTCGCTGTTGAGGGCTATCAGGTCCACGCCCGAAACCCCGGCCGTAACCAGCCGGTTTATGGCGTTGCCCCCGCCTCCGCCTATTCCGATCACCTTTATCTTGGCTCTCTTGCCCTGAAAATCCGTCGCGGGGAACAAGCCGTCCATAGCGCTGAATTCAGCCATCAGAATATTTCCTTGCCGAACAGGCCCTTGAAAGTCCGCTTCATGCGGGAAGTCAGGGAAGAGGAGCCTTCCATATCGGAAGAATCCCCACCCGCATACTTCACGCTGGGGAAATAGACCAGCGAAATCGCGGTCGTATATACGGGATTGAGGAACTCCTTCTCGCACACGACTAGGTCGCGCTGTATGCCGCCCAGGCGGCAGTCCTTGATACCGAAATATTTTACAACTGTTTCGCGCAGGCCGCGCAGCTGCGAACCGCCGCCCGTCAGGACCGCGTGCCCTATCATATCCTCGTATTTGGACTGGCGGTAGGCCTCGAGAGTCTGCTCCAGTATCTCCTCCACGCGGGGCTGGATGTAGCTGAGCAGATCGGCGGAACGCACCTGCTGCATGGTGGTGCGGTCCATGCCGGGATAGGAGATTTCCTCCTCATCCTGAAAAGAAGTAGTGGCGAAGCCGTGCTTTTCCTTCACCGAACGGGCGACATCGCGGAAGGTGGAAAGCGCGGTGGCGAGGTCAAGCGTTATCAGCTCGCTGCCGTACTCTATCTCCTTAAGGAACTTTATGCAGCCTTCATAGTAAACCGATATGGACGTGGTTCCGCCGCCGAAATCTATGAGTATGCAGCCGAGATCTTTTTCCTCCGGCGTGAGCACCGCGGCGCCGAGGGCCACCGTGCTGCAGACTTTTTCGCTTATCTCGAATCCCGCGCGGGAGATGGTTTTCTCTATGTTGGTTATGGAGGAGGCGGAGGCCGTCACTATGTTTACATCGACCTCCAGCCATGAGCCGTCCATGCCTTCCGGATTGATGCTGCGGCTCTTGTCCACCCAGAAAATCTGAGGAATGACGTGCAGTATGGAACGGCCGGCCTCGCGCGGAGTGGCGCTGGCGTTATCTATGGCCGTCTTTATGTCGTCGGCGGTTATCTCCTTGTCCTCGCGGCGTATCTCGAAAGTGCCGTGCCCGTGGAGAGAATAGATATGGGTTCCGCGCACGCCGACTATGACGCTGTCGGCTTCCGCATCCGCCTCCTGCTCGCAGGCTTCGATAAGCTCGCGTATGACACGGGCCGTCTCGGCTATGGCGCGGACCTCTCCGCCGCTGACGGTGGGGCACTTCCGCACCGCCCCGGACAAAATCTTGATGGGCCGGCCTTCCCCCTCCGACTCGCACAATACGCAAACTATCTGGTTGCTGCCTATATCTATGCCCGCCGATACACTGCCTCTTGCCATTGCGAAACTCCTGGAATTAATTTGCGCCTTCCACCATGACGGGCCCCGTCTGAAGGGGCTGCAGGCGGCTTATTATTATGCGCCCGTTTTCGAAATACCGCATGTTTACCGTATAAGGGCCTGAAATCTTGGACCGGGCTTTCGGGAACACCTGCGACAACCGGGCAATCTTCTCCGCCGTGTATTCACGGGTGCCCCAGTCGAGAACGGAACCGTCGGAAAGCTCGACGGTGACCGCGTCGGAGTGATTATCGTAACGCACGGCGGAGGGCCGGCTGGGAAAATCCGCGCCGTAAGCGCTGACCGCGCCCAGAAGGCGCGCTATCTCTGGGCCGACGCTGACGCCGGAAAAACCTTCCGGAAACGACACGGGAAGAAGTTCCTCCCCTTCGCCGGGGCGGGCCTCGTAGATCTCGCCGGTTTCATCAACCAGCTGCGGCGAGGCGAATCCGGCGGCCCGGGCCACCGGAATGCGTTTTTCCAGCTTCACATCCAGCACTCCGCCGAAAAGGCTGCGGGAAACAACAGCCCTTCTTATATTAGGGAACATCTTGGGCAGTTCGTTCTCCATGCGGCGCACATTCCGGCCGGAAAGCTCCCTGCCCGGCGCGAGGGAAAAAACGGAAAGTATCCTGCTGCGGAGGACATCGTCTCCGCCGGAAATTCTGGCTTCCTTCAGGCGCCACACCGTCCACTTCGGGGCGTGGAAAGAGGAAATCTTCCTGTAAACGGAAGGCAGTTGGACCGCGGCCACGGCGGCGAGAGCGCCGGCTAGCAGCAAAACAGCAAAGTTCTTTGTGCGCCTTGCCTGCACTTTGTGCCTTACGGCGACCTTGTATTTTCTGCGCTTAAGCATCAGCTGAACGCCCGCCTTGGAGGGTTTAAACCGGGATGTTGGAACCCGCCCGGCACAACTAATTATAGTACTTTGCGGCAGTGTGTTCAAATCAGGACCGTGGAAGTGGAAAGGAATTTTTCCCGTCGGGTAAAGACCGCAAAATAGCGTTTTTTTGGTAGGCGGCGTAGTTTATGCTATAATTTTGGTGTGGCAGAAACTGCGCCCGTAGCTCAGGGGTAGAGCATCCGCCTTTTAAGCGGGTGGCCGCGCGTTCAAATCGCGCCGGGCGCACCACTCTTTTATTTAAGATGAAGCCAGGGCAGTCTTGCCTTGGCGGCAAGGGGCCCATGGGGGGCTCGAAAAAGCAGGCAGGCAAAAAAAGGAGAAAGAAATGAAATTGGCAAAACGAGCTGGCTTCACGCTGATTGAGCTTCTGGTAGTCGTTCTCATCGTAGGTATTCTGGCTTCCATCGCCATCCCGCAGTACTTCAAAGTCGTGGAAAAATCGCGCGTCAGCGAAGCCATGTCCCTGATTGGCGCCATCCGTTCCGCGCAGGAACGCTACCTGGCCAGCCACGGCACTTATGCCTCCCAGTTCACCAAACTGGACATCAGCTATAACGACACCACGGAAGCCCAAGTAAAACAGAAATATTACACCGCCACCATGACCGTCGGCAGCAACTCCAGCGGTTACACCTACAACATGGTTCTGACCCGCCACACTGAAAACAGCGCTGTTTCTCCCCGCTACGGTCTTTACTCCATCGCCCTCAACATCCCGACAGCGCCGACTCCTTCCATCAACTCCTGCCCCGGTGGAGAAACGTGCACTGATGATTTGATGCAGTAAGGCTACCGCAAATTGTTGAAAAACCAAAGGGGCTCGAAGGAGCCCCTTTTTCATTTCCGGCATACATGGACAAAAACATGAACAAAGCATTTCTTTTATTCGCGACGGCAGCGCTCTTTACCGCTGCCAAAGTAACGGCGGTCCAGCCTTCCGGCAAAACCGCGGCCACAGTCAACGGGACACAGATAAGGACGGACACGCTGACAAAGAAACTATGGGCACGGTACGGCAATCTGATTCTTGAAGAGGCCATCAACGAAAAACTTCTGCTGGCAGAAGCCGAAAAGAGAAACATCATGCCGTCTTCCGGCGAGATAGACGCGGAGTTGTCAAACATCAAGTCCGCATACCCCGGCAAGCAGGAATTCCAGACAGCAATCAAGGAACAGGGAATATCCGAGGAAGAACTGCGGGATGAAATCAACACCAGGCTTGCCATACGGAAGCTCGCGATAGCGTGGGGAAAACTATCCAACACGGATGAAGAAGTGCAGCAGTTCTTTGAAGAGAACAAGGGCACGCTCGGCACTCCGAAGGCGGTCAAGCTGCGCCAGATTTACGCCAAGACGCGACAGGAAGCGCAGGATATGCTCCTGGCCCTTAAGGCCGGCGCGGATTTCGCGGCGCTGGCCTCTCAAAAAGCGCAAAACGAACAGACCGCCAAATCAGGCGGCGAACTGGGCTACGCCTATATCAACCAGATGATTCCCGAGGTGGCGGAAGCCGTCGCGAAACTGGGCAAGGGCGAGTATACGAATGTCATAGAAACGCCTAAGGGCTGCGTAATACTCAAGGCCGAGGATATTCGTCCCGCGGTGGAACCTGACTTCGGCAAGCTCAAGGATTCGCTATCGAGCGCCCTGCTTCAGAAGAAAATCGAGGCGATTCTGCCGCAGATTCTTGCCCAACTGAGAAAGGATGCGGTAATAAAGGACAACACCAAACGCTAGGCGAACGCACCCGCGCAGACGGATTATCTTCCGTCGGGTGGCAAGATAAAGTTTGGTAAAGCCCCGGCATTTTGGTATACTATATACGTTCTAACCATTGCCCCCATCGTCTATCGGCTAGGACGCTGCCCTTTCAAGGCAAAAAGAGGGGTTCGATTCCCCTTGGGGGCGCCAGCTTTGAAACGGAAAAACCACCGCAAGGTGGTTTTTTCGTTTTAGGACAACACAACTGCCCGCCGATTTGAACTGTGAATAGCCTCTCATAAAATATAAAATCACTAGATGTGAACTGTCCGTACTAGCCCTTCGGCATAGTCAAATTACTCTTGACTGTCTCGCACGGCAATACTAGGCTATATAAACATTACGGGCGCGAGGCATACTTATGGACATCCGCGAGCGACAAAAAACACTTGACGCCAGCCAACTGCCGGAGACCGGGAGAACAGTTATCCTCACCCGGGCGGCTCTCCAGGCCATTTCAGGCCGCTCCGGCTCCGCGCTGATAATAGCGCTGATGCTCTCGCTGATAGTCATCATGCTCATGGGAGTTGGCGGCAAGATGATAGCGACATCCCATCAGGAATCAAAGGTCCAGCAAAGAGTGCTGACAGAGGCGGACAACGTGGCCCGCGCGGGCCTTGTGGACGCCATGGCCTGGTTCAAACGCCAGGCGACCCAGCCCGTCAGGAGCGGACTGAACATGTCCCTCGCGGCCTATCCGGACGCGGCCTTCTACCCCCGCTACAGCGCCGACGCGTCCAAGCGCGATACCATTGACGAAAGCCTCGGCCTTGTCAAGGAATACGAACTTTCATCTGACGGAAAGAAATGGGCCAGATATGAAGTGCTGCGCCAGACCGAAAATCCATCCACCGGCACATATAACGACCGCGCGGTCCATGACATAACCTCCCAGAGAATCGACGGGAAGCAGGACGGCGAAGGCTATGTGTGGTACATAGAAAGCGCGGGTTACGTCTACCAGCGGAACGATGCGAACGTGGCATATAATGTTTCCCCCAATAAAATCATCGCCAAGGTCAGGGCCTCAACCGAAATACGCCGCCTGACGCTGTCGCTTCCCGCCAACGCCGCGTTCATGACCAAAACGATAACCGGCACGAGCACAGCGAAGACCGTAGCAGTATTCAAAAACGGGCGTATCGTGGGAGGAGCGAACATCGGCGTGGCCGCCGTGTCCGGCACGCCGTACATCGCCAGCAATGCCAAGGTTACCGGCACCCCGGCCTCATCCACCGGCCTTACCGACCCCACCGTTTACAATGTTTTCGGCGTCCCCCAGGCTGACCTGAAACTAATCAGCGACTATGTGGTCAGCGACACCGCGCAGCTGCCCGCGACCATGCCGGACATGTCGCTCATTTTTGTGGACGGCAACGCAGTATTCTCATCCACAAGAACTCTTAACGGCAGCGGAGTCCTTTTCGTCAACGGCAACCTGACCATCGATGCCAACGCCAACGTCATGTACAGCGGCCTTATATACGCAACCAAGAAGGTCACCATACTTGAACCGGCCCTCATCAGCGGCGCTGTGGTGGGATACACCGGCCTTACCCTTTCCAGAACCGCGGCCACGGACGTGGCCGAAATTGATTTCGACAATACAATCATAAATTCCATCAAGCAGCAGATATGCCAGTACCGCGAGAACAAATCCACGCTGCACGTGTTCATAGGCGTGCCGGCGCTGGAGAGGTAACTTATGCGCACGCTTTCCAACAGCAAAGGCTTCAACCTTCTGGAAGTAGTGCTGGCCACGATGATACTTTCACTGGTGGTCGGCGGCCTGTTCCAGATACAGTCGTTCATGAGCAAGCAGAGCTTCGCCGTAAAAGACTCCACCTTCGCCAACCAGAAGGCCATGCAGATGCTTGAGGAACTCCGGGCACTGGTCTCCGGCTCGGAAAAAGCGGACGTCACGGTTCTTGACGACTACGACAACGGCAGTACCTACTCAACTGTACTCACAACGGACCTACATGTGACCGCGCCCGCAGCTCCGCTGAGCGGCAACTCGACCTTCTGCAACGGCTGGCGGTATCTTCGCCAGATAAACGTGGTCAAGCAGCCCGAGGAGGCGTTCGCCCGCAAGGTATACGTCCGCGTCGCGCGCGCCAAGTGCCCCTATGACGGCACGCCGGAAGAAGTGCTGGCAGAAACGATGAGCGTGCTTAAAACCATCAAATCGGACTACGTGCCGACGCAGGTCATGGACATATACGTGCTTGCCATAGAAAGCGTGCCCGGCTGGTGGTCGGCGCTTTCCACGCTGCGCCCCACTTTCGATTCCGTCCTGCAGGACATCCAGACCCGCAATCCGGGCATGGAATTCCGCGCCCACTGGATAACGCGCATGGCCTACGGCAGGGATCAGCTCTACCGGCCGTACGTCAACAGCGCGGTGCGCACGGACGCGGCTGCTTCGCCCTGGGTTTACCTCTATCCCGGCAAGACCAAGGCTTCCGACGGCAGCGACTTCTACTTCTACTCCCCCAACCTTTTCCTGGGGAAGATAAACGTGGACGACAATTTCGATTTCACGCCCGGCAATTATGTGATGGCGGATCAGGTCAATCACGCGGTCCGCTATCCGGAAGAGGAGCGCATATACAACGAACAGGTGGCCGCCGCCAACACGGCGGGAACAACCCCGCCTGAAATAAGCCTGCGGATGCTTATAGAAAAACTGAACACCAGCACCACCAGCGAGCTCAAGAACATCATTCTCATAAACCTGCATGGAGAGCTTCTGCCCATACCGCCCATAAGGAACTACTCTGACGCGGCAAAGGACCCGGAGGACTACCCCTACCACCGCGTGGTCACGCATTCCGAAAAGCTGCAATACACAAGCACGGATACGGTAAAGCTGCGCGTCTATCCATACATCGCCGGCATAAACCCCGATTCCATTTCCAGCACGACCACCCTCCCGTCCGTCAGCATAACCTTTCCCAACAACTACATAGACTCAAGCGGCATCACGCTGACGAAAATAGCCGGCAGCGACACCGTAGCCTACAGTTCCGGCACGGTCAGTTTCGTGACCTATCTGGACACGTCCACGCCATGCATCATCCATCCGTCCACAAGCTCGACCCAGATAATACTTAACGCCACTCCGATGCGGCATCCGGCTAACACATACAAGGGCATGCCTTCGGCGATGCGTCTTTACGGCATGGAATACATGCCCGCGCCGTCTTACGTTTCCAGCGCTTACGGTTTCACCCGGGACCTGACCTACTACGACAGCACTAATGCCCTCGGCAAGAACACCGCGCGCTGGATAATAAGCATAGACCCCTCGGTTCTCTCCACGTCCCCCGAGACAATGGAATTTGACACCCGCATAGGGACCGACACAACCGCGGGAACTCTATCGAACAAACCCGAGAACATTTCGAAAAGCTACGTCTGGCGCGGGCAGGAACCGCCGGCCACGGAAAAGTACCAGATAATGGGCGACCCCAGGCACTCCCCCTATGCCGACGTAATGCAGTACTCCGGCTACAACTGGTACTTCAACAGCGTCGGAAGCACGGCATACCCGGGCTTCGGCAAGGCTACAGCCGGGTGGGGTTCGGACGCGCTGGACGTGGACATACCGCGCATGTTCCAGCTTTACCGCAATGGCCTGATGAAGTCAGGCGGCATATGGAGCACGATGAACGGCTTCAGCTACTACTATTTCGGCATGGGAGGAGAATTTGGCAGCGACATGGAACCGCTGCCAAACGCCATCACTTACGTAAAGACGCCGTGGTCCACCAGCGGGGAAACGACCGTGACCGGCGTTGACGAAATCATTGAAACGCACGGCAGCGCCACCGTGGCAACCAACCGCCTTGTGGCGAAAACGGACGGCACATGGGCCTCCAAATACTGGCTGGGCGAGCTGTTCCCGGACGAACAATACAGCGTCTGGAAAAGCTCCGGCAATCTGCCCACCGGTTCCGGCAATTTCTACAGGGCCGCATGGTCCACCTCATTCGGAACAGCGGCGGGCGGACAGTACTACAGCAGAAACCGCTACACCCGCACGCAGGCGCTTGGCTGCAGCGCTTTCTTCAACGG